>OLRF01003609.1_pt1 | contig 11785 bp, 8 predicted proteins | sample 1672061 | NCBI WGS metagenome assembly OLRF01 (sample SAMEA3136641, study PRJEB25190) | human gut metagenome | reverse complement strand
ACGGTGCGCCCTACGATTCCACCACCAGCTACCGCCCCGGTGCCCGGTTCGGCCCCGCTGCCATCCGGCACGAGAGCTACGGGCTGGAGACCTACAGCCCCTACCAGAACGCCGACCTGACCGACTTCGACATCTTCGACAGCGGCGACTTGGAGCTCTGCTTCGGCTCCAGCGAGTCGGCCCTTTCCGACATTGAGGGCCGCGCCGCCGAGATTCTGGCAGACGGTAAGTTCCCGCTGCTGCTGGGCGGCGAGCATCTGGTCACGCTGGGGGCCGTGCGGGCTGCGGTAGAGAAGTACCCGGACCTCCACATCGTCCACTTCGACGCCCACGCCGACCTGCGGGACGACTATCTGGGAGCCAAGCTCAGCCACGCCTGTGTGCTCCGCCGCTGCCACGAGCTTGTGGGGGACGGCCGCATCCATCAGTTCTGCATCCGCAGCGGCGACCGCGCCGAGTTCGACTTTGCAGCCCAGCACACCGAGCTGCACAAGTTCGACTTTACCGGCCTCGCCGAGCTGACGGAAGCGCTCTGCGAAAGCCGGGTGCCCGTCTACCTGACCATCGACCTCGACTGCCTCGACCCCTCCTGCTTCCCCGGCACCGGCACCCCCGAAGCGGGCGGCGTGAGCTTCTTGCAGCTGTTGGACGCCATCCGCACCGTGGCCAAGGCGAACATCGTCGCCGCCGACCTCAACGAGCTGGCCCCCACGCTGGACCCCACCGGCGTTTCCACCGCCACCGCCTGTAAGGTGCTGCGGGAGACCCTCATCGCGCTGGACAAGGGCTGGCCCGGCTTCCAAGCATAACGCCTGAATCAAAAACAACGCAGCGGTCGGGGCACAGACCCCAGACACGCTACGCGATCAAACATCATAAAGGAGAGACTTACCATGAGCAAAGTTCTGATCATCGGCTGCGGCGGCGTGGCTTCCGTCGCCATCCACAAGTGCTGCCAAGTGCCCGAAGTCTTCACCGAGATCTGCATCGCCAGCCGCACCAAGTCCAAGTGCGACAAGCTGGCCGCCGAACTGGCCCCGAAGACCGCCACCAAGATCACCACCGCGCAGGTGGACGCTGACAAGACCGAGGAAGTCATCGCCCTCATCAAGGCCTATCAGCCCGACCTCGTGATGAACATCGCCCTGCCCTATCAGGACCTGACCATCATGGACGCCTGCCTTGCGTGCGGCGTCAACTACATGGACACCGCCAACTACGAGCCGGAGAACACCGACGACCCGGCGTGGCGCGCTGTTTACGAGAAGCGCTGCAAGGAGGCCGGGTTCTCCGCCTACTTCGATTACAGCTGGCAGTGGGCCTACGCCAAGAAGTTCGAGGAGGCCGGCCTGACCGCCCTGCTGGGCAGCGGCTTTGATCCGGGCGTGACCCAAGCTTACTGCGCCTACGCCAAGAAGCACGAGTTCGACACCATCGACACCATCGACATCCTCGACTGCAACGGCGGCGACCACGGCTATGCCTTCGCCACCAACTTCAACCCGGAGATCAACCTGCGCGAAGTGTCCGCCCCCGGCAGCTACTGGGAGAACGGCCACTGGGTCGAGATCCCGGCCATGAGCATCAAGCGGGAGTACAACTTCGACAAGGTGGGCCAGAAAGACATGTACCTGCTCCACCACGAAGAGATCGAGTCCCTCGCCAAGAACATCCCGGAGGCCAAGCGCATCCGCTTCTTCATGACCTTCGGCCAGAGCTACCTTGACCACATGCGCTGCCTCGAAGATGTGGGGATGCTCTCCACCACTCCCATTGAATTCAACGGGCAGGAGATCGTGCCCATCCAGTTCCTCAAGGCCCTTCTGCCTGACCCCGCCAGCCTCGGCCCCCGTACCAAGGGCAAGACCAACATCGGCTGCATCTTCACCGGCAAGAAGGACGGCAAGGAGAAGACCTACTATATTTATAATGTCTGCGACCATCAGGAGTGCTACAAGGAAGTCGGCTCTCAGGCCATCAGCTACACCACCGGCGTGCCCGCCATGTGCGGTGCCCTCATGCTGCTGACCGGCAAGTGGACCACCAAGGGCGTGCACACCGTGGAGGAGTTCGATCCGGATCCCTATCTGGACGCACTGGACAAGTACGGCCTCCCCCGCTCCGAGAGCCACGCCCCGGCTCTGGTGGACTGATGCGGCTGGCTGACACCCGCCCGCCCTTCGCGGGGCTGGCGAAGCTGCCGGAGGAAGCCCTCGCTTCCCTGCCCACCCCCTGCTACCTGCTGGACGAAAGCCAGCTGCGCCGCAACGGCGAGATCCTGCTGGGGGTGCAGCAGCGCACCGGCTGCAAGATCCTGCTGGCGCAGAAGGCGTTCTCGAACTTCGACCTCTACCCGCTGCTGGCTCCGTACCTCGCGGGCACCGAGGCCAGCGGCCTGTACGAGAGCCGCCTCGGCAAGGAGGAGCTGCCGGACAAGGAAAATCATGTCTTCTGTGCCGCGTTCCGGGCCGACGAATTCGACGAGCTGCTGTGCTGCGCCGACCACATCGTCTTCAACTCGCCCCGCCAGCTGAAAAAGTTCGGCCCCGCCGCCAAGGCTGCGGGCAAGAGCGTGGGGCTGCGCATCAACCCGGAGTGCTCCACACAGGAGGGCCACGCCATCTATGACCCCTGTGCCCCCGGCAGCCGCCTTGGTACCACCCGCGCCCAGTGGGACGCCGCAGCGGAAAAAGATCCCGCCCTGCTCTCTCTGCTGGACGGGCTGCACTTCCACACCCTCTGCGAGCAGGACGCCGACGCGCTGGCCGCAACGCTGGACGCCGTGGAGGCGCGTTTCGGCGACCTGCTGCCGCAGATGCAGTGGCTGAATTTTGGCGGCGGGCACCACATCACCCGCCCGGATTACGACCTGCCCACGCTGGAGCGCTGCATCACCCGGATGCAGCAGACCTACGGCGTACAGGTCTACTTGGAGCCGGGCGAGGCGTGGGCGCTGAACGCGGGCTATCTCGTAACCACCGTCCTCGACACGCTGCAGAACGGCGAAACGAGCCTTGCCATCCTCGATATGTCCGCCGCGTGCCACACGCCGGACGTCATCGAGATGCCCTACCGCCCGCCCCTGCTGAGCGCCGGGGAACCGGGCGAAAAAGCTTGCACCATCCGCCTCGGCGGCCCCACCTGCCTTGCCGGGGACGTGGTGGGCGACTACAGCTTTGCCGCCCCCCTCGCGGAGGGTGACAAGCTCATCTTCGGCGATATGGCGATCTATACCACCTGCAAAAACAATACCTTCAACGGAATGCCCCTGCCCCCCATCTGGGCCATGGACGAGACCGGCTCCTGCCGCGAGCTCGTGAAGTTTGGGTATGAGGAGTTTAAGGGGAGACTGGGAAGACTTTGAATAAAAATGGCCGTGTCCGAAGTCTGCATGTGCAGAGACCGGACACGGTCGTTTTTTGCTCTATAGTAAAAAAATGGGATTCGCTGAAAAGCGTTTCCCGTTTTTTCTGTGAAATCCCAACTCCAGTCCTTGCCCATGGGAGCGGGGTGTGTTAAACTGGGAGCAAAAGGCGCGGGCATGGGGAGGCCCCGGCCCGGCGCTGTGGAATGAAAAACTAGGGGAGGAACTGACACGTGAAACATCTCGCTCAAATTGCCCGCCGGGCGGCGGCGCTGGTGCTGGCGGCGGTGCTGGTCTGCACGCTGGTGCCCGCAGCCTTTGCAGAGGAGGAGATCGCCCATCCGACCACCATCGGCGGCGCGGACACCACCCTCGTCCCGGTGGAAGAGGAAAACTGCCTGAGCTGGCTCTTCGGCTCCAAAGATAAGATCACCATGCCCTACCTTAACATAAAGGGCAAGGGTCTGCGCCGGAACGTCACCCTCAACCTCGTGGACTGCCTTGTGGGCATCACTTACACCGAGCTGGGATCCATCGGCAGCTTCGTCAGCTCCTCGGCAGCGCAGCAGGCGTGGAAGGCACAGGCTGTGGCCATCCATTCCTATCTGCTGTACCAAAAGCAGTACGGATCGTCGGCCAACGCCCTCGTCTACACCCCCGTGGACCAGATCCCCTCTTCGGCACGGGAAGCCCTGCGCAAGGCCATTGAGCCGGTGAAGGACGAGGTGCTGACCTACAACGGCTCGGTCATCGACGCCGTGTGGTCGGCCAGCGCGGGCTATAACACCCAGACCGGCGTTTACGGCACCTGCTCCGGCCTTGATGCGTGGGGTACCGACGTGCCTTATTTGCAGAGCGTGGAAAGCCCCTACGAGGAGCAGTACCACAACCTCATGCGCCGGATCATCGGCAAGGATTACCGCTACACCGAGTACAACGACAGCAAGACCGGCCAGCCCTACGAGAGCGCCGACACCACCCACAAGGATCTCGGCGGCTATGTGCAGTACAACACCTTCGTCTCCAATGGCCGCAGCTACCGCTATATCGGCCAGTTCGTCAGCTCCCGCTACTGCTTCGATTTCTCCGCCGACGAAAACGGCACGCCGGTCATGAATTACTACGGCTACGGCCACGGCGTTGGCATGAGCCAGTGCGGCGCGGTGGGCTACGCCAGTGAGCAGGGGATGAATTATAAAAACATCCTCAAGCACTACTACACCGGCGTCTCCATCAGCACCTCCGGCAGCTCGTCCGGCGGGCTGTTCAGCTGGCTCTTTGGGATGTTCCGCTGAGGAAAACCCCGGAAATTCGAAGGAATTGTAGAAAATCGCTTCTCAAATGGGGCGGAATTTGGTATACTATATTAGTTTGTAGTATCGCGGGCAGTCACACCCCGCAGAGAAGTGGAGAAATCAGACATGCAATTGGAGAAGGAAAAGGAATCGAGACAGGATGCCGAGCGCTGCCGTTTGCTGGCCCAGCGCATTGCGGAGGAGCTGGTTCCGGAGTCAGCGGCTGTGCTGGGGGACGATGAAGCCTCCTGCACTGCGCTGCAAAAGGCCCTGCGCAAGGCGGGCGTCCGTGCAAACGAGTGGACGGCTGCAGCGGCCCGGCAGCCCGACCTGCTGGTGGTGGAGGACCCCACCTTCGTGGAACTGCCCGCACAACTGGCCGCGAAGGTGCTGCTGGTCTGCACCGACACCACCGCTCTGGCCAACTGGGCCGAGCAGCTGGCCCAGCGCGGCTACTACCGCGATATGTTCTGGCGCAGCAAGGGCCGCACCCAGCAGTCGGCCCTCTTCCGGGCCGCCCAGCCCGGCGCTCTGGCCGTGGTCAAGGGCTACGAGCAGGAACTGGACACCCTGCGGGACCGGATGGTGCGGGCCGAACGGAGCTGCGGCGAACAGGCTGCCCTCATTGAACGGCTCCGCAGCGACCTTGCCCTGAGCCGCAGCCATGAAAAGCAGTTGGAAGAGACCCTCGGCGAGGTCACAGGCTCGACCTTCTGGAAACTGACGTGGCCCGCCCGCTATGTCGTCAGCAAGAGCCGCCAGCTCTGGCACACCCTGCCGCTCTTCGTCTTCCTGCACGAGCTGCGGACCGAGGGCATTTCCGGGATGCGGGAAAAGGCCCGCGCCCGCCGTGAGTACGCCGCCCTCTTCCCCGGCAAGACCCTGCGGGCGGATGCCTTTGCCCCCGTGGAGCTGCTGGTGAAGCAGTTCAATGCCCAGCCCGCTGCCCCGAAGATCAGCATCGTGGTGCCGCTCTACAACACTCCGCTGGAGTTCCTTGAAGAGCTGCTGGATTCCGTTCAGAACCAGACCTACCAGAACTGGGAGCTTTGCTGCGTGGACGCCGGGCAGGACGCCGCCGTGGGCCAGAAGGTACAGGACCGTGCCAAGGCGGACCCCCGCATCCGCTACCAGAAGCTCGAAAAGAACGAGCTCATCCCCGGCAACACCAACCACGGCATCGAGATGGCCACCGGCGATTACATCGCCCTGCTGGACCATGACGATATCCTCCACCCCTGTGCGCTCTGGTACACGGCCAAGGCCATCGCCGAGCAGGGGGCAGACTTCATCTACACCGACGAAGCCACCTTCGAGGGCAGCGTGGACAACGTGGTGCTCTACCACTTCAAACCGGACTTCATGCTGGACAACCTCCGCTCCAACAACTACATCTGCCACCTGACCACCTTCAGCCGCGCCCTGATGGAGCGCAGCGGCGGCGGCGAGCGGATGGAGTACAACGGCAGTCAGGATTACGACCTCTTCCTCCGCCTGACCGAACAGGCCGCGAAGATCGTCCACATCCCCCACGCCCTCTATTACTGGCGCTCCAGCCCCGGCAGCACGGCGGCGGACATCTCCGCCAAGACCTACTGCATCAACGCGGGCATTGCGGCCCTCAAGGCCCATTATGCCCGCTGCGGTGTCGCGGTGGACGAGGTCAGCCTCATCCCCGGCACGCCCGGCTACTACAAGACCGATTACACCATCGCCCATCCGGGCCGGGTCAGCATCCTGATCCCCACCTGCGACCACATCAAGGACCTCGAACTCTGCGTCGAGTCCATCTATGACCGCACCACCTACCCGGATTTCGAGCTGATTCTCATCGAGAACAACAGCAAGCAGCCGGAGACCTTCCGCGCCTACGAGCGGATGGAGAAGGAGCACCCGGACAACCTCCATGTCGTCACGTGGCAGGGCAAGGGCTTCAACTACAGCGCCCTGAACAACTTCGGCGAGACCTTCGCCACCGGCGAGTATCTGCTGCTGCTCAACAACGATACCGAGGTCATTACCCCGAACTGGCTGGAAGAGATGGTCATGTACGCCCAGCAGAAGCGGGTGGGCTGCGTGGGTGCCAAGCTCCTCTACCCGGACGATACCGTCCAGCACGCCGGTGTCGGCTTCGGCATCGGCGGCGTGGCGGGCCACCTGCACAAGTATTTTCCCGCCACCTCGGATGGCTACATGGGCCGCCTGAACTACGTGCAGGACGTCTACGGCGACACCGCCGCCTGTCTGCTCATCCGCCGTGCGGTCTACAATGAGGTCCACGGCCTCGACGAGAGCTATGCCGTCGCCTTCAACGATGTGGACTTCTGCGTCCGCGTCCGGGAGGCGGGCTACACCAACGTCTTCACCCCCTTCGCCCAGCTCTACCACTACGAGAGCAAGAGCCGCGGCATGGAGGACAACCCCGAAAAGCAGAAGCGCTTCCAAGGCGAAGTGCTCCGCTTCCAAGCCCGCTGGGGCGACCTGCTCGCCAAAGGCGACCCCTGCACCAACCCCAACTTCGATATCCGGCGGGAGGATTTCAGCCTGAAGATCTTGCCGCTGGAATGAGATGGTCAGTCCCATTGCAAGCGTGATCTAAACTGAGGCGAAGTCTCGCCGGCAGCGAGCTTGCCCTCTCAGGCCGCCTAACGGCGTCCAGCTCCCCCAAAGTGGGAGCCTTTGGCAAAGGCGTGAAGTCTGAGCGCAGCGCCTGACGGCTCTTTTTGCGGCAGCAGGGCGTAAAGTATTAAACCGGAAACTTGGCGGACTGCCAAGGCCTCTCACTTTGGGAGAGGTGGCATCGCGAAAGCGATGACGGAGAGGGCAAGCCCTCTGGTGAGAAGCCGCGCCCTTTGTTTACGACTGCGTTCGATAAGACCAGTGACAAGTCCATCGGAAGGAGCATTCATTGAAACTTTCAGCTTGTATCGTCATCTACAACGGCTTCGACGAGGCCCTCAAGGCTGCGCAGACCATTTTACAGTATACCCGCCGCTACCCGCTCACCCTCTATCTGGTGGACAATGCCAGCCCCGACGGCAGCGGGGAAAAGCTGCGCGCAGCGGCGGCGTCCGGTGCGCTGGCGGCAGGGGCGGGCCAACAGGTCGTCCTCCACTGCCGCACCGAAAACGGCGGCTTCGGCACCGGGCACAACATGGTCCTGCCGGAGCTGGACAGTGACTTCCACTTCATCCTGAACCCGGACATCCAGCTCACGGCGGACACCCTCAGCGACCTTGCCGACTGGATGGCGCAGCACCCCGACGCCGTGATGGCCCGCCCGTCCCTCATCTTCCCGGATGGCAGCCCCCAGCAGCTGCCGCTCCGCCGGTGCGCCCTGCGGCCCATGATCTACCGGCAGCTTCCCTGCCTCAAGTTCTGGGCGAAGTACAACGACGCCTACCTCATGAAGGACGCCGACCTGTCCAAACCCACCTCCATCGAGTTCTGCACCGGCAGCTTCTCCGGCGTGCGCACCAGCGCGTTCCGGGCCGTCGGCGGCTTCGACGAGAACTATTTCATGTACGTGGAGGATGCCGACCTCACCCAGAAGATGCTCACGCAGGGCAAAGCCTACCTCGTGCCCCAGTATACTGCCATCCACGCATGGCACCGCGCCGCCCATCGCAGCCTGAAGCCCGCCCTCTGGCAGACCGGGAACCTGATGCGGTATTTCAAGAAGTGGGGATTCAGGTGGTAACTCTCCCAGTCGCTTGCAGCGCCCCCTCGGCGAGGGGCCTACGTTGGCTCTTATCATAGGTTTGATCGAAACTGACGCGAAGTCTCCCCGCCAGCATCCTCGCCCTCTCAGGCGCTTCGCGCCAGCTCCCCCAAAGGGGGAGCCCTTGGCAAAGGCGGAAAGTCTCCGCGTAGCGCCTGACGGCTCCCCTTGCGGCAGCAGAGCGTAAAGTGCTGAACGGCAAACTTTGCGGACTGCCAAGGCCTCTCACTTTGGGAGAGGTGGCATCGCGAAGCGATGACGGAGAGGGCAAGCCCGCTGACAAGAACGCACCGCGTCCGTTCAGATCAAGGCTTTCGGAAGTCTGTCCCATCGTAAGCGCCCTCTAAACCGGGGCGCAGCGTAAGATAAGGCTGGGCGAGCCCGCTGACAGCAAGACTTGGGCGTTGGTTCCCAGCAAGCTGAGCCAAACGCCCCCTAAACAAAAATAATTCTTAAGAGAGAACGGAATGCGTTGCAGAAAAATTTCTGTAATCCTCCGTTCTTTCTTGCTTTTTTTGTGATTTGATAGTAGAATAAGGTGTAAAACTATCTGCGGCATTCAGCGGCGGGCAGTTTTACACGCCACTTTGTTGACAGCGGACGCAGCTCCGCTTTGAATATTACGCGGCTCTCGGCAGCGAGGGCTTCGTATAGCTGCACAACTTTTTTCATTTCAATTAAAGGAGTGCGCAAATTATGAAAGGCATTATTCTCGCCGGCGGCGCCGGCACCCGGCTTTACCCGCTGACCATGGTCACCAGCAAACAGCTGCTGCCGGTCTACGACAAGCCGATGATCTACTATCCTCTGTCCACCCTCATGCTGGCGGGCATTCAGGACATCCTGATTATTTCGACCCCCACCGACACGCCCCGTTTCGAGGCGCTGCTGGGCGATGGCAGCCAGTACGGCATCCATCTGCAATATAAGGTCCAGCCCTCTCCGGACGGTCTGGCACAGGCATTCATCCTCGGCGAGGAGTTCATCGGCGACGACTGCTGCGCGATGATCCTCGGCGATAACATCTTCTACGGCAACGGCTTCTCCAAGATCCTGAAGAACGCCGCCGCCAACGCCGAGAACAAGGGCCGCTGCACCGTCTTCGGTTACTATGTCTCGGACCCGGAGCGCTTCGGCATCGTCGAGTTCGACCAGAACGGCAAGGTGCTCAGCGTGGAAGAGAAGCCGGAGCACCCGAAGAGCAACTACGCCATCACCGGCCTGTACTTCTATAACAAGGAAGTCGTCAAGATGGCCAAGGAAGTGAAGCCTTCCGCCCGCGGCGAGCTGGAGATTACCACCCTGAACGACATGTACCTGAAGAAGGACGAGCTGGATGTTCAGCTGCTGGGCCGCGGCTTTGCATGGCTGGATACCGGCACCATGGACAGCCTCGTGGAGGCCGCCGACTTCGTCCGCATGATCGAGAAGCGTCAGGGCATCAAGATCAGCGCCCCGGAAGAGATTGCCTTCAAGTATGGCTGGATCGACCGCGACACCCTGCTGGAGAGCGCCAAGCGCTACGGCAAGAGCCCCTACGGCCAGCACCTGAAGAATGTGGCCGACGGCAAACTGAGATACTAAGAGGAAATGCACATGAAAATCATCGTTACCGGCTGCAAGGGCCAGCTGGGCACCGAGATCATCAAGCAGCTCCGCGAGGGCCGCAGTGAGATCGGCCCCATCCCCGAAAAGCTGCAAAGCGCCACCGTCATCCCGGTGGACCTGCCTGAACTGGACATCTCCAACTACAAGATGGTGGACGACTTCATCCGCCGCCAGCGCCCGGATGTCATCATCAACTGCGCCGCCTACACCAATGTGGACGGCTGCGAGGTGAACCACGACGCCGCCTTCAAGGCCAACGCCCTCGGCCCCCGCAACCTCGCGCAGGCTGCCACCAAGACCGGGGCCCGTCTGGTCCATGTCTCCACCGACTACGTTTTCTCCGGCCGCGAGAACGGCGGCATCGCGCAGGACGAGGCCACCATCCCCGGCCCCATCAGCGCCTATGGCTCCACCAAGCTCATGGGCGAGAAGTACGTCGAGCAGTTCTGCCACCGCCACTTCATCGTGCGCACCGCGTGGCTCTACAGCTACTACGGCAAGAATTTCGTCAAGACCATCGTGAACGCGGGCAAGAAGTTCGGCAAGCTGGAAGTCGTCAACGACCAGTGCGGCAACCCGACCAACGCCGTCGATCTGGCCCACGAAATTCTGCAGCTCTGCGTGACCCACGAATACGGCCTCTACCACTGCACCGGCGAGGGCATCTGCTCTTGGTATGATTTCGCCTCCGAAATCATCCGTCTGTCCGGCGTGGACGCCACCGTGGCCCCCTGCACCAGCGAGGAGTATAAGGCCAAGCACCCCGAAAGCGCCGACCGCCCCAAGTGGAGCGCCCTCGATAACCGGATGCTCCGCTGCACCGTCGGCAACGAAGTGCGGGACTGGAAAGCCGCCCTCGCCTGCTTCTTCGAGCACTGGGATGGGGAAAATGGGATGAAGTAAACGGGAAGGACTGCCTCTCGGCCTTATCGGACGCAGCGCTAAACCTAGGCCCTGCGCCGCCTCCGCCGTCCTTGCCCTCTCCGTCATCGCTTCGCGATGCCACCTCTCCCAAAGTGAGAGGCCTTGGCAGTCCGCGAGGTTTCCAGTTTAATACTTTACGCCCTGCTACCGCAAGGGGAGCCGTCAGGCGTTACGCTCAGACTTCACGCCTTTGCCAAGGGCTCCCCCTTTGGGAAAGACTCCCTCCGGCCGGAGGGAGATGTCGCATGTGCGACAGAGGGAGGACAGCTGGTGCGAAGCGCCTGAGAGGGCAAGCCCGCTGGCGGGGCCGCAGTTTCCTAGTTTAGCAGCATCTCGCAGTGGTGCGAGGTCGAGCTTGCGAAAAACAACAACATTCAACTTTGAGGAAAAATCAAATTATGAAAAAATATCTGATCACCGGCTGTGCCGGCTTTATTGGTTCGAACTTTGTTCACTATATGCTCAAGAAGTACCCGGAGATCCTGCTGGTCAACCTCGATAAGCTGACCTACGCGGGCAATCTGGAGAACCTGAAGGACGTCGAGGGCGACCCCCGCCACGTCTTCGTGCAGGGCGACATCTGCGACAAGGAGCTGGTCGAGAGCCTGTTCGCAAAGTACGATTTCGATTACGTCATCAACTTTGCCGCGGAGAGCCACGTGGACCGCTCCATCAAGAACCCGGAGATCTTCGTCCAGAGCAACGTCATGGGCACCGTGAACCTGCTGCAGCGCGCCAAGGAAGCTTGGTACGACGCCGAGGCAAAGACTTGGAAGGAAGGCAAGAAGTACCTGCAAGTCTCCACCGACGAGGTCTACGGCGCTCTGGGTGCCGAGGGCTTCTTCATGGAGACCACCCCGCTGTGCCCCCACA
>OLRF01003605.1_pt1 | contig 11795 bp, 9 predicted proteins | sample 1672061 | NCBI WGS metagenome assembly OLRF01 (sample SAMEA3136641, study PRJEB25190) | human gut metagenome | reverse complement strand
TTTCAGAATTGTGTTCTGCTGGTCGGAGTATTGGTCGGGCAACTGAATATCACTGTGGATGGTCCGATGAAAGCTGTGTTCTTTCTGCTTTTCCTGTTTGCCGTCGGCTATAAGGTAGGTCCGCAGTTTTTCCGTGGATTAAAAAAGGATGGGCTGCCACAGGTGGGATTCGCTGTACTGATGTGTATTGTCAGCCTGGTGGCACCGTGGATACTCGCCAAAATCATGGGATACCATGTAGGGGAAGCTGCCGGACTTTTGGCAGGCTCACAGACCATATCCGCCGTGATCGGCGTGGCAAGCGATACAATCAACCAATTGGGAATCAGCGATGCGCAAAAAGCAACATTCATCAATGCGATTCCGGTAGCTTACGCTGTAACTTATATCTTCGGTACAGCCGGTTCTGCATGGATTCTGGCTTCTCTCGGCCCTAAAATGCTGGGCGGACTGGATAAGGTGAAAGCTAACTGCAAAGAACTGGAGGCTCAAATGGGAACATCGGAAGCTGATGAACCCGGATTTTCACCGGCTCTTCGCCCGGTGGTATTCCGTGCCTATAAAATCACCAATGAATGGTTCGGCAAAGGAAAGAAAGTCAGTGAACTCGAAACATATTTATGCAAGAATGATAAACGGCTGTTTGTAGAACGGATTCGTCAAAGAGGAGTGGTGAAAGATGTCAATCCGAACCTGATTCTTCACAAAAACGACGAAGTAGTACTAAGCGGACGCCGTGAGTTTGTAATCGGAGAAGAAGACTGGATCGGTCCGGAAGTGATCGACGCACAATTATTGGATTTTCCGGCGGAAACTCTTCCCGTAATGGTGACTCACCGGACGTTTGCCGGCGAAACGGTAGCCAAAATCCGGGCACAGAAATTTATGCACGGAGTCAGTATCCGCAACATCAAGCGTGCCGGAATCAATGTTCCGGTATTATCCAAAACAGTTGTGGATTCGGGAGATATTCTCGAGCTCACCGGTCTTAAACATGAAGTGGAAGACGCTGCCAAACAAATGGGTTACATTGATCGTCCGACCAATCAGACGGATATGATTTTCGTCGGCCTGGGCATTTTGCTCGGTGGTCTTTTCGGTGCACTGGCTATCCATCTGGGAGGTGTTCCTATCAGTCTTTCTACCAGTGGCGGCGCATTGATTGCCGGACTTCTGTTTGGTTGGTTACGCAGCAAGCATCCTACTTTCGGAGGTATCCCCGAACCCTCTTTATGGGTATTGAATAATGTAGGGCTGAATATGTTTATCGCAGTGGTCGGCATTGCTGCAGGTCCCAGTTTTATAGCCGGATTCAAGGAAGTCGGAGTCAGTCTGTTTATTGTCGGTGCACTGGCAACTGCCATCCCTCTTCTCGCAGGATTGCTGATGGCGAGATACCTGTTCAAATTCCACCCTGCCCTTTCATTGGGATGCACGGCAGGAGCACGTACCACAACAGCGGCACTGGGAGCTATTCAGGATGCAGTGGAAAGTGATACACCCGCATTAGGGTATACAGTGACGTATGCAGTCGGCAATACGCTACTGATTATCTGGGGAGTCGTCATCGTGTTACTTATGTAAAACTATATAAATAAATATCATTATGGAAAAGAAAACAAATAACCCTGCCATTACGAAAAGTTATGCCAAGAAAATGGAAACGATCAGCCCGTTCGAGCTGAAAAACAAACTGATCGATATGGCAGATGAAAGCATTAAGAAAATAGCACATACCATGCTGAATGCGGGAAGAGGTAATCCGAACTGGATTGCTACCGAACCACGCGAAGCATTTTTTCTGTTGGGACAATTCGGACTTTGCGAATGTCGCCATGCGTTTTCACTGGAAGAAGGAATAGCAGGTATTCCGCAAAAGGCTGGAATAGCCGCCCGTTTCGAGGCTTTCTTGAAAGAGAATGAAAAAGCTCCGGGTGCTAATCTGCTGAAAGAGGGCTACAATTATATGTTGATGGAGCATGCTGCCGATCCGGATACACTGATTCACGAATGGGCGGAGTCGGTGATTGGCGACCAGTATCCTGTGCCCGACCGTATTTTACATTTTACAGAGTTAATCGTGCAGGATTACTTGGCACAAGAGATGTGTGACCGCCGTCCGCCGAAAGGGACTTTTGACCTTTTCGCCACCGAAGGGGGTACGGCAGCCATGTGTTATCTGTTCGATTCTTTGCAAGAGAATTTCCTGTTGAATCAGGGAGATGCCATTGCTTTGATGATTCCCGTGTTCACTCCTTATATAGAAATCCCGGAATTGCGACGCTATCAGTTTGACGTTACCGAAATTTCTGCCGACCAGATGACTCCTGACGGATTGCACACCTGGCAGTATAAGGATGAAGATATAGACAAGTTGAAAGATCCGCGGATCAAAGCGTTATTTATCACCAATCCGAGTAATCCGCCCAGTTACGCACTTAACAGGGAGACTACCGAACGTATCATCAACATTGTGAAGAATGACAATCCGAACCTGATGATTATTACGGATGATGTGTATGGGACATTTATCCCTCATTTCCGTTCATTGATGGCAGAATTGCCACACAATACGCTTTGCGTTTATTCGTTCTCCAAATATTTCGGAGCTACGGGATGGAGAACCGCAGTGATTGCTTTACACGAAGACAACATCTACGACAAAATGATTGCCCGCCTGTCGGAGGAGCAGAAATCAATATTGAACAAACGTTATTCCAGTCTTAGCCTGCAACCGGAAAAGATGAAATTTATCGACCGCATGGTGGCTGACAGCCGACAGATTGCGCTGAATCATACCGCAGGGCTTTCTCTGCCCCAACAAATGCAAATGAGTTTGTTTGCCATCTTCTCGCTTCTGGATAAAGAAGACAGTTATAAAGCCAAGATGCAGGAAATTATTCATCGCCGCCTGCATGCGTTGTGGGATAACACAGGGTTCACACTGGTAGAGGATCCGCTGCGTGCCGGATATTATTCGGAGATTGATATGCTGGTATGGGCGAAGAAATTCTACGGAGATGACTTCGTTGCTTATCTGCAAAAGACATACAATCCGCTGGATGTGGTTTTCCGCCTAGCAAACGAAACCTCACTCGTGCTGTTGAATGGCGGTGGCTTTGCCGGACCGAAATGGAGCGTGCGTGTGTCACTGGCCAATTTGAATGAAGCCGATTATGTGAAAATCGGGCAAAGTATCAAACGTGTGTTGGAAGAATATGCCCAAACATGGAAAGCATCAAAATAATTAACTGATTAGACGATTTACGATCGTATGATTGAGGATAGTAACCTCAATCGTACATTGTAAATCGTCTAATCGTAAATAACTGAAAAGATAGTTTTTTTCTAAGAAAACATAACGGAAGCGAATAGTCAGGTTGAAAATCTCTATCTTTGTGGTAAATCAACCTTTACGAAGATGAAAAAACTGATTCTATTTCTTTCGCTGATATTATCGGTCGGTTTTGCATCCGCACAGTCGGAAATTCCTTCCGATAGTATTCGTCGTGCTCCATCCACCAATATTAAAGAGTTTGGTGGCTTTCTGCTGGATATGGGGTTAATGAATGTAGCGACTCCCGAACTTCCCAAGTTTAATTTAGAGATGCCTAATATGACGAAAGATTATAATCAGCTCTTTCGTTTAAATACAGACATTACTTATTCGCAAGGATTCACTGACTCTTTTTCTTCGTCTTCTTTCTCCGGCTTTTCTGGCTTTGGCTACGGATATGGTTGGGGATTGTCCTCTTCTCCACAGTTTATGCAGATGGGGTCTTTCAAACTGAAAAACGGAATGAGAATCAATACCTACGGAGATTATGATAAGGATGGCTGGCGGGTGCCTAACCGCAGCGCTATGCCTTGGGAAAGAAATAATTTCCGGGGAGCATTCGAACTGAAATCGGCAAATGGTAATTTCGGAATACGAATCGAAGTGCAACAAGGACGAAACGCGCCTTATTAAATAAGGTACTTCAATATAAAACCCCGGAAGTCTGAAATAAAACCAAGTAGTCCTATAGATTAGATCAGACAGTCCGGAATTAAATCAAGTAAGTTCGGCACAGAATTAGGAAAGCTCGAAGGCCTTATCTGCCGCACTTATTGCGTTGGCAATACGATCACACCATGAATCAAATTCCGGATCGGGTATTTGTGATTCCGGATGGGAAAGCATATAGTGTACGGCTTGTCGTAATCCGTCTGCCATGGAAGTATTGCATATAAAATCAGGAACCAACCGCTTTATCTTCGAGTTATCAAAGACTACCGTAGCTGCTTTATCTCCTAACAGTTCACCTCTGAAATCATAATGATCACTATGCTTGGCAAGGAAATCGGAGGCTACGTGTAATGCATTCAGAGGTTTACCCAACGCGTCGGCAATGGTTTGATAAATCTGATTCCAGGTCATGCTTTCATCGGTAGTGATATGAAAAGCGTTCCCAATGGCATGAGGGTTCGCCATCAGTCCTACATAACCTTTGGCAAAATCTTTAGAGTGAGTCAATGTCCACAAAGAAGAACCGTCGCCGGGGATAATAACAGGTTTACCTTCAAGGATTCGTTTTAGGATCTGCCAGTTTCCCTTATCGCCATGTACAGATACGGGAGGTTTTGTTCCGTTGTAGGTATGGCTGGGACGAACGATTGTAACGGGGAAACCGTTTGTGCGATAGGCTGCCATCAGCACTTCTTCCGCTTCTATCTTGTTACGGGAATACTGCCAATAGGGATTGACCAAAGGGGTGCTTTCGGTTATGCGGTAATCGGCCAATGGCTTTTGGTAGGCAGAGGCACTGCTGATAAAGATATATTGCCGCGTTTTATTCTGGAACAGGCGGATATCACGCTTCACGTCTTCTGCCGTATAGCCGATGAACTGCGCAACCACATCGTAATGTTCGGACACGATGGCTTTTGCCACAGCTTCTTCATCATTAATATCCGCAATGATACTGTGAATTCCCTCCGGCATCTTTTTCGAACCACGATTTAGGAGAGTAATCTCCCACCCTTTTTGTTGCGCCAATGCCACTACATCTGTACTGATCGTACCTGTACCTCCAATAAATAATGCTTTCATAAAACCTGTTTTTATATTCTCCGGAACAAATATATCAATTCCATCATTTACTTCCAGCAATCATTGCCATTTATTTTTCTGCCCGAAAGTTCATGTAGTATACAGATTACTGATTCTTATACCCATATTACTGATTTGCTGAATGAAATTAAAAAGATACCTTCAAATGTTTTATCTTTGTATCAGATTAATAACAGAAGCATATGGATGAAATAACAAAAATTGAAACCGTCGATCAGTATGACCAATTGTTTGGACTGGAAACATTGCACCCTTTGGTGAATGTAATCGACTTCTCAAAAGCCACCAGGTCAGTTGAATATATCCGTATGAATATCGGATTCTACTGCTTGTTCCTGAAGGATGCAAAATGTGGCGACCTCACTTATGGACGTAAGAATTACGATTATCAGGAAGGAACGGTTGTTTGTATGGCACCGGGACAAGTAAGCGGAATAGACAACCGCAACAGGCCTGCTCCCCGCACCAAGTCAATCGGCGTTTTGTTTCATCCCGATTTAATCCGCGGAACTTCATTAGGACAGCATATCAAGAACTATACTTTTTTCTCTTATGAGGTAAATGAAGCATTGCATCTTTCAGACCAGGAAAGAGAAATCGTAACTGATTGCATACATAAAATTAGGATCGAGCTGGAACATCCTATCGACAAACACAGCAAGCAACTCATCGTGCGAAACATCGAACTGCTGCTGGATTACTGTATGCGTTTCTACGAACGGCAGTTTATTACACGTAATCAGGCAAACAAAGATATTATCGTAAAATTCGAGCAATTGCTGGACGAATACTTCCAGAATCAGGTGGCAATAACCAAAGGACTGCCATCCGTGAAATATTTTGCAGACAAGGCATGTCTCTCTCCTAATTATTTCGGAGACTTGATAAAGAAGGAAACAGGAAAAACTGCACAGGAATATATCCAGTGCCGGATTATCGAACTGGCAAAAGAAAGAATACTGGAAGGTGTTCAAACTGTCAGCCAGGTGGCTTATGAACTGGGATTTCAATATCCACAGCACTTCAGCCGATTGTTTAAAAAGCATGTCGGTTGCACCCCGAACGAATATAAACAAAGAAACTAAGCATTTTTTAGCTACAGGAGTCTCAACATCATGGGAGATAAAGTACTCAAAATAGGAACCGTGCATCAATGCAATTGTTGTCTGGGAAGCAAAACACTACATCCGCTGGTGAGTGTCATTGATCTCTCAAAGGCTGACTTGTCGCCTCATACGGACATCAAGTTCGACTTTTATACGATTCTATTGAGTGAGTGTAAATGTGAGGCCTATGTGTATGGTCACCAGTATTATGATTTCTCGGACGGTACTTTGATCTGCCTGGCTCCCGGAGAGTCTATCAGCATGAAAGAAAAAAATAAGAGATTTCCCTCTAAAGGATGGATATTGGCTTTTCATCCCGATCTGATTTGTGGCACTCCGCTCGGACTTAATATAGATAACTATACTTTCTTCTCTTATCAGCCTGAAGAGGCACTGCATATATCATTGCGCGAGAAACAGATCATTCTGGAGTTTATGGACAAGATCAAGCAGGAACTCGAACGTTGCATTGATCGCCACAGCAAAAAAATAGTTTCCAAATATATAGAGCTATTGCTGGATTACTGTGTCCGTTTCTACGAACGCCAATTCATTACACGTAACGAAGTGAATAAAACGATTATCAAACAATTTGATAAAATGATAAATAACCATTTCGAAACGAAGCTGGTACCGGCTGTCGATGTGCTTTCAAATGAGTATTGCGCTAACATGCTTCATTCATCTCCTGAATATTTCAACGACTTGCTGAAGCACGAAACGGGTAAATCTTTTAAAGAATACATCGAGTTCAAACGTTTCGAGATTGCCAAAGACTGGTTGCTGAATACTGATAAAACAGTTAATCAGATAACACAAGAACTGGGTTTCCAGAATCCGCAGTATTTCAGCCGACTATTCAAGAAAGTTACCGGTTGCTCTCCGAATGATTTCAGAGTACCTAACTAGAAATGAAATCTAAAAGGATTGGAGGACGATAAAGCAACAAAAAAATCTTAATAAAATTTGAATTGAAATATCCAATTCTTAATCTATGTTATGAAACATACTTTTTTGCTTGGATTATTTGCTAATTTCCCAAGAGTCCGTATCTTTGCAATGTGTTTTTCATAGTATTAGATTTAAGGTTAACAAAGGTTGGAGCAAGGCGTTGCTCCTTTTTTTATGTCCATACGTCAACTCTCCTCTTTAACTTCCTAAGATACCATTTCCCGGACAGTTGTTCTTTCTTATGAATGACGGTATTGGAATTACGCTATTTTTCAGTAACTTTGCAAAGAGAGATGTATCAATTATGTCCCGGTAAAGCAAATCAAAAAGTTCTCTTTTTACGTTATATATAAAAAGAAAATTTAATCCTAAGTAGAATAATGGAAACAATGCAACAATATTATCGTCTGATGAAATCAATCCTCTTCGTATTATTTCTTTCTTTCGGCATGATTTCGTGTGAGAAAGAAGATCCGGTTTCTACATCTCCCAACACAAGGCAGACGGATAACACTGATCCGACAGATCCTGATCCTACCGACCCGGTGGTTCGTTCGGATAATGAACAAACTGTATTTATGTATCTGCCCTGGTCGACTGACCTGACTTCCTTTTTCTATCAGAATATTGCTGATCTGAAAAGTATTATCGGACAGAATATATTGAAAAACGAGCGGGTTCTCGTATTTATATGTACAACGGCTACCAAAGCCACTCTCTATGAGCTTTCTTACGAAAAAGGCGCAGCTGTGCAGAAGGCTTTAAAAAGCTATAATTATCCGGATCCCAGCTATACAACGGCCGAGGGTATCACTTCTATCCTGAATGATGTACAGACCTACTCTCCCGCCAAACGATATGCAATGATTATCGGATGCCACGGGATGGGATGGATCCCCGTATCAAAAACGCAATCACGCAGTAGCCTGCAAACAGTCAAAAAACATTGGGAATATGGAAATGCACCTATGACACGTCTCTTCGGAGGCAGAGAATCCAAGTATCAGACGGATATTACTACGCTTGCCGAAGGAATATCGAGCGCAGGATTGAAGATGGAGTATATCCTTTTCGACGACTGCTATATGTCGACAGTAGAGGTTGCTTATGACCTTAAAAACGTAGCAAGTCACCTGATAGCATCCACTAGTGAAATTATGGCTTATGGTATGCCATACGACAAGATTGGCCAGTACTTAATCGGAAACATAGATTATGAAAAGATTTGTGATGGTTTCTATTCTTTTTATTCAAATTATGTCACTCCCTGCGGAACAATCAGTGTCACAGATTGCTCGGAAATAGATAATCTGGCGGCCATTATGAAAGAAATAAATCAACGTTATACGTTTAACGAAGAATTAATTTCTTCTTTGCAGAGTTTAGACGGATATAAACCTTCCATATTCTTTGATTGTGGTGATTATGTTGCAAAGCTATGCTCCGATCCTGATTTATTGGAGCAATTCAACGAACAACTGAAACGCACAGTTCCATATAAAAGGAATACGGAGTATTATTTTACAGCAATATCCTCCTATTATGGAGAACGAAAAAAAATCAATACTTTCTCCGGCATCACTATTTCTGATCCAAGCACTAGTGCAGCTGCTTCGAAAAAGAACGAAACAGCGTGGTATGTTGCCACTCATTAAGGCTACTAAAAGAAATAGTACGATAATGGAGCTTTACTCTTGTCTGTGATCGGTCAAATCTCTTAATAAAAATAGATTCGAGAATACAAATTCTTAATCAATGTTATAAAACATACTTTTTTTCTTGGATTATTTGCTAATTTCCCAAGAGTCCGTATCTTTGCAATGTGTTTTTCATAGTATTAGATTTAAGGTTAACAAAGGTTGGAGCAAGGCGTTGCTCCTTTTTTTATGCCTATACTCCAAATTGCCTTTGCTTTCCTCTTTCCGGTACATCTGTCAATCACCCTTTAATAACTGCCATTGGAGCAAGTTCCACCAACGGTTTCACCAAATCCCGCTCATTCGCTATCACTTGCGCAATATCTTTATAAGCTCCCGGCGCTTCATCCAGTTCATCCTGCGAACGGAGTCCGTGAATGATTCCTTGCTGGTTCATTCGCTCTTTCTCTTCATCCAGTGACAAACGGCGACAGGCATCCTTTCGTCCCATCAATCGGCCGGCACCATGCGAACAGCTTTTGAAGCTCTCCGGATTACCCAATCCTTCAACGATATAGGATTTAGTACCCATAGATCCGGGGATAATACCAATCTCACCTTCATAGGCACGCGTAGCTCCTTTTCGGTGCACAATCACATCCTGATCGAAATGGTTCTCCCAGGCTGCATAGTTGTGGGCAATATTAATCATAGGCTCAAAGTCCGTTTCAGGTTTCACAGCCTGGATAGCTTCACAAATACGGGTCATCATCAACTGACGGTTGGCAAAGGCAAAGGCCACACAGTAGTTCATTTCACGGAAATAATCCTTTGCCATTTGCGTCTCCATTGGCAGGTAAGCCAGTCCCGATACCATTTCAGAATACCATTTCTCATTCCAATATTGCGCAATCTTATTATAGTGGTTGGCAACCTTCAAACCAATGTTACGGCTTCCGGAGTGAATCATCACCCACACATCAGACGTTTCGGTATCTTTCTGAATCTCAATAAAGTGGTTTCCTCCTCCCAAGGTTCCTATCTGCTTCAAACAAGCCTCATACTGATTCTTCAATATAGGCATTTCCTCAAGGTCGAATCCTTGTGGAAGTAACTCCTGGTCTTGCTTTTTAGTATGGTGGTCGAATCCCAAGGGAATGACCGCACGAATCTTCGACATGATGGAAGTCAAATCCGTATAACTAAAATCATCCGCTTTTCGATTGGTCTTAATCGCACACATTCCACAACCGATATCCACTCCCACAGCATTGGGAACAATCACACCCTTCGTAGCCAACACACCGCCAATTGGCATTCCTTTTCCCGCATGGGCATCAGGCATGATGGCGATATGTTTAAACGCAAAAGGAAGTGAAGTTAAATCCATAATCTGCGACATACAAGAGTCTTCTACTTCATTCAACCAAAGCTTAGCGGGCAAACGTGTTCCCATAATTACTTTTTCCATACTTCTTTTCTTTTATCCATTCATATAAATCTCGTTATCGGGAGCAAAGTAAGATGGGAAGTACGAAATCTATTTGCGCAATGGATATTATTTTCTATTTTTGTAGAAATATGTGCAAAAAAGTCGTGTCTCCGCAATGATTGTATCATCAAAAAGTCCGGATATGGCGCCTTGATATCTATAACACTATATATAAATAGAACCTAATGAAGAAGATATTGATTATCGGCGCCAATGGATTCACCGGACGCCAAATATTGAATGATTTGTCTGTTCATGCACAATATAAGGTAACGGGGTGCTCTCTGCATCCGGATATTTCTCCGAATGATGTAGGGAAATATCGTTTCATTGAAACAGATATACGGAATGAAGCGGACATTAAGTGTCTTTTTGAGGAGGTTCAGCCTGATGTGGTCATTAATTGTTCCGCCCTGTCCGTGCCGGATTATTGCGAGACGCATCATGAAGAGGCTTATCTTACCAATGTGACCGCAGTGAGCCAACTGCTGTTTTTTGCGAAGAATATAAAAGCCGGTTCATTCATCTATCGACGGACTTTGTTTTCGATGGAAAGATGTTTGTTTTCGATGAAAAGATAAATGAAGATGCCGGACCGTTGTACACAGAAGAAGACATCCCCGCTCCCGTCAACTATTACGGATATACCAAGTGGAAAGGAGAAGAGAAAGTGGCAGAAACTTGCAGCAGTTATGCTATTGTCCGTGTAGCAATCGTTTATGGCAGAGCGCTGCCGGGACAACACGGTAATATCGTCCAGTTGGTAATGAACCGTTTGAAAGCCGGACAAGAAATCCGTGTCGTATCCGATCAATGGCGGACACCGACTTATGTTGGAGACGTATCGGATGGTGTACAGCGTTTGATAGCACATCCAACGAACGGTATCTTTCACATTTGTGGCGTTGAGTGCATGAGCATTGCGGAGATTGCTTATCAGGTAGCAGATTATATGGGACTGGATCACTCTCTTATCCATCCTGTCACGACAGAGGAAATGAATGAAACCACTCCCCGTCCCCGTTTTAGTGGAATGAGTATCGATAAAGCACGAACAATGCTTGGATACGAGCCACAGAAGCTTAAAGAAGCTCTTGCGAACTGGGAACATTTATAAGGAAGAGGACAGATTATCAATTATTCAAGGATTATCCATCATTTTACGTAAGCAGAAAACTACAAGAGGAATTCTGTGGTTTCTATTTATATAATAAGAGAGTCCCCAAATGATGAACAGTGGCTATTTACACAAAATACGGGATAGTGCCCAAATTGAAGACAGTGGTAGAATTGGAAACAATACTACTTTTTACAACAATCTATTTCATTCCGAATAATTCTTTCGCTTCATTTATTGCATATTTATTTTGAGAATATGCAATAAGTTATTATCTTTGCACCAAAATTAAAAAAGACCAATGATGAATCAAACATTACAACTACATAGGGATATTCAGTAAATGTTCCTCTTTCTAAAAAATCAAGAGAAAAGCTTT
>OLRF01003603.1_pt1 | contig 11804 bp, 8 predicted proteins | sample 1672061 | NCBI WGS metagenome assembly OLRF01 (sample SAMEA3136641, study PRJEB25190) | human gut metagenome | reverse complement strand
TAAATTTGCACCGTTTAATAAAGTATATAACTAAGTATCAACCATAAAATAACGAAAGAAAACCATTATGGAGTACAATTTCAGGGAGATTGAAAAGAAGTGGCAGAAAAGGTGGGTGGAAGAGAAAACCTACCAAGTGAAGGAAGATGAGACGAAGCAGAAGTACTATGTACTAAACATGTTCCCCTACCCCTCCGGTGCGGGCCTACACGTAGGACACCCGCTGGGATACATTGCTTCGGACATTTATGCTCGTTACAAACGACTGCAGGGCTTCAATGTACTAAATCCCATGGGATATGATGCTTACGGACTTCCCGCCGAACAATATGCTATACAAACGGGACAACATCCTGCAATTACTACGATCAACAATATCGACCGCTACCGTGAGCAGTTGGATAAGATAGGTTTCTGTTTTGACTGGAGCCGCGAAATACGTACCTGCGAACCGGAGTATTATCATTGGACGCAATGGGCATTCCAGAAGATGTTCAACAGCTATTATTGCAATGATGAGAAACAGGCTCGCCCTATCGAAGAACTGATACAGGCCTTCGAACAAATAGGTACCAACGGCATGAATGTGGCTTGTGGCGAAGAACTCAGCTTCACTGCCGAAGAATGGAAAGCCAAGAGCGAGAAAGAGAAACAGGAAATCCTGATGAACTATCGCATCGCCTATCTGGGTGAAACGATGGTAAACTGGTGTGCCCAATTGGGTACGGTTCTGGCCAACGATGAAGTGATAGATGGTGTATCCGAACGCGGAGGTTTCCCCGTAGTTCAGAAGAAGATGCGTCAATGGTGTCTTCGCGTTTCTGCCTATTCACAACGCTTGTTGGACGGACTGGATACCATCGACTGGACAGATTCTCTGAAAGAAACTCAAAGAAACTGGATCGGTCGCAGCGAAGGTGCCGAAGTACAGTTCAAAGTAAAAGACAGCGATCTGGAATTTACCATCTTCACCACTCGTGCAGATACGATGTTCGGTGTTACTTTCATGGTGTTGGCGCCGGAAAGCGAATTAGTAGCCCAGTTGACTACTCCTGAACAAAAGGATGAAGTTAACGCTTATCTGGAACGCACAAAGAAACGTACCGAGCGTGATCGTATTACAGACCGCAGCGTGACGGGTGTATTCTCCGGAAGTTATGCCATTAATCCTTTCACAGGTGAGGCAGTGCCCATCTGGATTAGCGACTATGTACTTGCCGGTTATGGTACAGGTGCCATCATGGCTGTACCTGCACACGATAGTCGTGACTATGCTTTCGCCAAACATTTCGGATTGGAGATCCGTCCGTTGGTAGAAGGTTGTGATGTCAGCGAAGAAAGCTTTGATGCCAAAGAAGGTATCGTTTGCAACTCTCCAATAGTTAACAAGGGAACAAGGGAACAAGGAGACAAGGCAAATTCTAATCAACTTGTCAACTCGTCAACTTGTCAACTGAATTTGAACGGACTGACCATCAAAGAAGCTATCGAAAAAACCAAGAACTACGTAAAAGAACATAATCTGGGACGCGTAAAGGTGAATTATCGTCTTCGTGACGCTATCTTCTCCCGTCAGCGCTACTGGGGCGAACCGTTCCCGGTTTACTACAAGGATGGAATGCCTTATATGATCGACGAAAATAGTTTGCCGCTTGAATTGCCGGAAGTTGCCAAATTCCTTCCTACCGAAACCGGAGAACCACCGTTGGGACACGCTACCAAATGGGCTTGGGACACTGTAAACAAATGTGTGGTAGAGAATGAAAAGATAGATAACGTCACCGTATTCCCTCTTGAACTGAATACTATGCCGGGCTTTGCAGGTTCCAGCGCTTACTATCTGCGCTATATGGACCCGCATAACAATAAAACATTGGTTGATAAGAAAATAGATGAATATTGGAGAAGTGTCGACCTCTATGTAGGTGGTACGGAACATGCTACAGGACACTTGATTTATTCACGTTTCTGGAATAAATTCCTGCACGATGTAGGAGTATCTATCGTAGAAGAACCGTTCCAGAAGTTGGTTAATCAAGGTATGATACAGGGACGGAGTAACTTCGTTTACCGTATCAAAGACAGCAATAAGTTCGTTTCCCTGAATCTGAAGGATCAGTACGACACTACCCCACTCCATGTGGATGTAAATATCGTATCCAATGATATTCTGGATCTTGAAGCTTTCAAAGCATGGCGTCCTGAATTTGCCAACGCTGAGTTTATCTTGGAAGATGGTAAATACATCTGCGGCTGGGCTGTGGAGAAAATGAGTAAATCCATGTTCAACGTCGTTAATCCCGATATGATTGTTGAGAAATACGGTGCGGATACATTGCGTATGTACGAGATGTTCCTCGGTCCGGTAGAGCAATCCAAACCTTGGGATACGAACGGTATCGATGGTGTATACCGCTTCATCAAGAAGTTCTGGTCACTGTTCTACGACCGTAACGGCAGTTATATAGTGACGGATGAACCTGCAACCAAAGAAGAACTGAAATCTTTGCATAAACTGATTAAGAAAGTAACGGGTGATATTGAACAGTTCTCTTACAATACTTCCGTCAGTGCTTTCATGATCTGCGTAAACGAGTTATTCAGTTTGAAATGCAGCAAGAAAGAAATATTGAATCAACTGGTTATTGTATTGGCTCCTTTCGCTCCGCACGTATGTGAAGAGTTGTGGGATACACTGGGCCATGCAGACTCAGTTTGCGATGCCAAGTGGCCTGCTTACAACGAAGAATACCTGGTGGAAGATACAATCAACTACACCATATCTTTCAATGGTAAGGCACGCTTCAATATGGAATTCCCTGCTGACGAAACATCAGAAGCCATTCAAAGCACCGTATTGGCAGACGAACGTTCGGCTAAATGGATGGAAGGCAAATCAGTAGTGAAAGTGATTGTCGTCCCGAAGAAGATCGTAAACATTGTTATTAAATAAATTAGTTACGAGCTACGGGCTATAAGCTACAAGTAGAGAGAGAGAAGGTAACTTGACTCGCTCCCTTGTAGCTCGTAACTTGTAATTCGTAGTTAATATCTTGTAACTGATTAATATGCAAATCACAAAACCAACCAAAGCCGAAATGATGAGAGAGTTGCGAGACTATATCTTCATCACTGTCGGTCTTATCAGTTATGCCTTGGGATGGGCGTTGTTTCTGATTCCTTATCAGATAACGACAGGAGGAACTACGGGTATCGGTGCAATCATCTATTACGCCACGGACTTTCCTATTCAATGGTCATACTTCATCATCAATGCTGTCTTAATGACATTTGCCATTAAAATACTGGGTCCTAAATTCAGTATTAAAACCACGTTCGCCATCTTCGGGCTGACATTCTTTTTATGGTTTTTCCAAATGCTTGTGAATGGTCCCGACAATACGCCACCGCTTATACTGGGACCGGGGCAGGATTTCATGGCTTGTATGATAGGTGCCGTCATGTGCGGTGCAGGCCTAGGAATCGTATTCAATTGCAACGGAAGCACGGGAGGAACGGATATTATTGCCGCTATCATACATAAGTATAAAGACGTCACACTGGGGCGTATGGTTATGCTTTGCGATGTGATTATCATCAGTTCCTGTTACTTCGTATTCCATGACTGGAGACGCGTGATATTTGGTTTTGTAACTTTGTTTGTTATCGGTTTTGTATTAGACTATATTGTGAACAGTGCCCGCCAGTCCGTGCAATTCTTCATCTTCTCCAAAGAGTATGAAAAGATTGCCGACCGCATTACGAAGGAAACACATCGCGGTGTAACTGTTCTGGACGGTATAGGATGGTACAGTAAACACAATGTAAAAGTACTCGTTGTATTAGCTTATAAGCGCCAGTCAATTGATATTTTCCGTTTGGTGAAAGACATTGACCCGAACGCATTTATCTCTCAAAGTTCCGTTATCGGAGTCTATGGAGAAGGTTTTGACCGACTGAAAGTGAAATAAGAACCAATCAACATATGAAACATAAATTCGTATTTGCCACAAACAATGCACACAAATTGAAAGAAGTAACCGCTATTTTAGGTAACAGAATAGAACTTCTTAGTCTGAAAGACATTCATTGCTATACGGACATACCTGAAACTGCCGATACTTTGGAAGGAAACGCTTTACTGAAAGCACAGTACATTTATGAAAATTACCAGATGGATTGTTTTGCTGATGATACCGGTCTGGAAGTAGAAGCTTTAAACGGAGAACCGGGAGTTTACTCGGCACGCTATGCCGGAGACGGACATAATGCAGAAGCAAATATGCTGAAACTGCTGCATGCCATGGAAGGAATAGAGAACCGAAAAGCGCAATTCCGCACTGCATTTGCACTGATTATTGACGGAAAAGAGCATTTGTTTGAAGGTGTAATCAAAGGAGAAATCATCAAAACCAGAAGAGGAAACTCAGGTTTCGGATATGATCCTATATTTGTTCCCGAAGGATATACGCAGACTTTTGCAGAGATGGGCAACGAACTGAAAAACAAAATCAGCCACCGTGCCATAGCTACAAACAAACTTTGCAAATTCCTTAATAGCATACAATAAACCCGTAAATATAGAGTTATTAGTTTGTAAGTGTGTTGCTTACAAACTAATATAACTCTGATTTTATGAGATTTCAATATATATTTCTTCTCTGCTTAATCTACCTTCTGCCTGCCTATTCGCAAAATGCAATAGGAGAGTGGCAAACTTACCTTTCTTATCATAATCCTACCCGCAGTGAAGTCATTGGAAGTAAACTCTTCATCCTTGCCAATGGTGATTTATATACTTATGATAAAGAAGATACCAGCATACGAACTTATTCAAAATCCTTTCCGCTAAGCGATACGGAAATATCTTATATTGCTTACCAGTCAGCCTATAAATCATTGGTCATTATTTATTCCAATGCGAATATAGACCTGTTGGTGAATGAGGAGGATATCTATAACCTTCCCGATTATAAAAACAAGAATATGACGCAGGATAAGACGGTCAACCACGCTTGTTTTTATAAGGAATACACCTATTTATCCACTGCGTCGGGTATTCTTTGTATCAATCTGAAAAAGCGAGAAATCAGCAATTACTATCCTCTGAATAAAAACGTTCTGGCATGTAATGTATCGGATAATCATCTTTATGCCGCTACCTCCGAAGGATTGTTTGCAGGGTTATTGACAGATAATCTACTGGATATTAAGAACTGGAAGAAAGTGTCGGATGATACCTCTGAATTCCTCTCACAATACCACGATATTCCTTTCAAAGGAGAAGTACCCGAAAATATTACTCCGAATAGTCCTGTACGGAACTATCCGTATTATATGAATTTTGCTGGAGAACGATTGCTGATTACCGGAGGAGGACATATAGCCAACAGACTTGACAGGCCCGGAACCATTATGACCTTTGAAAATAATACCTGGAACAGTTTTCAGGAAGAAGGCATCAGTGAACAAACCAAACATCGATACGATGATATAAACTGTATTGTGCAGGATCCTAAAGACGCTGCTCATCATTTTGCAGCATCGGCAGGAGAAGGGATTTACGAATTTAAAGATGGGAAGTTCATAAACTGGTATAGTATGCATAACAGTCCGTTGGAAAGTGCTGTACCTAATGAACCTTGGGCAGATAGTTATGTACGCGTGAACGGACTGATTTATGACAAAGAAAATAACCTTTGGATGGTGAGTTGCGAGACACAACATGCAGTGAGTGTATTGATGAAAAATGGTGACTGGGCAAGTCTTCATTATCCGGAAATAGTAAAGGCAAGTAATTTCGGACGGACTATCTTTGATAAAAGAGGTTGGCTGTGGGCCACTTCTTCGCGTATAGAGTCGGGAGGATTGTTCTGCTTGAATTATAACGGCACTATAGCGGATACTTCGGACGACCAACACAGGTTCATTACCCGGTTTACGAATCAGGACGGAGCCCTTTTAGAACAGTTGGCAGTTTATTGCATTGCCGAGGATAAAGAGGGAGTTATCTGGATCGGTACTAACAAAGGTCCTTTGGTACTGAACAATCCTTCCCGCTATTTCAATGATAACTTCTATTGTACACAGATTAAAGTTCCGCGTAATGATGACAGCGGGTTGGCTGATTTCTTACTGGTGAACGAAGCGATTAATGCCATTGCAATAGATGGTGCCAACAGAAAGTGGATAGGTACGGCATCCAATGGAATTTACCTGATAAGTGCGGATGGAATGGAAACGATTCATCACTTTACGGAAGAAAACAGTCCGCTGCTTTCCAATAGCATCGTATCTATTGCCATACATCCCCGTACCGGCGAAGTCTTCATCGGAACAAGCAAGGGGCTCGTTTCTTACCAAAGTGACGCTACAGAGGCTGAAAACAGCTTTAAAGAGAGCAATGTACGTGCTTATCCTAATCCGGTACGTCCGGACTACAGCGGAGTGATTACTGTTACGGGAATGGTTTACGACAGTGATGTGAAGATTGTAGATACTGCCGGACATCTTATTTACCAAGGTACTTCCCTGGGAGGACAGTTCACCTGGGACGGAAGAAATAAACAAGGTAGGAGAGTGGCCACAGGAATATATATGGTACTTGCCGCAGACAGTGAAGGAAAAGAGGGGATTGTTACAAAAATTGCATTTATAAGAGGAGAATAAGGGTGATAAAGTGATATCACCCTACCACTTTATCAAAGCCCCAGTTTTGCCGAAATCTCCAGCATCCTCTTGATAGGCTTCACTGCTTTCTCAGCAATTTCAGGATCTACTGTTATTTCCGGAGATTCGTCTTTCAGACAATTATAAAGCTTTTCCAGCGTATTTAATCTCATGAAGCTACATTCATTGCAGGCACAGGTACTATCGTTAGGAGGAGCCGGAATAAACGTCGTTTGCGGACATTTCTTCTGCATCTCATGAAGGATGCCCGATTCAGTAGCAACAATATACTCTTTCTCGGGATGATTCACTGCATACTTCAACAATGCTGCGGTTGAACCTACCACATCAGCCAACTTCAAAACCACACTCTTACATTCGGGATGTGCCAAGACCACTGCATCGGGATGCTGCGCTTTTAATTCAACAATCTTTTCAACCGAGAATTGTTCGTGTACATGGCATGCGCCGTCCCATAATAACATATTGCGCCCCGTGATAGAGTTAATATAATTCCCCAGGTTTCTGTCAGGACCAAAGATTATTTTCTCATCTTTGGGGAAACTTTCCACAATCTGCTTCGCATTGGTGGAAGTTACCACAACATCCGTCACTGCTTTCACGGCAGCTGTCGTATTCACGTAAGATATCACCGTATATCCGGGATGCTCTTTGACAAACTGACTGAACTTGTCCGCCGGACAACTGTCCGCCAACGAACAACCGGCTGCCATATCAGGAACCAGCACTTTCTTATTCGGACAAAGCACCTTGGCCGTTTCACCCATAAAGTGAACACCACACATCACAATGATATCCGCTTCCGTTTTGGCTGCCCATTGGGCCAATGCCAGACTATCGCCGACGTAATCGGCTATATCCTGTATTTCTCCCTTCTGGTAATAGTGCCCCAGAATAATCGCGTTCTTCTCCTTTTTAAGTTGCTTGATAGCTTCTATGAGATTATTCATAATTATATTTTTTATTTCTCTTTCTAATTTAAAAATCCTTTGATGGTGATGATAGGCTGTTAATAGTGTCGACAAGTAAATACGATTTTTCTTGTCTATGAAGTTATTAGTATGAGATAAAACTTTATCCGTACGTTATCAACGGGCAAATAAAAGGTATATCTCTTGATAATAAGCCATCTATAAAACTCTTTCAACACCTTGTTGATAAAGTGCAAAGTTAATAACTTTATGGTTATAAACCGGTGTAATAGGACTGAAAAATGTGTTTATATAACCTCGGAAAGTTTCTCTTAACTTTTTTGGAATGTTCATTCTGGTGGGTGCATATACGTTGTTTTGAATATTGCAAGAATTATTTTTGAATTTCTTTCCCTACTCTTTTGACAGCTTTTCAACGGTTATTAACAGGGATGTGAACGGAAAGAAGTATCTTTGCAACAGGAATAAAAAGATAGCGTATAAGTACGCTGTTTGTTCTACACTTGTGTGGCTTGTCTGTAATGCTTGTGTTATATAAATGAAACACAAGTGTGGTACAAATAAAACACTTGTGTTAAACAAGTCTTTGTAAATCAATCTATTAATAAAAGCCATTTAAAGAGTATAGTTGTCATGCGTAAACTGAAAATAACAGAACTGAATCGTATTAGTATAGAGGAGTTTAAGGAAGCTGAGAAGCTGCCCCTGGTGGTGGTATTGGATAATATCCGCAGTCTTCATAACATTGGTTCTGTATTTCGTACTTCGGATGCTTTCCGGGTGGAATGTATCTACCTGTGTGGCATTACAGCTACTCCGCCCCATCCTGAGATGCATAAAACAGCTTTAGGTGCTGAATTCACTGTGGACTGGAAGTATGTTGATAACTGTGTTGAAGCTGTTGATAACCTTAAAAAAGAAGGGTATACTGTTTATTCCGTAGAGCAGGCGGAAGGTAGTATCATGCTGGATGAGTTGTCTTTAGACCGTACTAAGAAGTATGCAGTAGTTATGGGCAATGAGGTGAAAGGAGTTCAGCAGGAGGTTATTGACCATTCCGATGGATGCATTGAGATACCCCAATATGGTACGAAACACTCATTGAACGTATCTGTAACTGCCGGTATCGTTATCTGGGATTTATTCAAGAAACTGAAATAACAAGATGTTGATAAGTTGTTTGAACCCTGTTCAAACAGTGGTTATTATGTCCTTATCAATAGAGAAATGAACAATGGTTCATAGAAGTTTTCAACATAGATAAGTGTTTGAAATACATGGTTTTCTATAATGGCTGTTTTTCATTACTAACAATGTTCTTAACATCATATCAACAGGAAGGTTCAAACTATGAAAAAGGTTTTATTAATTCTTTTATTCTGTATTTTCCATAGCTGGAATGGTAAAGCGCAAGCAGACTTTTATTCATTGCAACCATTGGGCGACAGGTATATTTATGACTCTGAATATTTTGATGATTCACGCGAACTACAAGTATACCGGAGTGGGGTAGATGCTATGTTGAAGAGTGATTCATTGTTGACTATCTATGTATTCGACGCTCAATATCCGCCTACTTTCAATTTGTTTTGTTCTACTTTTGAATTGCTGTATCCGGGTGTTCCCTGTATAATTGTTGGTATTTCGAATCCTAACAGGCAGAGTGAATTAACTCCTCCTTATACGGATGAAGAATCGGTAAAGGGGTATGATGATCCTGGAAAGGGGGATTCTTTATTGTTATCTCTGGAAAAGGAAATTATTCCTTTTATAAAGAGCAGATATAATACGGGTTCGCGGAATATACTGGTAGGACATTCGTTAGGCGGTACGTTTGTGACGTATGCTTTACTTAGCAACCCTGGTTTGTTTCAATGTATTCTGTCTGTATCTCCTAACTATATGTATAGCAAGAAGATGATGATTGATAAACTTTCAGAATTTACTAAAGAGTACAAAGGGAACAATCAACTTTATATGTATCTGGCAAGCGGGAAGAAGGATAAAATAGAAGAGTCATTTAAGCCTACCACAGAGGAAGCAATAAAGATCTTATCTACTTGTCCGAGGATTGTTTTGAACTATGATTCTTTGAATATAGAAAAACACAGTCATACGATCTTTGAAGGTTATTACAGGGGGCTGTTGGGATTGAAAAATTACATAAATAAGGAATAGGATATTTCTATTCTAAAGCTGTCCGCTTTCTACCAACAGAATGACCCGTTCGGTAAGCGCATCATCTCCTGTAGGATCATATTGTTTTTTCAGACTGGCACCGAACAGTGCTGCGAAAGTCTGATAGAAACCTGCTTTAAAAGGTCCCATAAAGGCTTTTACCAGTTCGTAACCTGTGGAATTGGTTTGGCGGTCCACTAACTTGATTAATAACTTTCCTTGAGAGAAAGAAAGCTTTTTCATGCGTGGAGTATATTGTTCTTTCAGACTTTTCTCTACTGCTTTCATGTGTTTCTGGCGGCTCTTCTCATCGGGTAAAGTCATCATATATTCGTAAGTTTCAATAACTGCACGGTTGATTTCTTTGGAGATAGGCAATACCTTCTTTACGTTATATACCAGTCGGTTATATTCATTCAACTGTTTCTTGTTCTTGAATTTGAGAGGTTTGAAAATATAAACGGTGGGTATCTTTATATACGGGATAGTGTCTCCTTCGTAAACGCACATAGGAACCAGGTATCCTTCGGTTTTCGTTTCCTGTGCCTGGCATAGAGAAGTTCCGAACAGAAGGAAGACTACGATGATGAATATGTTCAGTCGTGCGTTCATGCCACAAAATTAAGTGTTTATCTTTATATTTGGTCCGATTGTCGATGTTTTCCTTGTCGTGTTAACTTATTTATGGTAATTTCGCGACAATTAAACTTATTTACACGAATGAAATTACTCAAGTTGGGAGTTTTTCTGAGTATGCTGCTGATGACTCCTATACTTGAAGCTCAAAATACAAGTGTGTCCTTGTGGGAAGAGAATATAGAGCAACTCTCTATGGATGAAGAAGAAAAGAACTGGGAAGATGAACTTGAAGAGCTTTCCAATCGCCTGCAGGAACCTGTTAATATCAATGTTACTACTAAACGTGAATTAGAGCAATTTCCTTTTCTTTCGGATATTCAGATTGAAAATATCTTGGCTTATGTGTATATACACGGGCAGATGCAAACCATTTATGAACTGCAATTAGTGGAAGAGATGGATAAGCATACCATCGACCTGCTGCTCCCTTTTGTTTGTGTACATCCTGTGTCCGAAAAAATAGGTTTTCCCCGGTTGAAAAGTCTGTTGAAATATGGTAAACAGGAGGTATTAACCCGGCTGGATGTGCCTTTCTATACACGTAAAGGTTATCAGAAGAATTATCTGGGACCTGCAATGTACCACTCTCTAAGATATGGGTATCGCTACGGAGACTATCTCCAAATGGGAATTACGGCCGAAAAGGATGCAGGAGAACCTTTCTTTGCCCTGCATAATGAAAAAGGATATGATTATTATTCTATCTACTTTCTGCTTCGTAATCTGGGTAAGTTGAAAACGTTGGCATTGGGAAATTACAGATTAAGTTTCGGACAAGGGCTAGTAGTCAGCACTGATTTCCGTCTAGGGAAAACTTATTCTCTCTCAACGGTGGATAACCGTAGCGGTGGTATCCGGAAACATAGTTCAACGGATGAATATAATTATTTCAGGGGTGCTGCGGCAACAGTGGAGGTTATTCCTGCACTTCAGTTATCCGGTTTTTATTCACATCGTTCTATGGATGGGGTTATAGAAGGGAATGAAATTACCTCTATTTATAAAACCGGATTGCATCGTACGGAGAAGGAAGCGGATAAAGTAAATGCTTTCACTTTACAGCTGATGGGTGGGAATATTACCTATGAAAAGAACAATCTAAAAGTAGGAATAACAGGCATTTACTACTTTTTCAACCGTAGTTATCAACCGGAGTTAAGAACCTATGCCAAGTATAATTTGCAAGGGAATTACTTTCATAATGTGGGTGTAGATTATAAATATCGCTGGAATCGATTTACTCTGACAGGTGAAGCAGCTATGGGCAAACAAGGTTATTCACTACTGAATCAATTGAAATATAATATATTAACCGGTTATCAACTATTGGTTGTTCATAGATATTATAGTCATGATTACTGGGCA
>OLRF01003590.1_pt1 | contig 11830 bp, 9 predicted proteins | sample 1672061 | NCBI WGS metagenome assembly OLRF01 (sample SAMEA3136641, study PRJEB25190) | human gut metagenome | reverse complement strand
AGATGCAGCCGCGCAGAAGGTAAATGCTGCTCTTGAAAAGGTTAAAGAAGAGTATATCGGCATTTATTTTGAAGAACACAAGAAAAAACGCCTGGACATTGACGATGCAAAACGACGCGGTAAATTACAGGAGAGTTCCGTACTGGCAAATCTGCGTAAGTTGCGTGGCGTTGAAATCCTTTCGGCAGCCAAACTGACAAAGATCGAGCAGGACATGGCTAACTTGAAAATCTGCTATGAGCTGACACCGACTGAGCTGAAAACAACTCATATCTGCCCGCATTGCCATTATAACCTTGGTGATCAAGTGCCGAATGTAGCGGGCCAGCTGGATAATCTGGATATTCGGATTGATGATCTGGTGACGGAGTGGACGCAGACTCTGTTGAATACGATTTCTGACCCGATTGTGGCAAGCCAAAAAGAGTACCTGAGTGCAGAACAGCAGAAAGCCATTGATGATTTTATTGCATCCGGTACTTTGCCGAAGCGTGTTGACGATTTCTTCATCAAGGCGATTCAGGCATTGCTGAAGGGCTTTGAACCTGTGGTAGTGGATGCAAAAGATTTGATGGATAAGCTGACGAAGCTGCCGCCGATGGATGAATCTACTTTCAAACAGAAGCTGAATGAGCTGATTGCTGGCTATACCAAGGGCAAAGACGAAGGTAAACTCCGTATTATTGTTAAGTAAGATAAAATTGTGAGAAAGCGAGGCGAAGCGTGTGCTGATGAATACACCGGAGTATCTCTCCATCATCGAAAATATCAAAAGTGAGATCAAGGCTGCACAATACCGTGCAACGATTCATGTGAATTCAGATATGCTGATTGCTTTTCCAGAGAGTAAGGGATATTCCGTTCGAAATTTAAAATATATGGCAAAATTCGCTGAGACTTATCCAGATCGGGAATTTGTGCAACAGGTTGTTGCACAAATTCCGTGGGGTCATAATATTGTTCTTCTGGATAAGGTAGCTGATATGGATGAACGCAAATGGTATATCAAAAAGTCAGCAGAAATAAGTAAATTTAAATCTGCACCGTCACATTTCCAATACCAGAATCATTTGGCTTGACGAGGACTCCACGGTCTGCGCCCGGCGGATGTCCTAGTATGCGCACATAAGAACGATAAAAAGAAGAATAGTCAAGGAAGCCGCTGTCTGCAGCGGCTTCTTTTGCGTGGCAGCCATTGAAAAGAAGCATCTGTGCATAAGCGATTCGCTTTCTTAAAAGGTAGTCGATTACAGTTGTTCCGGTTGCCTTTTTGAAAACTTTATTTAAATGATGCTTGCTGATAAAAAAATGATCTGAAATTTCATCAAGTGTCACTGGGTCCTTCAAATGCTGATTTAAATAAAAAAGAATGGAACTAAGCTGCGTCTGTGGAGTGTCAGACTGTTTTGAAAAAGCATTGCACGAATCACTCATATCTGCAATCTGCATCAGCAGCGCTTCTACGCAGATTGGAAGCATCTGTGCCTGAAATTCATTGCTTTTACGAGAACAGGATTCAAGACTTTCCAGATAGGACAGCAGATGAAATTGTTCAGTATGTTTAAAATAAATAGGCTGTCCGGCATTTTCACCTGTTTGAGGAAATGCGCGCAATAAAAAATCACGCCGTTCTGGCAGTAGCAGATCTGGGTGAAAATGAAGGGAATAGCGTCTATATGGGGCAGTGCTGTTTACACGCACACCGTGAAATGCGTGCGGTGAGAGTAACAGCACACTTCCAGGTGTCGGCTGATAGTTAACACCCTCTACCAGATAGTCGGCGTCACCCGAAAGAAAATAAAAAACCTCATAAAAATTGTGGCAGTGAAGCGCATAATCTGTCATCACATATGTGCTTTCTGAATAGCCAAATGAAACAAGATCGGTATTGATATGTGCCGTTGAATCCATATGATCAGAACCTTTCGTACCTTTTTTGTATTCTGCAAACAGTAATAGTACAGCGAAAACGATTACAGTTTCTTTATGTCAAACAGGATACCATATAATCGCTATATATGCAATGTTTTGTTTCCTTTTTGCAATGGATCTTTTGGATTAAAAGAAGTATAGTAGACATAGAAGCCTAGAAAAAACGAAACAAACTTGATAAAAACCAACAAAAAATAAAATTAAAAAGGAGATTTATTATGAAAACAGGTGCACAGCTTTATACGATTAAATCGTATACTCAGAATGTAAAGGATTTCGCATGCTCTATGAAAAAAATTGCAGAAATGGGCTATAAGACTGTCCAGATTTCCGCAGTAGGAAAGGATCTTAAGCCAGAGCAGATTAGAGAAATCTGTGATGCAAATGGTCTTGAGATTGCATTGACACACAGTGATCCTAATCGAATCCTCTATGATACTGAAGCACTTATTAAGGAGCATGATATCATGGGATGCCGCTATATTGGACTTGGAATGATGCCAGATCGCTATCGTACAAAGGAGTGGCTGAGCCATTTCATGGATGATTTTAAGGAGCCAGCAAAAAAGATTGCTGCATCAGGAAAGCTTTTGATGTACCACAATCACAATACTGAGTTTGAGGCATTTGAGGCAGAAAATCTACCAAATGCAAATTCGAAAAAACGCATGATTGAGTATCTTATGGAAGGATTTGCACCAGATGAGATGGGAATTACTCTGGATACCTATTGGGTAGCAGCAGCGGGTGCTGATGTATGCGAGTGGATTCGTCTGTTAAAGGATCGTATTCCGTGCGTTCATTTAAAAGATATGCAGATTAAGGGTTGGAACCAGATCATGGCACCAGTTATGGAGGGTAATTTAAACTTCCCGGCAATCTTTAAGGAACTTGAGAACAGTTGTTGTGAATATATGTTGGTAGAGCAGGATGTCTGCACACAGGGCAGCCCATTTGAGTGTTTGAAGACAAGTTATGATAATCTTGCAAAGGCTGGATATCGTTAATCTTTTATGATAGTGAATATAAGAAGGAGAAAAAGATAGATGGAACAGGTAAGACTTGGAATTATTGGTGTTGGTAACATGGGAAGTGGCCACACCGCCAATATCATGGCAGGAAAAGTGCCGGAAGTGCGTATTACGGCAGCGGCAGATCTTCGTGAGAGCAGAAGAGAGTGGGCAAAGGAAAATATGCCGGAGGGCACAGCAATTTTCGAGGATGGCGACAGCTTAATCAAATCAGGTACATGTGATGCTGTATTGATCGCAGTACCGCATTATGATCATCCGCGTCTGACAATACTTGCACTTGAAAATGGACTTCATGTTATGTGCGAGAAGCCGGCAGGTGTTTATACAAAGCAGGTAAGAGAAATGAACGAGGCCGCAGAGAAGAGTGACCGCGTATTTGGTATGATGTTCAATCAGAGAACAAATTGTATTTATAAAAAGATGCATGATATGGTACAGAGCGGTGATTACGGAAAATTAAAGCGTGTGAATTGGATCATCACAGACTGGTACCGCACACAGGCATATTATAATTCAGGCGGCTGGAGAGCAACATGGGACGGCGAAGGCGGCGGCGTTTTATTAAATCAATGTCCGCACAATCTGGATTTGCTGCAGTGGATCTGCGGAATGCCGTCAAAGGTACGTGCATTTTGTCATAACGGAAAGTGGCATGATATAGAGGTTGAGGATGATGTAACTGCATATCTGGAGTTCCCAAATGGCGCAACTGGTGTATTTGTTACTACAACAGCTGATGCACCTGGAACAAACCGTCTTGAGGTAACACTCGAAAAAGGAAAGCTTGTTGCAGAAAAAGATGAGCTTAAGTTCTATGAGCTTGAAATTAATGAGAGAGAGTACTGCTATCAGGCAACAGAAGGATTTGCAAAGCCACCGTGTCATGAGACGACATTAGAGCTTGACGGAAAGAATCCTCAGCATATTGGTGTATTAAATGCGTTTGCTGCTGCTATTCTTCGCGGTGAGCCATTAGTGGCAGATGGCGTTGAAGGTATTCACGGACTTGAGCTGTCTAATGCAATGCATTTGTCTTCATGGCTTGAAAAGCCGGTTAGTCTGCCAATTGACGAGGATCTCTTCCTTGAAAAATTGAATGAGCATCGTGCAAATTCTAAGAAAAAGGAAAATGTACAGGATATTACTTTTGATACAACAGGAAGTTACGGAAGCAAGACTAAGGAATAAGTAGGAGGTGCTTCTATGAAACGTGCAGTGATTGTTGGCTGCGGCAATATCGCCGCAGTCCATGCTGCCGTACTGACTGCTCAAAAAGATACAGAGCTTGTCGGTGTGGCAGATATTCATTTTGAGAAAGCACAGGACTATGCCGAAAGATTTCATACAAAGCCATATGCCTCACTAGAGGAAATGATTGAAAAAGAGCAGCCTGATGTGCTTCATGTTTGTACGCCGCATTATCTTCATGTACCTATGACACAGTATGCACTAGAACGCGGCATAAATGTGTTTATGGAAAAACCACCGGCAATCACATTGGCGCAGCTGGATCAGTTAAAGCAGGCAGTTTATGCGTCAAAGGCAAAGCTGGGATTATGTTATCAGAATCGCTACAATCCAAGCTATCGCGCAGCAAAAGAATTTATTGCATCAGGCGCGGCAGGAAAGGTGTTAGGCGCACGTGGACTTGTCACTTGGAATCGTCCGGCACCATATTATACGCAGAGTGAGTGGAGAGGAAAGCTCGCAACAGAGGGCGGCGGTGTATTGATTAATCAGGCTGTACATACATTAGATCTTCTTTCTGATTTATTAGGAAAGCCAGATTGGATCGATGCTTCACTTTCAAATCATCATTTAAAAGGGCTTATCGAGGTTGAAGATACGCTGGAGGCATATATTAGATTTGGTGAAAAAGTTGCATGTTTTTATGCAACGAATGCATATTGTGCAGATGTTCCGCCGTTAATTGAGATTTCTTGCGAGAAGGTAACAGTTCGCATTGAGGATTTGGATGTTTCTTATCGTTATCCGGATGGAACAATTACAAAGCCAGACGTGGAGCGCCCTGTTCCAATTGGAAAAAGTTACTGGGGAAGCGGTCATACAGCATGTATTGGTGATTTTTATAAGGCATTGGAAAATAATACCGACTTTGCGTTGGAGCTTCCAGTGTTAGAAAATAGTATTCGTTTGATGCTTGGTGCATATGAGTCAGCGCGTGAGCATCATGTTGTGGAATTTTCGTAACTATTCAGAGTTATGTAAAATTACTTGCTGTGAATGTAGTTTTGAATAGTTAAGTTTTGTGACTAAGAAGGAGAAAACATGAAAAAAATACTTTCAAACTGTCCAGTCAGCTGTTTTGCTGATGAGATCAGTGTATCACTTGACAGACAGATTCAGGTATTAAATGAGCTTGGAATTAAATTTGTGGAGTTTAGAAGTGCTGATGGCACTGGCGTAGCAGATTTTACCGATGAGCAGGCAAAGGAAGCAAAAAAACGTCTTGACGCTGCTGGAATCCGTGTATCCGCAGTTGGTTCTCCAATTGGAAAAATTGGCATTGAGGATGATTTTGAAGCTCATATGAAAAAGCTGCAGCGTATTGAGCGCATAGCTGATATCTTTGAGACACCATATATTCGTATGTTCAGTTTTTATCTGCCAGAAAATGCCGATCCGAAGGATTCTCGTGACGCAGTTATGAAACGTATGGATCGCATGGTGCAGGAGGCAAAGGCTAGTCGTCTTGTATTGCTGCATGAAAATGAGAAAGGTATTTATGGTGACAACGCAACACGCTGTCTTGATCTGATGAAAGAATTTTATGGAGATCATTTTAAAGCGACCTTTGATTTTGCAAATTTCATTCAATGCGGACAAAATACAGCAGATGCTTACGAAATGTTAAAGCCATATATTGAGTATGTTCACGTAAAAGATGCACGTATGGCAGATGGTGAGGTTGTTGTGCCAGGAACAGGAGATGGCCAGTTAGCCGCAATCTTTGACAAACTTGACCAGTCCGGCTACAAGGGCTATTTGAGTCTTGAACCGCATCTGGCAAACTTTGCAGGATTAGGAAGTCTTGAAAAGGATGCCGCAGTGCGTGCTGAAAATGATACTGAGAAGGCATTCTGCATTGCATACCGTGCACTAGAAGGACTTCTTGGAAAATAATTAAACTTGTAAACCCTATAAACCTATAAACCTAGATAAGATTCCGAGACAGCTGTGGCAACGCAGGTGTTTTCGGAATCTTTTACTGAATGAAAAATTATCTTAACGAAAGCAGAAAGAACAGGATAAAATAAAGGCAGTTAGAGTATTACATGAACGAGAGAAAAGGCGGAAAAATAATGAAAACAATTGAAGCGTTTTTTCAGAGGTTGAAGATACAGTAAAATCTCACTTAAAGAGTAACGTTTTACTATAAAAACCTTTCTAAAAATAAAGAAAAAGAGAGACATTTTGATAGCAATGATGTATAATCGCGGTAGACACAATTTGATTCTTAGAGTCAATAAATATACATAATCAGACCGTGTCAAGCTGTTGTATAAGTAAAAATATACAACAGCTAAAAATAAGAATCTCTAATGTTGAAAGGAAAAAATGATATGGATATTTATGTTGATGTCCGTGCAGGACGTGATGGAAATGGAAGCAAGGAAATGCCATTTCGCCGTATTAATGAGGCAGCAAAGGTCGCAAAACCAGGTGATACAGTGCTTGTAGCACCTGGTGTATATCGTGAGTATGTGGATCCTATTTTTGCAGGAGAGCCAGATGCACGCATTACATATAAGAGTACAGAGCCATTAGCAGCAGTTATTACAGGAGCAGAGCGTATCACCAGTTGGAAGCATTATCAGGATAATGTATGGGTGTGCCGAGTGCCAAACAGTACCTTTGGTGCATATAATCCGTATACTACATTTGTATATGGCGATTGGTATTTTGCCAAGGCAGACAAGCATACTGGATGTGTTTATTTAAATGACAGAGCATTGTATGAGACATCTTCGCTTGAGGATTGTATTAAGGGCGAAGTTTATGAGTGCAGCTGGGTTCCAGAGGAATCTGTTTACAAGTGGTATACAGAACAGGATCAGGAAACAGATGAGACTATTATTTATGCGAATTTTAAGGGAGCAGATCCGAACAAGGAAAATGTGGAAATTAATGTAAGACGTGAGTGCTTTATGCCGTCAAAGACAGGTGTTGGCTATATTACAGTAAGCGGGTTTACTGTGACAAAGGCTGCAACAACATGGGCACCGCCTGCTGCATATCAGGATGGAATGATTGGACCACATTGGAGCAAGGGTTGGATCATCGAGGACTGCGAGATCTCAAACAGCAAGTGTGCAGGAATTTCGCTTGGCAAATATCTTGATCCAGAGAATGACCATTACTTTACTACAAAATATGTAAAGAGCCCGACACAGATGGAGCGTGATGCTGTATGTCGTGGTCAGTATCATGGCTGGCTGAAAGAAAAAGTTGGAAGCCATATCATTCGCCGAAACAACATTCATCATTGCGAGCAGGGCGGAATCATAGGCCGTATGGGTGGTGTGTTTAGTATTATTGAGGATAACCATATTCATCATATCAACAACATGATGGAGTTAGGCGGTGCTGAGATTGCTGGAATTAAGATGCATGCTGCAATCGATGTGACAATGCGCCGCAATCACATTCATCATTGTACAATGGGTATTTGGTGTGACTGGGAAGCACAGGGAACAAGACTGAGCCAGAACCTGCTGCATGATAATCAGCGTCCGCCGTTTGCGTCTGTATTAAAGGGCGGCATGATGTCACAGGATATTTTTGTTGAAGTTGGACATGGCCCGACATTGATTGATAATAACATTATGCTTTCCGATGCAAGTCTTCGTTTTGCAACAGAGGGTGTAGCACTTGTCCACAATTTGATCTGTGGTGCACTTACTTGTGTGGGCGGAGGAACAGGACCGCGTTATACACCGTATCATATGCCGCATCGTACTGAGGTAATGGGCTTTATGACCGTACTTCATGGTGATGATCGTTTCTATAATAATATCTTTGTACAGAAATGGCCATCAGATGATATTATAACGATGCACGATTCAGATGATGGATTTGACACAGAAAATCGTGCAGCAGGTACCTGGATGTTTGATGAGTATCCGACATATGATGAGTGGATTTCTCAGTTTGATTTTAGTAAGCCTGCTGATATGGCAAAACTTTATGGCGCACACGAAGGAAAGTTGCCAGTATGGATTGAAGGCAACGCTTATCTTGGTGGTGCAAAGCCAAGTAAGAAGGATGTCAATGCTCTGATATCAGCTGTCGCACGTGAGGATGTGCGCGTAGAGCTTGTTCAGAAAGAGGACGGTTATTATCTGGATACAAACGTATACGAACTGATCGAAGGCTTTAAAAATAGAATGATTGATTCAGATGTGCTCGGAAAGGCATTTGAGCCAGAGGAACGCTTTGAAAATCCTGATGGAACAGCAATCCGATTTGACAGTGACTATTTTGGAACGCATCGTGGTGTCGATGTCATCCCAGGACCGTTTGCGGGGGCCGAAGAAGCGGCGAAAGTGCTTTATTGATTGACAACCCGGGAGATGGTGCAACCCGGTAGATAGTGCAACTCGGGAGATAGTGGAGGCCGGTAGGCTTTGAGTGCGATCCCGGGAGTTTTGCGGAGGGAGGAAGTGTGCAACCCGCAAGTTTTACGAGGGGCACTTCGATGAGTGACTTTGTCGACGGGCCCAATTCCGCGGGCGCCTGTTACATTTTTTATTATCATACTGTATTTTGAAAGCCACGCTACAACGTCCCGTCTCGTAAAGCACATCATCTCAGCGCCGTTTATGTAACGAAGGTGTAAACTGAACGGTTTTGACTCATTAAAAGGAATCTATAAACGGTAGTAAATCAAGCAAATAAATTTAACAGGAGTCTGCCCTTTGCGGCAGGCTCTTTTCATGCTATAATATAAGCAACTGACTATACAAAAGGAGACGTTGTATGACACAAACAAATTTAAAAAAGAATGGTAAAAGCAATAAGACAACACTAAGCAAGGTATTAGGAAAGTCTGGGAACAAAAAGCTGTCAAAAGCACCAGCATCCAAACCAGTCAAAAAGCCAACGGCACCAAAGATGCCGGGAGAATGGCTGTACTTAAACAAAGAAGAGCTGTCTCTTCGCAAAATCTATGAGCTGTTTAATGAAGCGCAGAATGCTGAGTATTGGGAGGCAGCAGGTGTACTTGAAATTTCATTGCCAGAGAGCGGTACACTGGATATGGAAGATTTAGAGGGCACGCTTGGCGATGAAGAAGGTGATGCATATCTGAAGGAAAATGAGATTCATACAGTAGCTGCTGTTACGATTCGCCCGGAGGACTATGAGAAAGCAAAAGAGGTGATGCTGTATATAATCGAGAAGCTTGGCGGGTACTTCTGTGGCGATACAGCGGATTTTACGCCTGTTGTTGCAGCAAAGAAGAATTGATTCGTATTAATTTGTTTGCGTAATCTTAAGGAGAAAAGATAAGACTTGTGGGAAAATATCTGTCCTATTGCAATGGGGCAGATATTTTTTAAAAACCGGGTTGACAAGTGTATACCACTATGCTATCATAGGGTTGACACAAGTAAACCGGAATAAACTACAGAAGGGAGTAGAAAATGGCAAAGCATATTGTTTTATCTGACGGTGAATGGAAACTGATGAAACTTTTGTGGGAGAATTATCCGATGACACTCGGAGATATGGTAGAAGCGATGCAGGATGATACGGCATGGAGCAAAGGAACGATTTTTACAATGCTTCGCCGAATGAACACGAAGGGTGTTATTCGTATGGATGATAGCGGAAGGTATCAGCAGTATTATCCAGTATTACAGAAAGAAGAAGCAGAGCAGGCTGAGACGCGCAGCTTTTTGGAACGTGTATATGATGGCAGCGTGGGAATGATGTTGTCAGCAATGGCACATGATCGGAAGTTATCGAAATCCGAGATTGATGAGCTGTATAAGATCATTCAGGAGGCTAGAGAGGAGGGAAAATGACAGACTGGATCATTGGCTCCTGTGTTCTGATCGTGGCGGTCTTTGCAATCCGCAAAGTATTTGGAACGAGAATTAGTAGTCGGTTTCGATATGCACTCTGGGCAGTTGTGATGGTTCGTTTGATTTGTCCGGCGGCATTTTGGAATAATCAGCAGTTGACGCAGAATATTACAAAGGTATCCGAGCAGCTATTTCAAAGTGTAACCCAGCAAAGAAATGAGTTAGATAAGGCAGATTCAAATGCAGAATTCGGAATGGAAAATGGACAGGATACAGGCAATACAAACAGAGCTGGTATAGAAGATACGAATAGTGCAGATCGTACCCCAAATAACGATACCGATAACGTGAAGAATCAAAGTATCAATATCGGACAGCAAAATGGACAGGTAATCAGTCAGGCAGAAAATATCGACAAGAACGGTTTTTATCAGACAGGGAAGGAGGCATTACCACAACTCGAAGAATACACACAATCAAAAAATAGCAATTCTAATGTATTTCACCGTATAATAGCGCAACTAATAAGTATGGTTCCAGCCATCTGGCTTTGCGGCAGTATTGTCGTAGGACTTTGGTTTATCGGAATCAATCTTCGCTTCCGTCACATGTTAATGCGAAGCAGAAAACAAATAGATAACAGCGAAAAGCCACCGATTTATCAGGTAAAGGGATTATCCTCTCCGTGTTTGTTTGGGGTGATTCATCCGGCGATTTATCTGAAAGAGGAGACAAACTTGCAGGATGATCAGCTTTTGATGATTCTTCAGCATGAGAGGTGCCATTACCAGCACAAAGATCATATCTGGTCTGTGATGAGAAGTCTTTGTATGATTATTTGGTGGTGGAATCCACTAGTGTGGGCCGCAGCAGTAGCATCCAAAAGAGACTGTGAAATGGCGTGTGATGAAGGCACACTGGAAACAATTGGGTGGGAAAATAAATTTTTGTATGCAAAGACATTAGTTGATGCTGTGTCGGATAAAAAAACTTTTGGTATGACAGCGGCATCAACAATGGTATCAGGAAAATCTGATACAGAAAGGAGACTGCGTATGATGCTAAACAAAAAGAAAACAAAAATGGCAAGCGTGGTACTTGCGGCGGGACTTATGTTAAATGCAGCAGCATTGTGTTTCGGAGGAGAAAGTACGGCACAAAGTCAGAGTGAAACGCAGATAAATCAAGCAGGTCAGACAGATCAGACCACACTTCCGGTGCTTTCAGCAGTGGATGTGTATGAGCAGATACCAATAACGGATGGCGTGGAGGAGTTTTGTGAGACATTTGGGCTGCTTGATAAAGAATATGTTGCGCAGATTACGCCGGAATGGATGAAGGATAGTGGTATTGCACTGTTTCGTGATGCGTTGAATGAACGAGTATACATAACCTGGCAGGATCAGCTGATAGCAGTTCCACAGCTGGCTCAGGGAAAACTTACAACCGTATCGGATGTAAAAGTATTAAGTGTGGCTGCGGCAGATCTGGATGAAGATGGCGTTTATGAAGTCTATTTCACCGCAAGAGTGTATATTGGAGGAAGCAGCACGCACACAAATATGATCGGTATGGCAAAACTTACAGATGGGTCATTTAGCTGGGATTTTGGTGTAGATGATCAGATGAACAATAAATCCAATGTGCTGATGCTGACACAGAATGAAAATGGCGAGCTTGTTTGGAGTGAGGCACAATATAAAAAGACAAGTGATAGCAATCTTCGTGAGTCAACTGATAAGGGACCGGGGGCATTTTCACTGACACAAACAGATGAGAAAAATGAGCAGATGATTACTTTGATAGAAGGATATC
>OLRF01003575.1_pt1 | contig 11873 bp, 10 predicted proteins | sample 1672061 | NCBI WGS metagenome assembly OLRF01 (sample SAMEA3136641, study PRJEB25190) | human gut metagenome | reverse complement strand
CCGCGAATTGCTGCATATTCCCGACAACTACAAAGTTCTTTTCTTGGGCGGCGGCGCCAGCACCCAGTTTTTCGAAGTGCCCTACAATTTTCTCGAAAAGAAAGCCGGTTACGTCAATACGGGCGTATGGGCCAAGAAGGCGATCAAAGAGGCCAAATTGTTCGGCGAGGTCGAGGTGCTCGCTTCCTCGGAAGACAAGAACTTCGCCTATATTCCGAAAGGATACGCCATCCCGTCGGATTTGGATTATCTGCACATTACCTCCAACAATACGATTTACGGCACGGAGTACCACACCGACATCGATTCGCCGGTTCCGCTGATCGCCGATATGAGTTCCGACATTCTGAGCCGTCCGGTCGACGTGAGCAAGTACGCGATGATCTACGGCGGCGCGCAGAAGAACATCGGTCCTGCCGGCGTGACGTTCGTCATCGTGCGGGAGGACGCGCTGGGCAAGGTTTCCCGTCCGCTGCCCTCGATGGTGGACTACCGCAATCACATCGCCAGCAAGTCGATGTTCAATACGCCTCCCGTGTTCGCGATCTATGTCGTGAAGGAGACGCTCAAGTGGCTCAAGTCGATCGGGGGCGTACCCGAAATCCAGAAGCGCAACAAGGCGAAAGCCGATCTGCTCTACGCCGAAATCGACCGCAACCCGCTGTTCGTCGGGACGGCCGTCAAGGAGGACCGCTCGCTGATGAACGTCTGCTTCGTAATGAGCGAACCGTATGCCGATCTGGCACCCGAGTTCCTCGAGTTCGCCAAGGGCAAAGGTATGGTCGGCATCAAGGGGCACCGTCTGGTGGGCGGTTTCCGCGCGTCGATCTACAATGCGCTGCCGATCGAGAGCGTGCAGGCACTGGTCGACTGCATGCGCGAGTTCGAGAAGATCCATGCCAAATAGGCGTTTATGGGAATCCTCGTCATGTACCCCGGACCTTCGCGGGTGAAAAAAGCCATTTCGTTTGAAACCTTAGAGAACGTTACGTTTATGAAAATATTGGTAGCTACCGAGAAACCGTTTGCCAAGGCGGCGGTCGACGGTATACGAGAAATCGTCGAGGGAGCCGGATACGAGCTGGCTCTGCTCGAAAAGTACGCCGATAAGGCGGAACTGCTGGCCGCCGTGGCCGATGCCGACGGACTGATCGTCCGCAGCGATAAGGTCACGCGCGAGGTGATCGATGCAGCCCGGAATTTGAAAATCGTCGTGCGGGCCGGAGCCGGCTACGACAACGTCGATTTGGCGGCCTGCACCGAGAGGGGCATCGTCGTGATGAACACGCCCGGACAGAATTCGAACGCCGTGGCCGAGCTGGTCGTGAGCATGATGATCTTCATCTCGCGCAACCAGTTCACGCCGGGTACGGGGGCCGAAGTAAGCGGCAAGCGTCTCGGAATCCATGCCTACGGCAACGTGGGACGTATCGTGGCGCGCTACGGGCGTGCGCTCGGCATGAGCGTGAAGGCGTTCGATCCGTTCGTCGATCCGAGGCAGCTGGAAGCCGACGGCGTCGAGGCGGTCGGAACGGTCGAGGAGTTGTATGCCTCGTCCGATTACGTTTCGCTGCACATTCCGGCTACGGCCCAGACGCGGGGATCGATCGGTTACGAATTGCTGTCGAGTATGCCCAAGGGCGGCGTACTGATCAATACCGCGCGTAAGGAGGTGATCGACGAGCAGGGATTGATTCGGGCGTTCGAAGAACGCGCCGACCTGAAATATATCACCGACATCGCTGCCGAGGCACAGCCTTTGCTGACGGAGAAGTTCGGCAAGCGGGTGTTCGCTACGCCGAAGAAGATGGGGGCCGAGACGGCCGAGGCCAATCTGAATGCGGGTTTGGCAGCCGCCCGTCAGACGGTCGATTTCCTGAAAAACGGCAATCGCAGGTTTCAGGTCAACAAGTAGTTCTTCGCCGAAGAACGAGCCCCCGGAACGTCGTTCCGGGGGCTTTGCATCTTCGGCTGTCCGGAGAGTATCATTCAAAAAATAGGAAATATGGTAAAGATCAAACCGTTCCGGGGCATCCGCCCGCCGAGGAAATACGCCGCCGAGGTGGCCTCGCGTCCGTACGACGTGCTCAATTCGCAGGAGGCTAAAAAGGAAGCTACCGAAAAATCGCTGCTCCACATCATCAAGCCGGAGATCGATTTCGATCCGATCGCCGATGAGCATTGCGAGGAAGTCTACCGCAAGGCCGTCGAGAACTTCCGGCGCTGGCGCGAGCGCGGGTGGCTCGTGCAGGACGACGAGGAGAAGTACTACGTCTATGCGCAGACGATGGACGGCCGTACGCAGTACGGGCTGGTCGCCGCCTGTCATTTCGACGATTATGTCCGCGGCAGGATCAAGAAGCACGAGCTGACGCGTCCCGACAAGGAGGAGGACCGTATGATTCACGTGCGGAATCAGAACGCCAATATCGAGCCCGTGTTTTTCTCCTATCCGGCCAATGCCGAAATGGATATGATTATTCGCGGTGTCGTCGAGAACAATCCGCCCGAGTACGATTTCACGGCGGCCGACGGTTTCGGACATCGTTTCTGGGTGATCGACGATCAGGAGATTCAGCGGCGCATTACGGAGATATTCGACGAGATTCCGGCGTTGTACGTGGCCGACGGGCATCATCGCACGGCCGCTGCCGCGCGTGTCGCCGAGGAAAAGATGCGAGCTAACGGGGCGCACACAGGTAATGAGGAGTATTGCTATTTCTTGGCCGTCATCTTTCCGGACAGCCAGTTGAAGATCATCGACTACAATCGCGTAGTGAAGGATCTGAACGGCTTGTCGCCCGAGGAGCTGCTCCGGGCGCTCGAGAAGGATTTCATCGTCGAGGACAAGGGCACGGGCATCTATCATCCCGTCGCGCTGCACAATTTCTCGATGTACCTCGACGGGCGCTGGTACAGTCTGACGGCACGCGAAGGGACCTACGACGACAGCGATCCGATCGGGGTACTGGACGTGACGGTCCTTTCGGAGCGCGTGCTGGACCGGTTGCTGGGCATCAAGGACCTGCGCACGGACAAGCGGATCGACTTCGTCGGCGGTATCCGGGGGCTCGGCGAGTTGCAGCGCCGGGTCGATAGCGGCGAAATGAAGGTGGCTTTCGCGCTCTATCCGGTTTCGATGAAACAGTTGATCGATATCGCCGACTCGGGCCAGATCATGCCTCCGAAGACCACTTGGTTCGAGCCGAAACTACGCTCGGGGCTGGTCATTCACTCGCTCGATTGACGTGGCGGAAGGTTTTGAAGCGAATCGCTTTATAAGAGAAAACGGACGGAATTTGTTCCCGTCCGTTTTTTTGTAGGCATGCCGTCTTGTTTTGCATGTCTGATCGGCCGGGCTTAACCAACCTATACATGGCTTTCCCGCTTGAGAGCCTTTGCAGAAGCGATGCCGGTCGCAGAGCCCATGCCGGAAGGTTTTGCCATGCGGGAAAAGACCGGCGCGGGAAAATCTCGAAGGACTCCCGCGCCGGTTCGAAGTGCTTTCGACACAGCCGAAAAAGATCGCTTATTTTTCGTTCTGCTTTCCGTTATGTTGTTCGAGATCGCTCGTGACTTTCGCTGCTTTGGCTGCCTCGTAGCTCGTGGAAGGAGCGGACAACCAAGCAGGGGCGGGAGCTGCGCTGGAAGTGTTGTAGCTGTCCCAGTACTGCAGGGGACCCGTATAATCGCTTTGAATGGTGTTCCCCCTGTCGTCGATCAGTTGGAAAGTGACCGTATAGTCGTCGCCGTTTCTGCCGACATTAACCTCGCCGGATACGGCCGGAGCCTGATTGTCTCCCAGGTCGTAGTACCATGTGCCGAAGTTGTAGCCCCAGCCGCCTTGGCCCATATTGGCATGATAAGGTACTTCTTCTTTCGATATGACATAGCGGCCTTCCGGAATTTCGGTCGTATAATGCGAGTCGGTGAATAATTCGATTGTGATATATTCGCCTTCCCCGTTCAGTTCGACGCCCCAGTATTGGTCAGGATGTACGACTATTCCGTCGGTGTAGAGTCGAATGCTCCAGCGATTGACTCCCTTGATGTTCCACATCGGCGAAGGACCCCTGTATTCGAGATAGCCGAAACCGGGCGTTTCCATCGTCAGATCCTGCGTCAGGGTTGTTTTCGTGAACTCGTCGCCTTGCCTTACGTTACCGACGTATTTTGAAAGATGCCTCTCTCCGTTGTTGAACAGGATGTTGAATTTGAGAACGTATTGCCCGTCCCCGATCTTTTCGACTTTGGAAACGACCTCGATGGCGAAATGCTCGGTTTTTTCGCCATTGACGATCTGTTGCCGCATGGCATAACCGTATATGCTCCAAGGCTGTTCCTCGATGATTTCCGGAGTGGCTACGAGGATCGTCCCCTTCTGGTACTCCGTCGAGCTGTGATAAACGCCCTCGGGAATTTGTGCTTCCCATGCCTTAGGCGCCATTTCGGCATAGTAGCTGAGCGATATGGAGGTTCCTTCGATCAGGCCTTGGCTGTCGTATTCGCCGTCGTATAGGGTGATTAGATATTGTCCGATACCGGGATAGTCATAGTCGTCGTCCCCCCAGTACCATCCGGTCTGAGCGGTGAAGACCGTATTGTAGACCGGTTCGACGTCTATCTTGCCGTTGTATTCGCAGGACACCCATTTGTTTTCCTGCTGGTCGATCTTCAGGTCGGAGATGAAAGCCGCCTGATTGCCGTCCGTTATGACGAAGTAAATCTCCCCTTCGGTTACAGGGAGCTTGGTGACATTGCCGTTTACGTCCGTAGTGTAGTAGTAGGAACCGGTGACCCTTCCCTCGGCTGTCTGTCCGGACTGGATCGTGAATTTGCCCGGAGTCTCCCCTGTCGCGTACCTTCCCGGAGCGATGCTGGCATCCAGCAGATTTTCGGGCGCCACGACGTCCGAATAAAGTTCTATGTGCAGTCCGGAGGCATTCGCAGGGATTGCTTCGTTCTCGCCCGTAGGCTCTGTGCAAAAGTCGAAAGTGAAAAAGCCGCATGCGTTTTGTTCGCCGACGTATGTGGCCGTCACGTATTTCATGGCGGTTTCCGTACTTTCTTTTTCCGGCCCCTGACCCTGGCCTTCGTCGGAATCGTCGCACGCCGTATTCATCCAAAGCAGGCCCGCCATGCATAATAAGATCGGGTAAAATTTCTTCATGATAGTAAATCAGTGTTAGTTAGTAAATTAAGAAACTCGGTAGCCGAGCTTGTAGTACAAACATAAGGATTCCGATCCGATTTGTCAACCGTGTAATATGCTGATAGATAATAGGCAAAGTGGCAGTTTTTTAGGTAAATGAAATAAAAAATTACTATTCGTCGGTTGGGTCGGGATATTCCGATCGATTCGGATGTATTTCGGCTTGAGGAATTTCAATTTGTTTCTTTCGATTTTTTGTGATTTCCCAGCGACGGCGAGGGATTTTCTTCGCAGGAATGAATTGCTTGCAGAATCGACAGGCACGGTTTCGTCATCGGCTTGCAGGAAACGGTAGGAAAAGCTGACGCTTTTTGTTTTTTATGTTTTTATGCGGTGAGAATGAGGTGGAAAAAGGAAAGTACATTTTCTTGAATATCGTATTTCGAATGAAAAATTATTACTATTTTTATATGCGGCGGATAAATTTGTAAGAAAATAAACGAAATTCTATGACAAAGATTAAGGGGGCGGTCGTAGTCGATGCCGAACGCTGCAAGGGATGCGAGCTGTGCGTGGTCGCTTGTCCGATGAAGGTTCTCGCGTTGAGCGGCGAGGTCAACGGCAAGGGTTATCGTTTCTCGCGGATGGTTTCGCCCGAGGCTTGTACGGGTTGCGCTTCTTGCGCGAGCGTTTGTCCCGATAGTTGCATTACGGTGTACAGGCAGAAGTTTACGGAGCCCTGACGACGTGAAAAATCATAGCGATATGGAAGAGATCAAATTGATGAAAGGGAACGAGGTGGTCGCCGAAGCCGCCGTGCGGTGCGGCTGCGACGGCTATTTCGGCTATCCGATAACGCCCCAGTCCGAAGTGCTCGAAACGCTGATGGAAATGCGTCCGTGGGAGACTTCGGGCATGACGGTGATTCAGGCCGAGAGCGAGGTCGCGGCGATCAACATGGTGTATGGCGGAGCGGCGACCGGCAAGCGCGTGATGACCTCGTCGTCAAGCCCCGGCATCAGTCTGATGTGCGAGGGGCTGAGCTATCTGGCCGGGGCCGAGCTGCCGTGCGTGGTGGTCAACGTGTCGAGGGGAGGTCCGGGGCTCGGTACGATCCAGCCTTCGCAGGCCGACTATTTTCAGGCCGTCAAGGGCGGCGGGCACGGCGATTACCATCTGATCGTGCTGGCGCCCTATTCCGTGCAGGAGATGTACGATTTCGTGCCGCTGGGATTCGATTTGGCGTTCAAATATCGCAATCCGGTGATGATTCTCTCGGACGGCGTGATCGGCCAGATGATGGAGAAGGTCGTGCTGTCGCCCGCCCGTCCCCGCTGGACCGACGACCGGATTGCCGAGCGGTGCGGCGCGTGGGCCGCCACAGGCAAGCCGTCTTCGCGCGGGCGGAACATCGTTACGTCCGTCGAGCTCGACTCGCTCGTACAGGAGCGTTTCAATCTGAAACTGAAAGCCAAGTACGATGCGATCCGCCGCGACGAGGTTCGCTTCGAGCAGACGCTTTGCGACGATGCCGACTACGTGCTCGTGGCCTACGGGTCTTCGGCCCGTATCGCGCTGAAGGTGGTCGAGATGGCCCGGGCGGACGGCCATCGGGTCGGACTGTTGAGGCCGATCACGCTCTTCCCGTTCCCGACCGAGGCGATCGACGGGCTGTCCCGCCGCGTGAAAGGATTCCTGTCCGTCGAGATGAGCACGGGGCAGATGGTCGAGGACGTGATGCTGGCCTCGCGCTTCCGCGTGCCGGTCCACCATTACGGCCGCACGGGGGGCGTCGTGCATTCGCCCGGCGAAGTATACGATGCGCTGAAGTCGAACTTTTCATTGCAGTAAAAGGTTATGGCAGAATTTGAAGTGAACATATCGCCCGAAAACCGGGTATACGCCAAGCCGCGCCTGATTACGGACAATACGATGCACTATTGTCCGGGATGCAGTCACGGAGTGATTCACAAGCTGGTCGCCGAGGTGATCGACGAAATGGGGCTGGAGCACGATGCGATCGGGATTTCTCCGGTCGGATGTTCCGTGTTGGCTTACAATTATATCGACATCGACTGGATCGAGGCGGCCCACGGCCGGGCCGCCGCAGTCGCCACGGCCGCCAAGCGCCTCAATCCGTCGAAACTCGTGTTTACCTATCAGGGCGATGGCGATCTGGCCGCGATCGGGACCGGCGAGACGATCCATGCCTGCAACCGGGGCGACCGCATTACGATCATCTACGTCAATAATGCGATTTACGGCATGACCGGCGGCCAAATGGCTCCGACGACGCTTACGGGCATGAGGACGGCCACGACGCCCGACGGCCGCGACCCGAAGCTGCACGGTTATCCGTATAAGATCGCCGACATGCTCGCGCATCTGGACGGCGTGACCTATCTGACGCGTCAGAGCGTTCATCCGCCGGCGGCCGTCCGCAAGGCGAAAAAAGCGATCCGCAAGGCGTTCGACAATTCGATGCACGGCGAGGGGCTCTCGTTCGTCGAGTTCGTCGCTACGTGCAATTCGGGCTGGAAGCTGACGCCGGTCGAGGCGAACCGGTGGATGGAGGAGCACATGTTCCCGTTCTATCCGCTCGGGGACATCAAGGGCTGATCCCGCATCGGGGTATTAACGGTTAAAAACGAAAGTATATGTTCAAGGAGGAGCTTATCATAGCCGGATTCGGCGGACAAGGGGTGCTGTCGATGGGAAAGATTCTCGCCTATTCGGGCGTCGTGCAGGGACTCGAAGTGACGTGGATGCCTTCTTACGGCCCCGAGATGCGTGGCGGTACGGCTAATGTGACGGTCATTCTGAGCGACGAGCGGATCAGCTCGCCGATCGCGCACGACTACGACACGGCCGTTATTCTGAACCAGCAGAGCATGGACAAGTTCGAGCCGAAGGTCAAGCCGGGCGGCGTGCTGATCTACGATCCGAACGGGATCGTGCGTCCGCCCTCGCGGAGCGATATTCGCGTCTATTCGATCGACGCGACGACCGAAGCGGCCCGGCTGGGCAATATCCGGGTTTTCAACACAATGATTCTGGGCGGCTATCTGAAGGTTCGGCCGGTCGTCACGCTCGAAAACGCGTTCGAGGGACTGGCCAAATCGTTGCCCGAACGGATGGCTCGGCTGTTGCCTGCCAACGAAGCGGCCATGCGTCACGGGATGGAGATTATCCGGCTCGCTACGGCCTAACCATAGCCGAAAGCAGTTGTTGCGGAAAGAGGTGCCGATCGATCAGGAAAATCGGCTCCTCTTTTAATTTATGTGACTTAGGGGAAAACCCGGTTATATACTTCGTTGTGCCGGCCCTTGCATTCCCAAGGTTTCCGGTTCCTCGGCATCAAGTTTTCTCCAGCGGATGGACTTAGATGAGGGCCGCATCGGACGTGCGGCTTGTAGTCACAAGCTGCGACTGGCGGATACAAAAACTCCTGTTGCGAACGCACCTGGCATATAGAAGCAATGCCAAGTCGCCTTATGAAAGAAAACCGGGACGGATTTTCTGGCTCAATCACTTGCCGCACCGTGTCGGAATTTTATCGTTTTGTTTGCCCCGACTCGCAGGCTTGCTTCAGAAAGCGTTTTCTCCATACGAGAAAAACGATGCTTCCGAACAAAGGAACGAAAGTAACGATCAGTGCCCATAATAATTTATTGACAGAGCTTACTTTCAGGTTGATCAGTAAAACCAATGCGACGCACCATAGAATCACGATGCCGATCATGAATAGTTGCCAAAGACCTAACATAGAGGTTGAAAATTGGGATTTAATGTTCGTTCAGGTTCAAGAGAAAGTCGCGCATACGGAATAAACTGCCCCGGTTTTCTATATCGCACAGTTATAGAGAAAACTCTCCGTGATGGTATTATTATTCGATCCGGTTTCCATTCGGGTGAAACTCTCTCCCTGCCGTTCGCTCTTTTCTACATTCATTTTCTGACAACGCCCCCGGCAAGCGATACAATGCAAAGTGAAACGACGCGAAGCAGGTCAATTTTCCCGTAATCGTTCAACTTAGAGAAATCGGGTTGCGCTGCATGTAGGTAAAACAAATATAATCAATCTTTTCCAAAATTTGGCCTTATGTCTAATAAATTGCGAGAAAAAATGGGCAAAACCGCAATGGGCCAAAAATACATCTTTATGAACATGGAAAAGATGTATCGGGGTTTATTCGAGCCGGTCGGGTCATTCGCCGGCTATCGGAAGGTGCAGCTTTCGATCTCTTTGAATCCTCGGAGCAATTCCTCGGTCGTCATGCGCCGGCGTCCGGCGATCTGCAGCTCCTCGATTTGGACATAGCTGTCCGCGCAGGCTACTTTGATTTCCGACCTGCCGTCCGTTACGATGGCTCCGGGGGCCTTTCCCGGCCGACACGCTTCGGCTTTCGCACGGAAGATTTTGACTCCGACCGGTGTTGCGTCCGGACGGCTCAGCTCGCTCCACGCGGCCGGATACGGGCTCAGTCCCCGGATCAGGTTGCATATCCGGGCGGCAGGCTGCCGCCAGTCGATACGGCACGTTTCCTTGAATATTTTCGGAGCGCCCTTCAGGCATTCCGGGTCGACGGTCGGCTGTTCGACGGCCGTCACGGTTCCTTGCGCGATTTTTCCGATCGTTTCGACGACCAGTTCGGTCCCCGCTTCCATCAGACGGTCGTGGAGCGTGCCGGCGTCGTCGTCGGGACCGATCGGCACGCGCGTCTGGCATAACACGGCTCCTTTGTCGATCTCGCGGTTTAGCAGGAAGGTCGTGACACCGGTCTCGGTCTCGCCGTTGATCAAGGCCCAGTTGATCGGGGCGGCGCCCCGGTACTGCGGCAGCAGCGAGGCATGCAGGTTGAACGTTCCCAGCTTCGGAGCGGCCCAAATGATTTCGGGCAGCATGCGGAACGCGATGACGATGCCTAGATCGGGCTTCATCGAGCGGAATGTTTCGACGAAAGCCGGGTCCCTAAGCTTCTCCGGTTGGTAGACGGGCAGTCCCGCCTGCAATGCGTACCGCTTGACCGCGCTCTGTTGTACGTGCAGTCCCCTGCCCGACGGCTTGTCGGGCATCGTGACGACGCCTACGACGTTATACCCCTCCTCGACGAGCTTGGCGAGCGGGGATACCGCGAAGTCGGGCGTTCCCATGTATACGATGCGCAGTTTTTTTGCTTCCATGCTTTTCAGATTGTGATTTCCACGCGGTTTCCCTCCGGATCGGCCACGACGCTTTCGTAATATCCGTCCCCCGTCGTGCGGGGCTCTCCCAAAACGGCATATCCGTCCTGCCTCAGCCGCTCGGTCAGATCCCGGACCTGCTCGGCGCTGCCTGTCGAAACGGCGATGTGACAGAAGCCTATCCTTTCGTCCTGCTCCGCACGGTCGGCGATCCGCGCGCTTCGCATCAGTTCCAGCGCCGTGTCGCCGAGACGGACCATATACGACTCGAACCCCTTGGCTCGGTTGACGTATTTCTCTCCGCTCCGACCGCCGAAATAGCGCTCGTAGAAAACGCGCATCGTTTCGAGGTCGCGGGTCCAAACGGCGATGTGGACGATTCTCATGGTGCGGGCAATCTATTTTTTGAAGAGGCCCAGCCTGTGGCCCATGACCGTCTCTTTGGTTTTCAGGTATTTCTCGTTGAACGGATTCGGGGCGATCACGATCGGCACGTTCTCGACGATGCGCAGCCCGTATCCCTCCAAACCGGCCCGCTTGAGCGGATTGTTGGTCATCAGGCGCATGTTCTTGATACCGATCTCGCGCAGGATGCCGGCTCCCACGCCGTAATCGCGCTCGTCCACCTGAAAGCCGAGCTTCAGGTTGGCTTCGGCCGTGTCGTATCCCTGCTCCTGCAGCTTATAGGCTTTGATCTTGTTGCACAGTCCGATTCCCCGGCCTTCTTGGTTCAGGTAGACGACCGCTCCCTTGCCCTCGCGCTCGATCATCTGCATCGCCTCGTGCAGCTGCGGACCGCAGTCGCAGCGGTACGATCCGAGGATGTCGCCCGTCATGCAGGACGAGTGCACGCGCACGAGTACCGGCTCGTCCGGAGCCCACTCTCCTTTGGTCAGCGCGAAATGCTCCAGTCCGTTGCTTTTTTGCCGGAACGGAGTGAGGCGAAAATGTCCCCACTGGGTCGGCATGTCGACCGTCTCGCCCTTTTCGACGATCGACTCGGTCTGCAGGCGGAATGCGATCAGATCGGCGATCGAGACGATTTTCAGACCGTGTTTCTTCGCGATCTCATGCAATTGGGGCAGGCGCGCCATCGTGCCGTCCTCGTTCATGATTTCGACCAGCGCCCCGCCGGGCGTCAGTCCGGCCATGCGGGTCAGGTCGACGACCGCCTCGGTATGGCCGGGACGGCGCAGCACGCCGCGTTCGCGCGCCCGGAGCGGAAATATGTGTCCGGGGCGGCCCAGTTCTTCGGGCTTCGTGGCCGGATCGACCAGCGCGCGGATCGTCTTGGCCCGGTCGGCCACGGAGATTCCGGTCGTGCATCCCTGCGTAGTCAGGTCGACCGAGACGGTGAACGGGGTTTCGTGCAGCGACGTGTTGTGGGTGACCATCATCGGCAGGTTCAGCTCCTCGCAGCGCGATTCGGGCAGCGGAGCGCAGATCAGCCCGCGCCCGTGGGCCGCCATGAAATTGACGATTTCGGGCGTGATCTTTTCGGCGGCGACGATGAAGTCGCCTTCGTTCTCGCGGTCCT
>OLRF01003564.1_pt1 | contig 11909 bp, 10 predicted proteins | sample 1672061 | NCBI WGS metagenome assembly OLRF01 (sample SAMEA3136641, study PRJEB25190) | human gut metagenome | reverse complement strand
GTGAAAGACAGAAGCCGTTTTGACAAGAAGGGGAATCCGGCCGGGGAAAATTCAGCGGCTTGCCGGCGGGCGTTTATGGCGGAGCAGATTTCGGGGTTGTATTTTTATTTTAAAGTGCTATCCTGCCCGACCTGAGATCAATTATTAAGACTAACCTAAAATTATTATCTTTATGGAATTGTTACAAAAAGAAAAATTGTCAGAGAGCCCAAAAACAGAAGTGAAGACACCCGGAGTTAATGCTTCCGTTAAACAATGGCAATCTTTTGCCGACGGCAAAGACTGGTCGCTTGTTTATGAAGCCTGGATCAATTGGATGATACGCGGTTATGAACCTTATGCCGATCATGACAAACAGGTGGAAGAGTTGTTGCGGAGGCGCCTGCTGCGAATCGAACAGCCGGTTTTGAGCGCTAAGCTGATAAAGCGTTTTTCCGACCGGATTATTACGGTTGCCGATGACGCGGCTTCTTCAGAAGTGTATGCAGCGGTACGTGAACAATATGCCGGACGCCTTTGTTATGTGATTGAGAAAAGCGGAAAGTTACGCGGATTTGCGCTTTCTTCCGTACTGGTCATTGCCGGCATAACGCCGGTTAATCTGTTTGCCAAAGATATTCAGTCGGCAGCTGCAAAATGTAATCTGCGTTTGACGGCTGAAGATGACGTGCCGTATATAATGAGCTGCAGAGACGAATTGAGCGCCATGATGAATGAGGCCGGTGTTCCCGATTTTGACGGGGTGTTTCGTTGGCTGCTTACAGGCAGGGCTGAAAACGGGGAGTTTACGGTTTGGTATCCTTATGCCGGGGAATTTTCCCGAATCGGCGGCAACGACAGTTCGCGAATGCTGGTGAAAATCTGACAAAGCGTTTTTAGCACAAGGCTCCGGTGTTTTGCCGGGGCTTTTTTCGTGTCAGGGAAAAGCTGGTTTTGTGTTTTAGCTTTGTGCATAAAAAGCACCGTTGCCGTAAAGACGGTTTGGCAATTGTCTGAATAAAAGCCGGAGGCTTTTTTACGGATACATCATGGTATCCGCCCCCAAAAAAATACCATAGTTTATGAATATTGCCGAAAGGCGTAATATGACGGCCGATGTTCGGAGAAGGCAGTGGCCTTAACCTCTTTTGCTGCCGGGCGCTGCAAAATATCCGGCTATGGGAGAGATATTCGGGGAACCGTGCCGGCCGGAAGGGACGGAGTTTGTCCCGATCGTTTGTATGCTGCCGGAAACGCCGTCTGCGGGAGTTCACCGGTTTAATTTGAGAGGTCGGAACAGTTTTGCGCTTGCGGATGGGGAAAAATGAAGGATATAAGCGCGGAAGCCCGCATTTTTGTTTATACCGGCAGCATGGGGAGAAATGACCGGAAGAAGAAACGGGTATGTCCGGAATCGATTTTAAAAAATATGGGGCGGGCTACCTGACGGCAGACTTGGATCCGTTTGCGGTGAGTCGGGTAGGTTTTGCTCCGCCGGACCGTCTTGTGCTGTGCTTTTCGGGCGTTTGCCGGCGCCTTCAGGAGTGATGATGTGATGGTTGTCGAAGGCGGCATTTAAGCCCTTCGGGTATTTGCCGGCGTCTCTAGGGGCGTATATGAAAAACCCCGCTTTTGCGTTTTTTTTGTGTTTTCTTTAATTGAAAAAAAATATCGTTTCAACTATTTATATATTATATTTGTCCTTGTTTTTTGTACAAACTGTAGTACAGTATACAAAACGCCCGATAAAAGACTTTGCAATGTTTCCCGGCCGCCGGCGGGGAGGATTATTTGACGGCGGAGTGGTGAAACGATGTGCCGGTCGGGCAGGTGAAGATGAAAAGATATAAAAACGCTTCGGAACTTTATGACGTTTTTTACAAGGAACGCAAGGAAGACATTGCTTTTTACAGCCGTTTGCTGACGGAATACAAGAGCCGGCTGGACAACAACCGGGTGATTGAAATCGGCGCCGGCACCGGGCGGGTTCTGCTGCCGATTGCCGAGAAGCATCCTGATCTTGAATTTCATGCGGTTGACGTGATCGGGGACGAAGTCGCGGTGCTGGCCGACAAGGCACGGGCGCGGAGAATCGACAACATTGTTCCCCATGTGGCGGACATCAACGCGTTTGAGAGTGATGAGAAGTTTGCTTTCGCTTTTGCGCCGTTCCGGGTTTTGCAACATTGCCGTTCGGTTGAGGAGATGGACCGTTTTGTTAAAAGCACCAGGGATCTGTTGACGGAAAACGGCCGCTTTGCCTTCGACCTGTTTAATCCCTGGGTGCATATGCTGGTGCGCGAAGGCGTGGTTTTCGACGGCAATTATCATGACGAAGAGGGCAACCGAATCAATCGCCGGGTGGAAATCAACAAGCGCGATTATTTCAAGCAGACGCAGGACATTGAGGAATATTATTCGGTACAGTACGCGGACGGCAAAACCGACAAGTTCGAATGGCTTTATACCACCGGTTATTTTTTCAAAGACACGGCGTCGCTGGTGCTGGAGAAAAACGAACTGACGGTGGAAAACCTGTACGGACATTTTGACCGCACGCCGTTCGGGCAGGGCGAATATCCGGGCGAGCTGATTTTCGACTGTGTTAAAAAGAGGAAGGGAAGATGAGGCCGGCGCTTGAAGATTGGCAGCAGCTGAACGCTTGCCGGCGGGGACTGGTGTCTTCCTTTTTGCGGCATTATCGGGCGGCCGGATACCGGGAAGCGGCGCCGCTGCCGGTTACTTCCAAACAGGATGAAAGCGTGGTTTTTGTCGGCGCGGCGATTTCGGCGTTGAAAAAAGATTATATTTATCCGGGCAAGCTTCCCGCCGGCGGACTGGTGATTGCCCAGGATGCGGTTCGTACGCGCAACGTTAAAAACATGCTGGCGGACGATTTTGAGCCGAAATGGGGTTCTTATTTTACCAACATCGATACCGTTTTTCCCTATGAGCTTAAGGATGAGGCCTTTGCGCAGGCTTTGTCCTTCTTTTCCGACAAGGTGAAGCTTGCGCCGGAGGAACTGCTGCTCAGGGTGCGCTCGGAAGACGAAGAACTGTATCAGCTGGTGCGGGAAAGCGGCTGGCCGGCGGTGGAAGTTGACGCTCATCCGGAAAAATATTACCGTCATACGGTCGGCATTGACGGCGTTTACGGGGAAAACTTCAATTTTGCCGTTCGCCACAAACGCACCGGGGAATATTCCGACGTCGGCAATTTCATTATTTTCCGCGAGCGGGAAAGCCGGCGGCCGCTGTTTATGGAAGTCGGTTTCGGCGATACGGTGATCATGCAGGCAAAATACGGGTTGGCTCACGTGATGGACTGCTATCCGTTTCCGAAGCATCCGGCTTTGGATACGAACCGTAAGTTCAAAGACTGCATCATCACTTCCCAGGCAATGATGCGCGAGGGACTGCGGCCGTCAAGCCGCGACGAGCAGAGCAAAATTCTCTACAAGTATCTGCGCGGCGTTTATTATTTTGCCGGACGGGCGGGAATGCGGCCGCAGGAACTGGCCAGACTGCTGCATCATTCGGAAGCGATGATTTTCGGCGACGTGCGGGCCGCTCCGGCGATGACGGCGCTGTTTGCCGCCAAAGGCGGACGAATCGAAGAACTGAACCGGGGAACTTTGTTGAATTTGCAAAAGGAAAGGAATGAGAGATGATACCGGCAAAATTGAAAAAAGGCGCGCATGTCCGGGTGATTGCGCCGGCGCGCAGTTTGGGAATTGTCAGCGGGGAATGCCGGCGGATCGCCTGCGAGCGTCTGGCGGAAATGGGACTGAGCGTTTCTTTCGGCCGGCATGCGGAAGAAACCGACGAATTTTGTTCTTCGTCTGCCGCGGCGCGGCTGGAGGATTTGCACGAGGCTTTTGCCGACCGGACGGTCGACGGCATTCTGACCGTGATCGGCGGATTTAACTCGGTTGAAATTCTGGCCGGGATCGACTATCGGCTGATTGCCGAAAATCCGAAAATCCTGTGTGGTTTTTCCGACATTACCGCGCTGGCAAACGCAATTTATGCCAAGACCGGTCTGGTCACCTATTCGGGACCGCATTTTTCCACTTTCGGCATGCTGAAGGGAATCGACTATACGATCGAATATTTTAAGAAATGCCTGTTTCAAAACGAGCCGTTCGAGCTGCATCCGGCCGCCGAGTGGTCGGACGATCCGTGGTACCGGGATCAGGAAAACCGTAAGTTCGTCAAAAACGAGGGCTATTGGCGGATTGCTTCCGGAGCGGCGGAAGGACGGTTGGTCGGCGGCAATCTGGGGCTTTTGGACGAGTTGAAGGGCACGCCCTATTTTCCCGATATCAGAGACAGCGTTTTGTTTCTGGAACATTGCGCGGAACACGAGGTCTGGACTTTTAACCGCAATTTGCAGGCGCTGTGCCTGCATCCGGACTTTGCTTCGGTCAGGGCGGTGGTGTTCGGGCGTTTTGAGCCGGAAAACCAAATGAACCGGCCGCTGCTGGAACGGATTTTGGGCGCCAAAAAGGAACTGGCGGGTAAACCGGTGATTGCCAACGTCGATTTCGGCCACACGACGCCGATCGTCACTTTTCCCGTCGGCGGCCGCTGCCGGATTGAAGACGGACGGATCGAGCTGACGGCGTTTTAGGAAAAGGCAATGATTTTAACCGGTTCGGAAATTAAGAAGTATGTGGAAAACGGCGACATCGTGATCGAGCCGTTTAACGAGGACCAGCTCAATCCCAACAGCTATAACTACCGGCTGGGGGAAACGCTGACGTTTAAGGAAGACGACGGAAAGTACAGGACGGTGAAGATTCCCGAAGAAGGGTTTGTCCTGTATCCCGACCGGGTTTATCTGGGGCATACGCTGGAAACGCTCGGCAGCCGCAAATGCGCGATGTCGCTGATCGGCCGCAGTTCGACCGGGCGGCTGGGACTGTTTTTGCAGGTTTCGGCCGATCTCGGGCATACCGGTTCGGTTCACAAATGGACGCTGGAACTGGTGACGGCCAAGCCTTTCCGGGTATATCCGGGAATGATCACCGGGCAGATTTCGTTCTGGCTGAACTATGGCGACGCCTCTTTGTACGAGGGCGGATATTCGGCTTATTCCTGCCCGCAAATCTCGAAAATGGAGAAAGAAATTGATACTGACGGGAAATAAAATCACCGAGGAGGTTTTGAACGGGAAAATCGTGATCGAGCCGTTTGACCCGGCGGCGGTAACGACGAATTCTTACGATCTGACTTTGGGCGACAAACTGGTAATGTACACCGACGAAGTGCTGGACCCGAAAAAGGAACCGCATACCAGGACGTTTGAAATTCCGGACGAAGGCTATGAGATGAAACGCGGCGAATTTCTGCTTGGCTGCAGCAACGAGTTTGTCGGCAGCGACTTCTACGTGCCGATCGTACATGCCAAGTCGAGCATTGCCCGGCTGGGGCTGTTCATTCACATCACTTCCGGTTTGTTTGACATCGGCTGCAAATGCAACGTCACTTTTCACCTGTATGCGACAATGCCGGTCCGGCTGTACAAAAACATGCCGATCGCGCAGATCACGTTTTGGAGGACCGCGGGCGAAATCAGGCTTTATCACGGCAAGTACCAGAACGACAAGGGGCCGGTGGCCTCGCGCATTTACAAAGATTTCAAATAAAGGTTATTTTTCAAGCACAAAGGTAACCGGGCCGTCATTGATCAGCCCGACCGCCATGTCGGCCTGAAAGATGCCGTTTTGCACCTCGATTCCTTCGGCCCGCAAACATTCGGAAAAATATTCGTAGAGCGGTTTGGCCGTTTCCGGCCGGGCGGCGTTGTCAAAGCCGGGGCGGTTGCCGCGGGAAGTGTCGCCGGCCAGCGTAAACTGGGAAACGACCAGCGCGCTGCCGCCGGTGTCTTTGACCGAGAGGTTCATTTTGCCGGCCTCGTCTTCGAATATGCGCAGCGCGGCGGTCTTTTTGGCAAGCGCCGCCGCCTGTTCCCGGCCGTCGTTTTTGAAGACGCCGATAAAGACGAGTAGCCCGGCGCCGATGGCCGACACCCGCTGTCCGTCAACCGTGACCGAAGCTTCTTTTACCCGCTGAATCAAAAGCCGCATTTTTATCCTCCCGAGATTTTTTCGTTTTTGCCAGAGTAGCTTCGGAGAAGCGGAAAAACAAGTTTTATTTTGCCGTTTTCCGGCAAAAAAACGACGGATAAAAAAGGCTTGCCAAAAGAAAAAATCTTCTGTATATTGCGCTTGAAATTGTGAGTTTAAAATTCACGGAACGCCGGCATTTATGAAGGTAGTGACGGCTTTATGTTTTATCCGCTTTGCCTGTCAAAGCATCAGAGAAATGAAAGGAAACTGCCATGAGACATGGTGACAAACACAGAAAATTCAACATGCCGAGAAGCCAGAGAAGAGCTTTGTTCTCGAACCTGACCAACGCTTTGCTGACCCACGAACAGATTACGATTACCCTGCCCAGGGCAAAAGAACTGAGAACTTTTGCCGACAGCATGATTACGTTTGCCAAAAAAGGCGATCTGAACAGCCGTCGTATGGCTTTGGCCTTTTTGCGCGACAACGAAGTTGTTGCCAAACTGTTCTCTACTTTAGCCGAACGCTATAAAGAACGCAACGGCGGTTATACCCGCGTTCTCAAGGCCGGCATCCGTTACGGCGACGCCGCTCCGATGGCCATCATCGAACTGGTTGACCGCGACGTCAACGCCAAGGGCGCCAAAGACCTGGCTCGCGTAGCCGCTGAAAAGGCCGCTGCCGAAGCTGCGGAAAAGGCTGCCGAGGAAGAAGTTAAAAAAGAAGAAGCCAAAGCAGAGAAAAAGGCCGAAAAGAAATCGAAAAAAGCCGAATAATCCGGCCGGATGAGATTTTTTAAGAAAAACGGGAGAGCGAAAGTTCTTCCGTTTTTTTGTTTCCGGAAGACCTGCGGATAGCCCAAAGGAATCTTTTTGACCCTGTCGAGGGAGCTTGGGGTTCCTTTTGAAAGGCGGGTTTTTTGCCGGTCGGATGTGGGGCTCTTTTGAAAAACGGGGCTTAGGGACTTCTTGCGGAGCGGCTGTGAGGATGCGGGGTTCCTTTTGAAGGGTGCGGTTTTCGGGGTTTTGGGCGGGGCGGCCGCGTGGATGCCGATGTCGTTTTGGAAGAGACGGAATTTTTTCAGGATTTCTTGTCGGGCGGACGCGGGGTTCCTTTTGAGGGATGGGGTTTTCGGGATTTTTTGCGGGCGGCTGTGAAAACGGCCAGGGGCGTGCGGCCGATTTGGGCAGGGACGGCCGGTTAATACCGGTTTTCGGCGGACGAAGGATGAAAGGTGCAGGGGTAACGATCAGAAAACGTTTTCGCAAACCTTATTGTGAGCGTTTGTTCTCCGCATGACGGGCAAAATGATTTGCCGTTTGCCGAAAACAGGCGTTTTTTAGCGATGCTGGGACGCCCGAGTGCGGTGTGCAATGGTTTCTCAAGTACATAAAAAAGGCGGCTTCTGATCAGAAAAAGCCGGGAACATGAGGTTATAAGCACAGACGATCCGGAACCGGCCGTCTTCGTTCAGACATCTGTGTTGCCGAAACCTTCTTGCTCATTGGAGCGCTTCAAAGGTTTGGCGGATAACCGGCCGGGAGTGCGATCAAGGGGTTGACGGATAAGATAGCCGGGGAGTGCGGATCGTTTGTTCAGCCGGCGGACAATTCTTCCGCCAGCATTGAAATTTCCAGCCATTGGTTTTCGTCCGCTTCCTTTTTTTGTTCCAGTTCTTCCAGTCGGTCGGTAAGGGTAAGAAAACGGTCCGCGTCGTTTTGGTAAAGTTCCGGATCGCTCAGGTCGGCGCGGATTTGTTCGATTTCCTTTTCCGTTTGCGCGATCTGTTCCGGCAGGACGGCAAGCAGCCGCTGCTGGTTATAGCTGAGTTTGCCGCGCGCGGGTTCCCGTTTTTGTCCGCCGTTGTTTTTGGCGGCGGCCGGTTTGTTTTTGTTCGGCATTGCCGGCGGCTCCCTTCGGCTCAGATGTTCAATCAGGTCGCTGTAGCTGCCGACGTGTTCCTCAACTTTGCCGTCGCCTTTCATATAGATGACGGAAGTGACGATTTTGTCAAGAAAATCGCGGTCATGGCTGACGATCATGATGGTTCCGTCATAATCGCCGAGCGTTTCCTGCAAGAGGTCGAGGGTATCCATGTCGAGGTCGTTGGTCGGTTCGTCCAAAAGCAGAAAGTTTGACGGCTGCGCCAGTACCTTGGCCAGCATCAGCCGGTTTTTTTCGCCGCCGGACAGGGCGGCTACCGGCGATTTGGCCTGCTCCGGCGTAAACAGAAAGTCTTTCAGATAAGCCACCACGTGCCGCCAGCTGCCGCGCACCCAGATGTGGTCGCTCTGGTCGCAGAGCGTCTGCCATAAGGTTTTGCCCGGGTCAAGGATAAAACGGTTCTGATCAAAATAGGCTTCTTCCAGATTTTTGCCGATTCTGACAAAGCCGGAATCGGGCGCCAGCTTTTTGGTCAGCAGTTTGATCAGAGTGGTTTTGCCGGCGCCGTTAGGGCCGACGATGCCGATTCTGTTGCCGCGGATGATTTTGGTCGAAAAGTCGTTGACGATGGTTCTGTCGCCGAATGACTTGCATAAATGTTTGGCCTCAATCACCAGTTTGGAGCGCCACGGCGTATTTTCGATATCCATGTTTACCGAGCCGATCTGGCGGACCTGTTCTTTGCGTTCCTGGCGAAGCTGAATCAGCCGCCGCAGGCGTCCCATGTTGCGTTTGCGGCGTGCGGTGACGCCTTTGTGCAGCCACTCGGTTTCTTCGGCGATTTTTTTGTTGAGGTATTTCTGGGCGATGATTTCCTGTTCGATCACCTGGTCCTGCCATTCTTCAAAGCTGCCGAAACCTTTGTTGTTGCGGCGCAGGGTTCCGCGGTCGAGCCAGAAGGTGGTGCGCGAAACGTTGGTGAGAAAACGCCGGTCGTGGCTGATAACGACGACGGCGCCGCCGTAGCCGCCGATGATTTTTTCCAGCTTTTCGATGGTCGGCATGTCGAGGTGGTTGGTCGGTTCGTCCAAAAGCAGAATGTCCGGTTCTTCGATCAGCGCTCTGGCCAACGTCGCTTTGCGCCGTTCGCCGCCGGAAGCGGTGGCGGGGTCGGCGTCGGCGGCAATTTCCAGCTGTTCGATCCACATGTCGGTTTTGTAGTCTTCGCTGCCGTCGTGTTTGTCAAGTCCGGCGGCAACCGCTTCGCGCAGGGTCTTAAAACCGCTTAAGTCGGCGTCCTGCGGCATGTAGCCGATTTTAACATTGGGCTGGATGAAAATTTCGCCGTCGTCGGGTTCGATGATGCCGGCAATGATCTTTAACAGCGTCGATTTTCCGGAACCGTTGCGTCCGACCAGCGAAATTTTGTCGCCGCGGTTGATGTAGAGTTCCACGTCTTCAAACAGCTGTTTGCTGCCGAAGCGGATTTTGATGCCTTTTAAGGTATAAACGGGCGCTTCAAATGCCGGCATGGTCTTGATCCTTTTGTCTTTTTACATAAAAAATTCCGCGCGCATTATAAGCGCGGCGGCGGCAAAAATAAACAAAAATCTTAAGACGGCCGTGCTGCCGGCTGTCGTTTCTTTGTTCCGAAAGGCAAAAATCGGCAGAAAAGACGGTAAAAAAGTTTGAACATGCGGAATTTTCGTATATGATAAGACAAAATGTCTGGTTTAACGATGGGATTTTTAAAATGCCGAAAATGTTTGCGCTTTTCGCCTGTGCGATGCTTGTTTCCTTTGCTGCCCGGGCGGCCGACGACGACATGTCGCTGATTGATTTGTTCGGGGAGGAGCCCAAAAAGGAAGAAAAGGTTTCCGTGTCCGACAAACCCGAACGCCGGGTTGAGCCGGAAAACAAAAAGGAAGAGGAAAAAGTGAAAGTGGACGACGAAGGAATGTTTTCGTTTCTGAATTTCTCGTTCCTTAAAAACAAAAAGAAAGTGGAGGAATTTGCCCGCAAACCTGATGAGCCGCAGGAAAACTTCCTCGACCGGATGACCCGTCTGGCGGAAGAAGGCGACGTTGACGCCTGTCTGACTCTCGGTTACATGTATCTTTACGGCGAAAACGGCGTGACCCGCGACGAGGAAAAGGCTTTCCGCTATTATTCGATGGCGGCTTCCCAGGAGGACATGATTGCGGTCAATAACCTCGGCAGCCTTTATTACAGCGGCATCGGCACCGAAAAGAACGTCAACAAGGCGGTTGAGATGTTTGACAAGGCGGCCAAACTCGGCAACAAGGAAGCGGCGATCAACCTTGCTTTCATTTATCTGACTTCGCCGTCGAGCGGCGTTTCCAACAACCGAATCGTCGAACTGTTGCAGCAGGCGGCGGAAGGCGGCAACATCACCGCACAATATATGATGGGCTATTCCTATTACCGCGGTTTTGTGGTGGCCAAGGATTTTAAAAAGGCCTTTGACCTGATCAAACAGGCTGCCGTGTCTTATGACGAAGCCCAGTATGAGCTGGCGCAACGTTACATCAATGCGGAAGGCACGCCCCGCAACTACGGCAACGCGGTCAAATATCTGACCCAGGCCGCCCATCAGGGAAACGTTCAGGCAATGATGGATCTCGGCAACATTCTGGCGGCGGGAACCTCTTATCAGAAGAACGAATATCAGGCGTACATCTGGTTTAACATCGCTTCGGTATACGGTATCGAAGGCGCGGCGGAAAAACGCGACGCTTTGGAAAAAATCCTGAAAATCGAGGAAGTGCTGCAGGCGCAGGCGGCGGCGGAAACCTTCAAGGAAAAGCCCAGCGAAATGACACAGTACATCCGTCAGACTTTCGGTCGCGGACTGGGCGGTTACATTGACAAGAAAATGGGCTACCGGGCGCCGAAAAAGCAACCCCCGGCCACGGTAAAAAAACAGGAACGTGATCCTTCCCAGCCGCTGAAGCTGCTGTAGACGAGAAAGCTCGGGAAAACGTTTGTGATGTCCGGGATCCGTATTTTGCGGATCCCGGATTTTATGTCCCCGGAAGGCGTTTTTTCTTCCGTGCGAAAGGGGCGGACTGATTTTCCGCCAGCCAACGGGCGGCAGTTTCTGTAATATCAGTTTTGCATCCGGGAGGCCGGGTGCGGAGTGTGACGGCTCCTTTCACAGAAGAAAGAACGACTCCTGTAAAGAGGGAGCCGGGGATATAAGGCCGCAGGCGCGAATAACCCGGACTGTTCGTTGATCAGTTCTCTTCACTTAGGCATCTGAATTCGCCGCGGTCGCTCATGCTTTCCTTGTTCATTAAGATGTTGCAAAGATTTTGCAGACAAAAACAACCGGAGCAACGGTTGTTTTTGCTTAGCAATCCCGTCACCTTGAATTTATCAGGGTGAGTTTTGTTTTAAATCAAGGTAAAAAGCAAAACAAAGGGGAATGTTGATTAAAAGAAAGCTCTTGCCAACGGGCGACGTTTTCTTTAATATCAACCCTGCATCCGGGAGGCTGGATGCGGAGTGTCGTAACTCCTTTAAATACAAAGATCCCGCAGAGGGAGACACTGAAATAAGTGTGTTTTGTGCACAGCGAATAAAGTGTACTGTTTTTGTATTTACAGTTACGAACTCCCTCACCTTGAATTTACCAAGGTGAGTTTTGTTTTAAATCAAGGTAAATAAGCAAAACAAAGGGGAATGTTGATTAAAAGAAAGCTCTTGCCAACTGGCGGCGTTTTCTTTAATATCAACCCTGTATCCGGGAGACCGGATGCGGTGTCTCAAAAACATCTTCAGTATAAACATCCTTCTTCGGAAGGAGTGCCGGTAATATACCGAATAACGGCGACTGTGTACTGACAGTTTTTGAGCTCCTTCCGCCTAAGGGTTTTTCCCGGGCGGTTTTGTTTTTACCATAAACAAAATCAAGGGAGTTTCAAACTATGTTTAACAACAAAATCA
>OLRF01003563.1_pt1 | contig 11912 bp, 9 predicted proteins | sample 1672061 | NCBI WGS metagenome assembly OLRF01 (sample SAMEA3136641, study PRJEB25190) | human gut metagenome | reverse complement strand
AAGAAACACGCACTGAAAATTTTGCAGGATCAGCGGCAGCGGCGCAGAACGACAGACGATTCAAAATTTAGGCTGCGTCCTACCGCCCCTTCCTGCCGACCGGAAAGGATTCCAAAACCTTGGGTTTGGCACGCTTTTGGGTACTTTTCCCGCGCGGGAAAAGTACCCCGCCGGAGGCAGAACACGCCGATTCATTTGCCTATCCGCGCCAAAACGCAGAAATTCCCCCATAACAAAAACAGGACGGACAAGAGCTGTAACTCTTGTCCGTCCTGTTTTCAAAATCAAAAAACACTTCAGTGCTCGCCGCCGGCCATCATCTTCAGCCCATGCCCGAGCGCGGGGAGCACCGCACTGAGGTTTTCCCGCGCAGCCTTTTCCGAGCCGGGCAGGTTCACAAGCAGTGTCCCGCCGCGCGTCCCGGCGACCGCGCGCGAGAGCATCGCGTGCGGCGTGATCTGCAGGCTTGCGTAGAGCATCGCCTGCGGGATGGCGGGAATCTCCCGCTCGAGCACGGCGCGCGTGGCCTCGGGCGTCACGTCGCGCGGGGAGAGCCCCGTGCCGCCCGTTGTCACGACGAGATCGGCATGGAGTGCATCGCAGCAGTGCAGCAGCGCCGCGCGGATCCGCTCCTGCTCATCCGGAACGATCGCTGTATGGACAACGTCATAGCCCGCCGCGCGGAGCATGTCCGCCACGCACGGCCCGCTCGTGTCAACCGCCGTACCGGCGCTGCAGCGGTCGCTCACGGTGAGCACCGCCGCCGTATAGCCGCCCATTATTCGCCGAACCAGCAGCGCACATACGCCGCAAGGCCGGGGATGATCTCCTTGATGTACTTCTCCGTGGTGCTGATGCACAAGTGATACGTTTCCTTCGCGCCCCACTTGCTGTCGGCGTACATCTCGCGGTACTGCGCGCGGCTGCGGTCAATCTGGCGCATGCGGCGCTCAATGTCGCCGCGGGTGAGCTTCTCGTCCGCGGGAGCGCGGCGCAGGCAGCGCTCAATCTTCGCCTCCTTGTCGGCGTAGACAAAGAGGTTCAGGGGGTGGTAGTCCTTCAGAATGACGTCGGCGCAGCGGCCCACGATCACGCAGTCACCCTGCTTGGCGAAGTTCTCGATGATCTGGCGCTGGGCTGCGGCGACGCGGATGGGCTGATCCATCAGCTGGATCGGCGGCATGGCGAAGCTGTGGCCGGTGGTCATGGGGGAAGCGGCCTCAATGCTCTTTTCGCCGACGTTAGCGACATAGCGCTCATCAAAGCCATTCTCCTTGGCGATCATCTCGATGATCTGGTGATCATAGCAGGGGATGCCCAGCTCGTCGGCCAGACGCTTGCCCAGCTCACGGCCGCCGCTGCCAAATTCGCGGCTGATCGTAATAATTTTCATATCCAAAACCCTCCTGGTAAAAATACATGTCTCAATGTCTCACCGAGTTCGCGCACTGCAGTGCGTGAATCAGTATTCGTAGCAGCTCCCGCCCACGAACTCGCGCACGATGGAGTTGCGGGGGACATAGGGCGTGTGCAGCGGTGGGACGCTCTGCGCCACGGCCATCATCTCCGTCAGGCCGTGCGCGGCAAGAAATTCGTCGCTCAGCTCCGTGCGGAAGCTGGGAATCTCCTCCATGTACTTCATGAGGATGCACGGCTCGTAGTCGTGGAAGCTGTCGATATGGATGGCGGCGTTGCTCTTATAGGGCTTGATGTAGTTCTCCTCGCCGCGGTCGACGCTCTCGGCGCGCTCGATCGTCTGGCGCAGGCTGTGGCCGCGGGTGTTATAGTCGCGGATCATGCGGCGCACGGTGCGCAGCTGCGCCGGGCGGACGACGGTGTCGTGGTCGGTCAGAATACGCGTGCGGGGGGCGACGTAGATGCCGTTGGCCGCGCCGCGGAGCTTGTCGAAGATCAGCGGATTGAGCATGTGGATGCCCTCGGCGATGACGACGCAGTCGTTCGAGCCCTGCATCTTGCGGTAGCCGCCGGTCATGCCGCTCTTGAAGTCGTACCACGGGATGTCCACCTCGCGCCCGTCGAGCAGCTGGCTGATGCAGGAGATCAGCAGCGGAACGTTCACGCAGTAAGGCGACTCCCAGTCCGTCGCCTCGGGCGGCCGCTGCTCGAGCGGCAGGAAAAAGTTATCCATACTCAGCAGACAGACCTTCACGCCGAGGTTTTCCAGATAGTCCCGCAGGCGCATGGCGGTGGTGGTCTTGCCAGAGCCGGAGGGGCCCGTCAGCGCCACAATGCGCTTGTCGCGTCCACCGGTCAGGATCGCGGCCGCCGCGGCAGAAACCTTATCGTGAAAGACCTCCTCGCAGTGCAGGACGAATTGCGTCTCGTTGCGCATGGCATAGTTGATGTTCTCCAGATCAATAATGCGCATAAATCGGAATCCTTTCTATTGCAAAATACCCTTGATGCGCAGGGAAGCGGCCGTGCCGGCCCTTGCGTATCAAGGGTATTATAACAGAATGTCACCGGAATAACAAGCGGAATTCTCCCGGCGGCGTCAGTTCGAGGTCGCGTGGTGGACGGGGACGGTGTCCTTCGTGATGGGGAGGAAGGTGTAACCGTTCGCAAGACCATACTGCAGGATCTCCGGCAGTGCGTCGGCGGTGGTGGTTTTCATGCCCGCATCATGCATCAGTACGACATTGCCGCGGCCCTGGCAGAGCCCGGACTTCACATGAGACAGGATGTAATCCTTCGGCTTGGTGTTGCCGTCGGCATCGCCGCTGTCGACGTTCCAGTCAAAATAGGCGAAGCCCTCCTGCTCCACGCGCTTGACAAGGCGTGACATGATGCCCTTGCAGTGGTTGGCGCTGATGGTGTTCGACGCGCCGCCGGGGAAGCGGATGAACGTCGCCTCATAGCCGAAGTCCGCGCGCAGACGGTCGCGCAGCTTGTAGATGTTCTCCATGAATGCGTCATCCGAGGCGTAGATCGTCGCGTAGTCGTGGGAATAGCCGTGGATGGCGACGGTGTGTCCCTCGTCGATCATGCGCTGGATGAGCGGCTTGTCCTCCTCAGCATAGTTGAGGATGAAGAACGTCGCCTTTGCGTCGTACTGCTTGAGTGTGTCGAGAATGCGCGGCGTGACGCGCTGGCTCGGACCGTCGTCGAACGTCAGGTAGATGCGGCTGGACTTGTCGGCCTTCTTGACCGTGACGGTGCGCTCGGCGGTCGCGGTGTTGCCCGCCTGGTCGGTCACGGTATAGGTGATCGTGTAGTCACCCGCGGCCGAGGTGTCGACGGTACCGCTCACGGTGACGGAGGAGGTGACGTCGCCGTCGACGTCGTCCGTCGCGGTCACGCCCTTGTCCTTCCAGTCGGCGCCGAGATAGGCGAAGCTGTGCGCGTCGCCACGCAGCTCGATGACAGGGGCGGTCGTGTCGCGGACGGTCACGGTGCGCGTGGCGTGTGCAGTGCGGCCGCGGTAGGTGACGGTGTATGTAATCGTGTAGTCGCCGGGGCGGCGGGTGTCGAGGTCACTCTGCTCCTCCACGTTGCCGCTCAGGTCGGTGCGGCCGCGGTGGGCGCGTGCGCCGGGGTCGGTGTAGTCCGAACAGGCGGAAATCTCCTCGTGCTTTTCACCGTTGAGCGTCAGCACCGGCTGGGGGCTGAGGATAAAATAGCCTGCGATCAGGCTCCATACGCCGATAACCAGCGCGGCCAGTACCGCCGCTCCCACGGCCAGCGGCCAGATCCGCGTATGCCGACGGCGGTGATGATGCTGTTTTTGCAGCGCGGGGGCAGCCGGCTCCATGCGTTTTCCACTCATGCGTAAACCTCCTAAAAATCGAGCCGCCATGCGGCGGCATGTACTCTCTATGCTATTTTATACCCAATTCGACAGGAATCAACCACAATACAATGACAGGCGGTAACAAAAAATATCATTCGTAGAAAATGGGCACAGCCCATTTTCTACGAGAAGGATTCGCTGCGCTTCGCGCCTTGGCCCGCCGAAAAAAACAGACTTCAATTTATTCGCGCCGCTGCGGCGGCGCGGACTCTGTGAGACGTGTGGAATATGACAGGGAAGAGATACCTTATATATGGAAACCGGAAGGTAACGGAAAGATTATCCCAATATACGGAAAAGCTTCACTATATAAATGGCTATAAGGAAAGTTTTATCGCGTCTATAAAAAAGCTGAATTTTACAAAAACCGTCAAAATGTGTAAGATTAGGACAAAGAAAGCAGCAGAAACAGTGCAGTTTGTACGATATCACAAAATGAGTACAGCGGAATTGTACAACATGCTGCTTTCCGAAAAGGAGGAGTTATAGAATGAGCAAAAACGGAAACAAGGCTGAAAAGCCCGTCCGCGCGGAGCGCAAGGCGACCTTTGCGGGTGCGCTGATCGCCTTCCTGCTGTGCGTGGCAGTCATCATGGGCGGCATCGTTGGCCTCGGCCTCGACGCCCAGACCGCTCTCGTCGGCGCCATCATCGTGATGATGGTCTTCGGCGTGTGCTTCCTGCACATCAAGTTCCAAGATATGGTGCAGGCGATGGTTCGCTCCCTGAACGATTCCCTCGAGTGTATCCTAATCCTGCTGGTCATCGGTATGCTGATCGCCTCGTGGATGGCATGCGGCACGGTGCCCTACATCATCTACCTCGGCCTCGGTCTTCTGAACCCGTCGTGGTACCTGCCTTTTATCGTCATCATGTGCTCGGTCCTCTCCAGCATCACCGGTTCCTCCTGGACGACGATCGGCACGATCGGCGTGGCCTTCATCGGTATCTCGATGGGCATGGGCCTGCCGGTGCCCCTGACCGCGGGCGCGATCGTCTGCGGCGCGTACTTCGGCGATAAGTGCTCCCCCGTGTCCGACATCGTCGTGTTCAACTCCGGCATCACCAAGCAGAACGTCTACAAGCACGCGAAGAACGTCCTCTGGACGACCGTGCCCGCTCTGGTTGTCTCCCTGGTCATCTTCACCGTCCTCGGCATCCGCTATTCCGGCATCGCCATGAATCAGGAGGGTATCGATGTGATCCGCAACGGTCTCGCCGCGAACTATCACTTCAGCCCCGTGCTGTGGATCCCGTTCATCGTGCTCGTCGTGAGCATCGTGCTGAAGGTTCCCGCGCTGGCTTCCCTGATGTTCGGCTGCATCGCCGGTCTGATTGTGGCTCTGATCTTCCAGGGTGACGGCGTCTCAGCTGTCCTCGGCTTCATGTGGAACGGCTACTCCGCCTCCACCGGTCTTGAGAGCATCGACAAGATCCTCAACCGCGGCGGTATGACGAACATGATGTACATCATCGGAATCGTCCTGACATCCATGTCCCTCGCGGGTCTGTTCGACCGCACGAACCTGCTGCTGACGATCGTCGCCAAGTTCCAGCGCCTGACCCGCACCCGCGTCGGCCTGATTGTCACCACGATGGTCACCGGCATCATCACCAGCTTCGTCTGCTCCGACCCCTACATCGCGGCCCTCGTGCCCGTGAAGGCGTTCGAGCATGAGTATGAGAAGCAGGGTCTCGATGTGTGCGTCCTGTCCCGAACCGTCTCCGACGGCGGCATTTGCTTCGCGCCGATGGTTCCCTGGGGCTCGAACGGCGTGTTCTGCGCCACGACGCTGGGCATCACCACCGCGACCTACACAGCCTATTACTTCATGGGATGGCTGACCCCACTGTTTGCCATCCTCTGCGCCATCACCGGCATCGGCATCAAGTATGTTGACGGCAAGAAGCCCGTGAAGGGCCAGAAGGCCGCCGCTGCCGCGAGCACCGAGGCGTAACCCCAACCCCGCAAGAACCCGCTTAGACGGACCCTGTTTATAGTAGAGTTGTTGAAACCGAAAGAGTTGAAAGAGAGGTAATTTATCATGATGCAGACTCATATGAGCGGTCGCGTTGCCAAGCTCAAGCAGATGCAGAACGACGTCAAGCCCAGCCTGAGTGCTGAGCGCGCCAAGCTCGCCACCGAGGCCATCGAGGCCTACGCGTTTGAGCCGCCGGTCCTGCAGAAGTCCTATATGCTCTCCCACATCTTGCGCAACATGACCGTGTTCATTCAGGACGGCGAGCTGGTCGTCGGCAACCAGGCCGATAAGCCCCGCAGCGCCCCCGTGTTCCCCGAATTCACCTCCGAGTGGATCGTCGACGAGATCGACGACTTCGCCGCCCGTAAGAGCGATCCCCTGACCCTGACGGCCGAGGACCGCGCGACCCTGCTCGAGGTGCTGCCCCGCTGGAAGGGCAAGAGCTTTGACAAGATCGTCGAGCGCGAGCTGCCCGAGGATGTCAAGCACGCGGAGGAGAGCGGCGTTATGACCGTCGGCAACCGCGACTGTTCCACCGGCCATGTCCTGCCCGACTACTTTAACCTCCTACCCCGCGGCCTGAACTACTACAAGGCCCAGTGCCAGAAGAAGATTGACGAGACCGTCATCGACAGTCAGGAGAAGCAGAATCAGATCGACTTCTGGAACGCCGTCATCATCAGCATCGACGCCGCCGGCGCTTTTGCCAAGCGCTACAGCGATCTGGCTCTGGAGCTCTCCAAGACCGAGAAGGACGAGAAGCGCAAGGCTGAGCTGCTTGAGATCGCCGAGGTCTGCGCGCACATTCCTCTGGAGCCCGCCCGCACCTTCCATGAGGCCATCCAGTTTGTCTGGTTCATGCACGTCATCATGAACATCGAGAACAACGGCCACGGCGAGTCCCTGCACCGCTTTGACCAGTACATGAACCCCTACTATGTCGCCGACAAGGCCGCCGGTCGCATCACCGAGGACGAGGCCATCGAGCTCATCCAGTGCTTCTTCATCAAGATGACCGATGTCATGAAGCTGCGCGACAAGTTCTACAGCCAGTCCTTCGCGGGCTATCCCCTGTGGCAGAACATCATCATCGGTGGCCAGACCCCAGACGGCAAGGATGCCACGAACGAGACGTCCTTCCTGTGCCTGAAGGCGAACGCCGGTGTCCAGACCTCCCAGCCCACCATGTCCGTGCGGTACTTCAAGGGGCTGAACGAGGATCTGATTCAGGAGGGACTGAAGATGATCCAGGCCGGTATGGCCACCCCCGCGTTCTTCAACGATGAGCTCGTCGTTCCCATGGTCATGGAGAAGACCGGCTGCTCCATCGAGGAGGCCCGCAACTGGGGTATCCACGGCTGCGTCCAGCCCGGCGTCGCCGGCTGCTCCGACGGCCGTCCCACTGTCGGCTACGTCAACATGCTCAAGTGCGTTGAGCTGATGATGCACAACGGCGTCAACCCTGTCAACGGCGAGCAGCTCGGCCCCAAGACCGGCGAGCTCTCCGAGCTGAACACCCTCGAGAAGCTGCAGAAGGCGCTCTACACCCAGATCGACTACTTCATGGATCTGATGATTCGCGGCTTCAACATCGTCGGCTCCCTGCACGCCGTGCGTCAGCCCGTGGTGTTCACGTCCATGCTCGTCAACGACTGCGTGGAGAAGGGCAAGGCCCTGCAGTGCGGCGGCGCCCGCTACAGTGAGTCCGGCGCCTTCGCCGTCAGCATCGGCAACACCGCCGACGCCGTGGCCGCCATCGACACGATCGTCAACCGCGAGCAGAAGCTCACCGCCAAGGAGCTGCTCGACGTGCTGGCCAAGAACTTCGAGGGCAGCGAGGACATCCGTCAGATGCTGCTGAAGAAGGCTCCCAAGTACGGCAACGACAACGAGTATGTCGACGCCATCGCAGCCGACATCATCCGCCACTATGCCAAGAACCTCGAGCAGTATCGCGACTCCCGCGGCGGCCACTTCGTCGAGGTTGTCGAGTCCCAGTCTATGAACGTGTCCCAGGGCAAGTGCGTCCTCGCCTCTCCCGATGGCCGCTTCGCCTATGATCCCGTCAACGATAACTGCTCGCCCGTGATGGGCCGTGACGTCAGCGGTCCCACCGCCTGCATCAACTCCGTGGCGCACCTCGACCAGAAGAACGCCAAGGACGGCTGCCTCTACAACATCCGCTTCGACCCGCGCAGCATCCAGGGTGAGAAGGGCCTGCAGGTGCTCGGCAGCATCGTGAAAACCTACTTCGCCAACATGGGTGAGCACATCCAGATCAACGTCGTCGACGACGCCACGCTGCGTGCCGCTCAGAAGAACCCCGAGAACTACCGCAACCTCCTCGTCCGCGTGGCCGGCTACCTCGCCTACTTCGTCGAGCTGGATTCCGATGTGCAGGAAGCCCTGATCGCCCGTACGTCCCACCATCCCGACTAAGCCGCGGCCACAGGAGGACAGACAATGAATTACATTGGCGGTATCCAGCGCTTCTCCACCGAGGACGGCCCCGGCATCCGTACAACCGTGTTCCTCAAGGGCTGCCCGCTCGCGTGCCGCTGGTGCCATAACCCCGAGCTGCTCGACGGCAGCTATGTGGTTCTCTATCGCGAGAAAAACTGTATCCACTGTGGCCGATGCATCAAAAGCTGCTCTGTGGGGGCGATCCGCCCCCACGAGGGCCGCATTGAGATCGACCGCGCGCGATGTACCGGCTGCGGCGCCTGCGTCGACGCCTGCTGCACCGAGGCGATTTATACGAAGTCGATTGAGTATACGACCGAGGGCCTGATGAAGATCCTCGAGAAGGACCGCGGCTTCTATGAGTCCTCCGGCGGCGGCATTACGCTCAGCGGCGGCGAGGTGCTCGCGCATGTGGACTACGCCATCGAGTTGGCCCGCGAGATCCGCAGACGCGGCTTTTCGCTCGCCATCGAGACGAGCGGCTTCGGCCCGCAGGAGGGGCTGCGCACGCTGGCGGAGCTGTGCGACTACGTGCTCTATGACACGAAGGTCATGGATCCGGAGAAGCATAAGTACTATGTCGGCGTCCTGCCCGACGTCATCCGCCGCAACCTCGAGAGCCTCTGCGCCGACGAGACGCTGCGCCGCAAGATCATCATCCGCGTACCGATGATCCACGGCGTCAACGACGGCGAGGACAATATTACCGCCCTGCGCGACTACATGCTGCGTCTTGGACTCGACACGGTCAATCTGCTGCCGTACCACAACATGGGCATCGGCAAGGCGAGAGAGGCCGGTATCGAGCAGGAGGAGTTTGAAACGCCCTCCGACGAGACGCTCGAGACCGCTCGCGGGATTCTCAGCGACGCGGGCCTACATGTGACCGTCATGGGCCACGAGGGCTAATCAATTTACAGCATACTCCTTATAACTCTTGCAGAAGGACCCCGGCCGCCCAGCCGGGGTCCTTCTGCGGTTTCGGGGGCGCGGTGTTCTTACGCTCTGGCGGGGCTATATGTGCTTGCCGGTGACGGATTCCGGCCTGCATATTCACTGCATTACAGCATTTTGCACAGTTTTTGGGCGCACTTGTTTGTGGCGAAATCCATCGCAATATGTTATAATGGTTTAAACATTCATCGCATGTCGCGGCGGTGAAGGTATCACTGCGCGCAGAAAGGAAGGGATGTCTTTGGATATCAAGAAGTATGAAGTCCTGCTCAGTACACTTGACAAGGGATGCTTTGCCAAGGCCTGCGAGGATCTGGGCTATACACAGCCCGCCATCACCCACATGATGAAGAGCATGGAGCGCGAGATTGGCTTTCCGCTGCTCAAGCGCAGCAACAAGGGCATCCAGCTCACGAGTGAGGGCCGCGAGGTGCTGCCGCTGATCCGTGAGCTCGTCGCGGCGAACGACCGCCTCAACAAGCACTATGACATGCTCCGCGGCGTTGAGACGGGCAGTGTCCGCGTCGGTACGTTCCCGACGGTCGGCGGCGCGTGGCTGCCGCGCATCATCGCGCAGTTTGAGAAGAAATACCCGCAGATCCAGATCGACGTTCTCGAGGAGAACAGCATCCACAAGATTGAGGAGTGGCTCACCGGCGGGCGCATCGACGTCGCGTTCTTTGCCCGCCAGCCGTACCACACCTTCGATTGGATTCCGCTGAAGATGGATCCATATTACGGTATTCTGCCACTCGAGCATGAGCTGACGTCCTATGACCGGCTCACCGCGGCGGACTTTGAGAACCAGCCGTTTCTGATGTGCTGCTCGATGGAGGGGCCGGACCTCGACATCACCCGCTTTTTCCAGCAGCACGGCGTCACGATCCGCAGCCGCTTCAACTCGAATCAGGACTTTACCATCGCGCGGATGGTGGAGGCCGGGCTGGGCGTGGCGATTCTGCCGGAGCTGCTGCTCACGTCGCAGCTCACGGGGACGTGTCATGTGGAGACGCGCCCCATCGACCCACCGCTCTACCGCGACCTTGGTATGGCGCTGCGCGCGGGCGAGTGCCTTTCCCCCGCGCTCGACCGGTTCATCAAGTGCGTGAAGGCGATGATGCCGGACCTCAAATAAACTTCGATGAAAAAGGACGTTGCCCTTTTTCATCGAGAGTTCGCTCCGCTCTGCGTCTCGGCTGACTATGTCAGCCTGCGGCACACGCTGGCCCGACATCAACCGTCGGGTCTGCCGAGGCCAGTTCCTTTGGGCCGAGGCTCGCGCAAAGTGTTTTTTGCGGCCCCCGAGCCGCGAACTCTGTGAGACACTTTGGCAGAATATGAACTGCACCCCACTTGTTAGACAGTATGATATACTATCTAACAAGTGGGGTGTTTTGCTATTGTCTAACTTTTGGGGGTCACTTCAAGATGTTCTCCGCCGTCTTTTTTATTTATTCGCCGCTGCGCAGGCCCGCGACCGAGGAGATCGGGAGCGAGAAGCAGATGGCACCCGCGGGGGTGCCGGGGCCGGCGTTTTCCTTGATGGCCTTCATGATGGCGGCCTTCTCCTCGCTGCGCGCGACGATGTAGACCACGTCCTTCTCGTCGGCCAGCGTCACGCCGAAGAACTTCTCCGCGCGGCCGGAGCCGGTGCCCTTCGCGTGGAGCACGGTGCCGCCGCCTGCGCCGGCGGAGCGGGCCGCGTCCATGACAAAGTCAGACTGGCCCTCGTTCAGGATGGCGACGATCAGTTCATGTGCAAACGTCATATCCGGGATTCCTCCTGTATCTTTCTTGTCGCTGAGATAAGCCAGCGTCCTGCCGCCCGCGACGCTCTTGAGCGGGATGGAGAGCATGACGCCGTTGCCGGGGATGTCGATAAACAGGCGGCGCTTGGCTGCCTTGAGGAGCTGTCGCTCCTCACTGGCGCTCGCCACACCCGTCACGACGGCCTTGTCCGTCGCTTCGAGCCCATAGAGCGAGAGGTGTTCGCTGCGCGCCGTCCCCACACCGAGGTGCGTGAAGATCATGTGCAGGCCGCAGGAGGCATAGAGATCCTGCATGATCTGTGCCTTGCTGCGGTCGGTGATGCTGATGATACAGTACAGCTCCATCTCAGGCCACCTCCCAGAGTTCGATGATGTCATCGTCGCCGAAGGCCGCGGCGGGGGCGGTCTGCTCGCTGCGGCGGGACTTGACGACGTAGATTGCGCCCATCGCCTGTACGGTGATGAGCGGCATCATCGCCACGAGCGCCACGAGGCCGAACGCGTCGGTCATGACGTTGCCGCCGAGCGCGCCGCAGGCGCCCATCGCCAGCGGGAGCATGAACGTCGCCGTCAGCGGGCCGGAGGCCACGCCGCCGGAGTCGAAGGCGATGGCCGTGAACGTGCGCGGGACGAAGAAGCTCAGCCCCAGCGCGACGGCGTACCCAGGCACAAGGAACCACAGGATCGGAATGCCCGTCAGCACCCGCACCATCGCAAGACCGTTCGCCGCCGCGACGGCGACGGACAGGCTCACGCCCATGGCGCGCGCCGTGATGGTGCCCGCACTGAGCTCCTCCACCTGCCGGTTGAGGATATGGACGGCGGGCTCGGCGTTGATGATGTACCAGCCCATGAGCATGGACACCGGCACCAGCAGCCACACGCGCCAGCCCACCGTCAGCTGCGCGCCGAGGACATAGCCGAGCGGCGAGAA
>OLRF01003552.1_pt1 | contig 11942 bp, 9 predicted proteins | sample 1672061 | NCBI WGS metagenome assembly OLRF01 (sample SAMEA3136641, study PRJEB25190) | human gut metagenome | reverse complement strand
TCCGCTTCGGTATATCGTCGGCGAGCACGGCATACCCGTTGATATGTCGAAGTTTTCGGACAAAGTAGATGAGATTCTTTCTCTGCTCGTCAAGAACGAAAAGGCGCTCGAAATAAACACCTCGGGGCTCAGACAGAAGCTCGGCAAAACTATGCCCGAGGAGGATGTTGTCCGGCGCTTTAAACAGCTCGGCGGTGAGTTTGTGACCGTCGGCTCGGACGCTCACTATGCAAAGGATATCGGCGCGGGAGTCGATGTCGGCATGGAGATAGCGCAGCGCAGCGGATTCGATTGCGTGACGCTGTTCCAGAACCGCCAGCCCGTGCAGATTCCGATAGAGTAAAAAGAGAGGTGCAGTCATGAAGATCGAACTCAGGGCAAACGCAAAAATAAATCTCTTTCTCGACATTCTGGCAAAACTGCCGAACGGCTATCACTCGCTGTTCATGGTCATGCAGTCGGTCTCGCTTGCGGACACGGTGACTGTGCAGGAGAACGGCGAGGGTATTATCCGCCTTACCTGCTCCGAGCCGGCTCTGCCGACCGACAGCAAGAACATAGCCTACCGCGCGGCGCAGGCTTTTCTCGAAGAAGCGGGGCTCAGCGGCAGGGGAGTTGACATACACATTGAAAAAAATATTCCGTTTGAAGCGGGTCTTGCCGGCGGAAGTGCGGACGGCGCGGGAGTTATAGTCGGACTCGACAGGCTTTTCGAGACGGATATGGGCACGCAGAAGCTCTGCGATATCGGGCTGAAGATCGGCAGCGATGTGCCCTTCTGCATCGCGGGCGGCACTATGCTCTCACAGCACACGGGCGGTATACTTTCGCATCTTCCGCCGCTCAAAAGCTGCTTCGTCGTGCTCGCAAAGCCTGCAACGGGCGTCTCGACCGCACGCGCCTACGGCGATTTTGATTCCGCGAGCTTCATATATCATCCGAATAAGGTTGGCATGCTCGACGCTGCGGCGAACGCCGATTTCGAGGGTATTTGCCGTCAGGCGGGCAATGTTTTTGAACAGACTATAGAAGTGCCGGAGCGCGTGAGAATAAAGAGCATCATGCGCCGCCACGGAAGTTCGCTCGCACAGATGAGCGGAAGCGGTCCGACCGTTTTCGGACTGTTCGAGTCGGAGAGCGACGCCGAAAAATGCCGCGCCGAGCTCGAAAAGAGCGGGCTCGTCAAGAGCGTCCACCTGTGCAAAACCGCCGATAAAGGCGTTGAAACAGTAAATGAGGAGTAAAGCTTATCGGCTTTACACGGGTTCTTCAGATAAAAAGCCAAGACAGCGGACAGATTGCTCTGTTCGCTGTCTTGGCTTTTGGAGAATAACAATGAAAAAACCGGAAAAGTTTGTGGTTGTCTTGTTTATACGCCCTGAGCGCCGACCATTTCATAGTGCGGCTGGGCTTCCTGAGGGATCATGCGATAGATTTTGCCGTTGTCGTCAACATCAACCATGCTTATCTGGATATCCGGCACAAGTGTGTGCAGGGCGGAGACGAAATGCGTGCTCCTCTCTTTCGGAAATCCGGTGACGATGTCAACGGCGCCTTTCTTTTTGGCGATGACTGCGGCGAGGATAGCCGGACTGTCGTTAAAATATACACTCATCTGCGCGTTTTCATTTTTTGCGCATTCGTACAGATCTTCAAGCACTGCGGGATCGGGGCTGAATCCGTCCCTCTCGTGGAACACGCTGAGAACTTCGAGCGGCACTCCGTACTGCTGCGCTATCAGCGACCCGGAACGGATCAGCTGTTCGCATTTGCTCTGCGGAGTTACACAGACGAGAACGCAGTTTTTGCTTTTCATCTTGCTGATGTCCTTTCGTAGTTGGTAGCCGTCTGACTTTTCTTCCCTCTCACTACACTGACATAATAACATCCGATTGTGTACTGAATAGTAAAAATTCATTAAATCAAAGTAAAGAAAATTTGTACGAACCGTGAATGAACCGGGGTTGCGATATTCTTTTAAACATTGTATTATAGAGAAAGAAGAGAAGCGGGCACAGGAATAATATGCCGCATACGGCACGGACAATGACAAAAAAGCATGCGTCGGAATAATTTATAATGTAAATGCAATTAACTTTACTTGTTGCGAGGTGAGATATGTATACTTTTGATGAAAAATTCAAAAAAGGCGCCGCCCGCGCATTCAGGGCGCAGCAGGGGTTGACGGTTTTTTTGAGCGGGCTGAATAGAATTCTGCCCGAGCCGCCCGGATTCAAAACGGAAAAACCGAAAGATAAGCGCGAAGATACAATACGCATCGCTGACACTGCCGGCGACAGCTGGTATCTCGGCTTCTCCGAGCGGAGCATAACGCCGCCGGATATTGATGCGAAAAATTATTATATCGGCGGCAACCTGTCTGTTCCGCCGCGCAGGGTTCGCGGCGTGCTCGACGATATAAAGGTGCGGGCGATAGCCATAAGCGACGGCAAGCAAAGAGCGGCTGAGGTGTTCTGCGCCGTTGACTGTATCGGGCTTACTAATACGGTCGTTCGCCGCATACGAAGCGAGCTTGATTCGTTCTGCCGCACGAACAATATCGGATATATCAATATTTTTTCGACCCACGCCCACAGCTCGATAGACACCATGGGCATATGGAGCGTGACGGGAAAGAAATTTTTTGAAAACATATCGAAGCTGATAACGCACTCGCAGCCCTTGCCGAGCGTTGACGGAGCGTTTATTGATCTTATAGTCGAAAAGACGAAAAAAGCCGTCGCCGAGGCGGTGAGAAATATGGAACCGGGTCGGCTTTTTGCGGCGCAGATAGGCGAAAACAGCGTCGAAAAGCTCGAAAAATATTCGGCAAAAAAACCGTATGGCGACATGACTCTGAGCGAGTACGGGATAAAAGATTTTATCTTCGCCAAGCGTCCGCCGCGCGAATATTCGCCGCGCCTCAACCGCCTGCGCTTCGTGCCCGATAATATCGCGAGCCGCCCGACAGTTCTGGTCAACTTCGGCGCGCATCCGTATGCAAACGGACTGCGGATAAAAAACAACCGCGGCGATATGCTCTCCGCCGATTTTCCGTTCTATATGGAGCGTGAGATAAATGCGGCGGGCGAAAACTTCATTTTTATCAACGGCGCGGTCAACGGAATATACCCGAACAGGGGAGCGGGCGGAGTAAAGGAAGAGAACTTTACACGCCAGGCAGAGGCTCTCGGGCGCGATCTTGGAAAGCTCGTTCTCGCGATGACGAAAGAGTGCGAAGAAATAGAACAAAATTCTCTGCTCTCGCCGAAAAACAGCGGTGAAGCGTATAAAAGCGCCGTCGAAAGAATAGGCAAATGCACTGTCGAAGAGCGCGAGCTTGAGCCGAAGCTTGTTTCAATACACAAAGAAACGGCGCTCAGGGTCGATAATCCGCTCGAAAAGATGATCGGCAAGCTCGGCTTCGCGTGCTTCGATATGGCGAGACCCGCAAAGGGAATATATGAGCTCAAGACGGAGACGGGATATCTCGAACTCGGCGGCGAGTTCAAAGCCCTGCTTGTGCCGGGGGAGATAACGCCGGGACTCGTCAGCGGCACTGGTGATATGCTCGCGGAAAACAGCATTACAAACAGGACGAGCGGCTTCAAAAGTCTCTGCGATATAGTCGGCGGTGACACGGCGGTTTTCGGGCTCGCGAACGACGCGCTCGGATATATTATCCCGGACAACGATTATTGTATGTTCTTCGCGGGCTACGGCAAGCTTGCGGAAAAGCTGTTCTTCAAAGATTACGCCCATTATCAGGAGATGTTTTCCATCGGCGCACACACCGCGTCCGCGTTCGCCGCAGGCGTCGAGGACATGATGAAAAGCTTTAAAGCGAGGTTGAATAAATAATTATTCCCCGGTCATATTGTGCTGACCGGGGAAAATTTTAGATATCTTTAATATAGTATTTATCTTCAATCCATTTTGCTGAAAACAGTCTTTGAAACTTACCGATATAATCACTGCCGCCGCCCGATCTTGGGCAGGTGGTGAGTGAGTGCGCCCTTGCGGATCGCTTGCGATTGAGGCACGAGTGTGCTATACTGAGCATCGGCTCAACAAATCGGAATTTGTGGAGGTAAACGAAATATGGAACTGTGGGACGCTTATGATAGAGATTTCAAAAAGATTCAGGGTGTAACCTTGGTTCGAGGAGAGGTAATTCCAGAAGGCTTTTTTCATTTGGTCTGTGAAATAATTGTTAGACATATAGATGGGAGTTATCTCATCATGCAAAGGGATAAAAGAAAGCATTTGGGCGGAATGTGGGAGGCTACAGCGGGTGGTTCTGCATTACAAGGTGAAGAACCTGCAATCTGTGCCGCTAGAGAACTTTATGAAGAAACGGGAATTACCTCCAATAATTTGGTAGAAATAGGAAGGGTGCTCCACCACAGCCATAAATCGTTTTATGTGGAGTATCTTTGCATTACGGATGTAGATGAGGATAGTGTCGTTTTGCAAGAAGGAGAAACATCTGATTATAAATGGATTACGGCTGACGAATTGCTAAAACTGTCCAGGGATGAGTTGGCAACGCAACGTATTCTAAATTTCGTTGAAGAACTTAATTGACAAATTCCAGTTTGTCGGTTTGATTTTCTCTACTTTTATATTAACCGTTTAATTTAGAAAATGCCTTTGACAAACTTCGCTACAAGCAATATGAAAAGGACAAAAGGGAGCAGAAATTCTGCTCCCTTTTGCCAAACCTGTCTCCTATATATCAGACGAGCCGAGCTCGTCCTTTATCCGCTGTGCGGTCAACACAGGGGATAAATCATTGTTAATTGCCGCGTCCGCGCAATTTGAATATATCGGGTCGCGCGTTGCGAACATTTTGTCAAGCGTTTCGCGGCTCTTCGAGAGCGGTCTGCCGTCGAGCGAGAGCAGATCGAGGTCTCTTTTGAGATAATATATGCGCCCGTTGCCCTTGAGCGCGCGGACATTTCCGGGGTCGAGCACCGCGCCGCCGCCCGTTGCGATTATCAGCCCTTTTTCTTTTGCCGCGCCGCGGACAGCCTGAGCTTCAAGCTCCCTGAAACGCTTCTCGCCGTATTGCGAGAATATTTCCGGTACGCTCATGCCCGCTGATTCTTCGACGAGCGAATCCGTGTCGACCGCCTTTCGCCCGGTGAGCTTCGAGAGCTCCCCGGCGACGGTCGTCTTGCCGCATCCGGGCATGCCGACGAGAATTATATTCTGAACATCGAGCGCGAGCGAACGGAATACACGCTCGATTTCTTCTTTGCCTATCTCGGCGGAGCAGAAATATTTTGCACTCTGCGCCGCCTGCGCGACGAGCATATAGAGCCCGCCCGAGCATTTTATCCCGCGTTCGAGCGCCTGCATGATAAGCTGAGTGCGCAGCGGGTTATATATCACATCGAGCACCGCCTCGCAGTGCGGGAATTTGTCGAGGCTCGCCGCCGAGCTGCCGTTGTTCGGATACATTCCGACAGGTGTTGTGTTTATCAGTACTTCGCAGTCGGCGAGCTTTTCGAGATTATCGTAGTTGTATTCGCCGGAGCGGGAGACTACGGTTATTCTCTCTGCGCCGCCGTCCGATGCCACGGCTCTCGCGGTCAGCGAGGTGCCGCCGCTGCCGAGAATGACGACTTTTTTGCCCGCAAAATCTATTCCCGCTCGCTCTGCCATGGATTTGAAGCCGAAATAGTCGGTGTTGAATCCGTGAAGCCCGTCCGATGTTCTGACAACGGTGTTGACGCTGCCTATTTTCTGAGCCTCCGGGCTGATGTATGAGCAGTAGGGCATGACCGTGCGCTTATATGGAATGGTCACATTAAATGCGTCAAATTCTTCATTATTCATGAACTCGCCTACCTTGTCTTTCGGCAGGCTGACCAGTTCATATGAATACAGTCCGAACGCCTCGTGAATGAGCTTCGAGTAGCTGTGACCGAGCCTTTCGCCGATGAGTGCGCACTTCATGTCAAACCTCCGAGTAGCTGCCGAGGAACACGAACAGCTCCGGGCTGTCCGAAAGTTCGTCGAGCAGGGCAAGAACTGCGGAAGAGTATACAGACGCTTCGATATCGAAATAGAACATGAATTCAAAGTCGCTACCGGCTATCGGGCGGCTCTCAAGCTTTGTGAGGTTGAGCCCGAGGACGGAGAACTTCGAGATGAGCGAATAGAGCGAGCCGGGTCTGTGCGGCAGGGAGAGCATGAGGCTTATTCTGTCCGCGCCGGGGAAGATCATGGCTTTCTTCGAGATGCAGATGAAGCGGGTGAAGTTGCCGTCCGTGTTCTGAACGCGGGTGTCGAGCTTTTTCAGACCGTAGAGATTTGCGCAGCCCGCCGACGAAATAGACGCGGCGTCGTGCCTGCCGCTCTCGTGGAGCATCTTTGCCGCGGCGGCGGTGTTGTCGCACACGGTGACCTTTATGCCGGGGTGCGCCTTGAGAAACTCAGAGCACTGGCCGATTGCCTGCTCGTGGGAGAATATCTCCTTGACATCTTTAAGCTCGGTGCCGGGCAGGACGAGCAGGGAGTGGTCAACTTTGAGTTTGATGCTTCTTACAATATGGAAACGGTAATTTTTCATCAGGTCGTAGACCTCATTTACCGTGCCGTAGGTGCTGTTTTCAATCGGGAGAATACCGTATTCGCACAGCCCCTGTTCAACGGCGGCGAACACGCCCTCGAAATTCTTGAAATATGAGATGGACGGAGCAGTAAAGAGCTTGTCGCAGGCGAGCTGGGAATATGCGCCCTCAACGCCCTGGCAGGCGACGGTGCCGTGCTTCGGGAATATCGGCGGAGTGTTTTTGAGAGCATCGGTTATAGTTTCCGAGATAACGCCGCCTTTTGCTGTCAGTCTCTCCTGATAAGAGCGGCTGACATCCATGAGGGTCGCGAAAAATGTGCGGGCGTAGTCTTCGAGCTCTTCGCCTGCTCCCGCCGCCGCGGCGGCAAGAATCTCGCGCTCTCTGCCCTGCTGGAGGACGGGCAGCTTGTTTTCTTTTTTATATTCCGCAACGCCGCGCACGGTATTCATCCGCTGCTTGAAAAGCTCAAGCATCTGCGCGTCGATCGAGTCAAGTTCTTTTCTGTAGTCTGAAAGTTCCATTTTTACCATCTCCGCATGAATTTATTTGCCGAGCACTATATCAAGGACGGTCACTGCCGCCGCCGCTTCGACGCAGGGGACTGCGCGCACCGCGATGCACGGGTCGTGCCTGCCTCTGACTTCGAGGCGAGTCTCTTCGAGCGAGTCGAGATTGACGCTCCTCTGCGGCAGACCTATCGACGGGGTCGGCTTGAACGCCGCTCTGAATATTATCGGCATTCCGCTCGTGAGTCCGCCGATGATGCCGCCGTGGTTGTTCGTGACCGTTTTTATCTTGTCGTCAATGAGGCAGTAGGGGTCGTTGTGGACGCTCCCGGTCATGTCCGCCGCAGAGAATCCCGCGCCGAACTCGATTCCGCGCACGCCGCCGATGCCGAATATCATTGAAGATATCCTGCTCTCGACCGAGCCGAATATCGGGTCGCCGAGCCCAGCACCGAGTCCCGTGACCGCACATTCGACTATTCCGCCGACGGAGTCGAGCGACTCTTTTGCCTCGATTATTTTCTTCGTCATCTCTTCGCCCGCCTTGTCGTCAATGGTGGGGAAGAGCTTTGCTTTGAGCTTGTCAAAAATTCCGTTGTCCGGGTTGCATGGGTCAAACGGCGCGTCGTCAATGCCCGCCGCACGCGAAAGGTGCGCGGCAACTTTTATGCCCTTTCGTGCGAGTATCTGTTCGCTTATCGCACCGGCGACGCACAGGGGAGCCGTCAGCCTGCCGGAAAACTGCCCGCCGCCGCTTCGGTCGTTCGCGCCGCCGTATTTGACGAACGCGGGGTAGTCCGCATGGGACGGACGCGGAATATTTTTCATGTTTTCGTAGTCCGCGGGACGGATGTTGCTGTTGCGTATTATCGCGCAGAGCGCCGCGCCCGTTGTTCTGCCGCCGAGCAGACCGCACAGAAATTCAGGCTTGTCCTCCTCTTTCCGCGGAGTGCTCCACGCCTTGCCGCCCATTCTGCGGCGCATGAACTGCATTATCTGCTCCTCGTCTATCGCTTCGCCTGCGGGCAGTCCCTCAATAACAACTCCGACTGCGCTCGCGTGCGATTCGCCGAATACCGTGAGCTTTATGTTCTGTCCGTTTTCAGATGACATCCGCTTTGCCTCCCAGTTTTCTGTAGTCTTCAAAGAAGTTCGGATATGATTTGTTCACCGCCTGCGCGTCATGTATAACAACGGGATTTTCGCATATGCACGCCGCGATTGCCGCCGCCATGACGATGCGGTGATCGTTGAACGAATCGACCTCGCCGCCGGGGAGTGTGCCCGTGCCGTGGACGGTCAGGGAATCCTCAGTGCTTTCGGCCGAACCGCCGAGTGAATTTATCATCTTTTCGACCGCCTCGATGCGGTCGCTTTCTTTTATTCTGAGCCGCGCGGCGTTTGTAAATATCGTATCGCCCGAAGCCGCACATGCGGTTGCCGCGAGGGTCGGGAAGAGATCTGGACACTGCGAAATATCTATTTTAATGCCGCGAAGTCCGTTTCCTCGGACTGAAATCATATCGCCGCATTTTACATCCGCGCCGAAGTCTTTCAGTATATTCACAATCGCGCGGTCGCTCTGGCGGCTGTCGGGTGACAGCCCCGTGATATCCGTCTCTCCGCCGAGCGCGCCTGCGCAAAGGAAGAACGCGGCGTTCGACCAGTCGCCCTGAACGCGCGGGGAGTCGGGCTCGATATATTTCTGCGGACCCTTTATTTTGTATCCGCTCTGGGTCTCTTCTATATTAATAGAAAAGCTTCTGAGCGTATCGAGCGTCATGTCGATATATCCGACCGATTCGCGTTTGCCCTCTATTACGATTTCGCTGTAGCCGTCAAGCAACGGCAGGGCGAAAAGCAGACCGGATATGAACTGCGAGCTGATGTTGCCGGGAACTCTGAATACGCCCGGATGAAGCTGCCCCGAGACTTTTATCGGCAGATTATCAGCAGAAATTACTGCGCCGTTTTCTCTGAGTGCGTCGGTGAGCGCCGACATCGGGCGCTCCGGCAGCCTGCCGTGGCCGATGAATTCCGCGTTTATTCCGAGCGCCGAGGCGACGGGAAGCAGGAAACGCAGAGTCGTTCCGCTTTCGCCGCAGTCGAGGATGCCGCCGTCATGCAGCTCATTGAGACAGCGGAAGGTTGCGCGCGTGTCCTCGGAGGTGCAGAGCGATTCGGAATTTTTTTTGCCTGCGAGCGCCACGGCTGTCATCAGCCTGTGCGCGTGCGACTTCGACGGCGGAGCTTCGAGAGTGCCCCGAAGCATGCCCGGTGTTATCCTGATATCCATTGCGCCCTCCGTCAAAGAGAATATATGCTTTCGAGCTCGTCCGGGCTTGTCTTATATAGGATGCACTCGCCGATTTTAGTCGGCAGAATGAGATTTATTCCCGCCGAGCTGCATTTTTTGTCGCGGTGCATGACTCCCGCGAGCTCATGAACGGGAATATCGGTCGAGACGGGGAGCCCGTTTCGTGCCATAACTTTTTTCACGCGCTCCGATATATTATCTTTGCACACGCCGAGCTTTTGCGCCGCGATGCAGGCGCGAACTGTGCCTATCGCCACCGCGTGACCGTGTGAAACAGCAAAATCGCTGCATCGCTCTATTGCGTGGCCGAGCGTATGCCCGAGATTGAGTTTCTGACGCTCGCCCGTGTCAAATTCATCGCGCGAGACTATGTCGCTTTTTATCTCGACGCAGCGGCGCACGATGCTTTCTATATTGCCTTTTACGTCGCCTGACTCGAAAATTTCAAAAAGACTTTCATCGGAGATTATGCCGTATTTTATGCTCTCCGCCGCACCGTCGGCAAAGAGCGAATCACTCAGCGTGTCGAAGCAATCGGGGTCGCACAAAACGAGCGACGGCTGATGAAACGCCCCGGCGAGGTTCTTGCCCTCGGGGAGATTGACTCCCGTTTTGCCGCCGACTGAGGAATCGACCGCCGCCAAAAGCGTCGTCGGTATCTGGACGAATCTGACTCCGCGCAGATACGCGCTCGCCGCAAAGCCGGTTACATCGCCGACTATTCCGCCGCCGAGGGCTATGAATATATCGCTCCGGTTGAGGTTGAGCTGCGCCGCGAACGAGAGAATGTCGCCGACTGTTTTGAGGCTCTTGTGCTCCTCGCCGTCCTCAAAGACGAACTTTTCGCAGTTTATCCCCGCGCTTTTCAGCGACTCGAGCGCGGCTTTTGAATATAGCCCGTCCACCGTGCGGTCGATTATCAGCAAAGCTCTGCCGGCGCCCGTGTATTCTTTTATAAGCTCTCCGGCTCTTTTTAATATCCCGCGCTCAATGAGCACATCGTATTCGGTCGATGCCCTGACTTTTACGGTCTGCATGGTCTTCACTCCTGTTTTTTATCCGCAGATGGCTTTTCTCTTCGTGCCGTCCTCGAGCAGGGCTTCGAGCTTCGCCCTGTCGTTTGACGCTATCGCGTCGCGGTATTCGGTCAGATTATTTATAATGTTATCTATTTCGTTCAAAAGATTGTCGCCGTTTTCGAGGAACAGCTCGCTCCACATATTGGAGTTGAGCGACGCGACGCGCGTCATGTCCCTGTAGCTGCCGGCGCTCATGCCCGTGTGTTCGAGTGCGGTCGGGCTCTTTATATATGCGCTTGCAACGACGTGCGCGAGCTGAGAAGTGTAGGCGATAATTCTGTCGTGCTGTTCGGGAGAAACAACGGTGATGCTGCCGAAGCCTATCGAGAGGAACATCTGCTTTATCTCGTGCAGCAGTGCTATATCCGTGCCGCCGTCGGGGGTCAGGATCATCGAAGCGTTGTTGAACAGCATGCCGAACGAGCTGTCAAATCCCCATCTCTCAACGCCCGCCATCGGGTGCCCGCCGATGAATTCAAAGCCGTGGGCTTTTGCAAGCTCATGGGCGGGTGTAAAGACATATCGCTTTACACCGGAGCAGTCTATGACGACCGCGCCTTTTTTGATCATATCCGCCTTGCTCTGAAGAAATTCGACCGTTGATTCGGGATAGAGTGCGATTATAACTCTGTCGCACTGCGCGAGGATATCGTCCGTCAGTTCACCGTCTATCGCGCCGACGAGCTTCGCCTTGAGCATGACGCTCTCGTTTATATCAAGACCGTAAACCTCGCTGTCCGTGTTGTCTTTGAACGCTTTTGCCATTGAACCGCCTATGAGTCCGAGGCCTATAACTGCTGTTTTCATAATTATTATATCCTTTCGACAGACTGTTGGCAACCTTACATTTTATATGCGAACGGGCGGATGCTGTTGACGCCCTTGACCACATCGTCGAACGCCTCGGGTGTCAGCGACTGCGGACCGTCGCAGAGTGCGTGCTCGGGGTCATTGTGGACTTCAATAATAAGTCCGTCCGCTCCGGCGGCGGTGGCTGCAAAGGCCATGGGCTTTACAAGCTTCGAGATGCCGGTCGCATGGCTGGGGTCGACGATTATCGGCAGATGCGAGAGAGTCTTGATAGCGGGAACGGCTGAAACATCGAGGGTGTTTCTGGTGTAAGTCTCGAATGTTCTGATTCCGCGCTCGCAGAGGATAACATTCATGTTGCCGCCCGCCATGATGTATTCGGCGCTCATCAACAGTTCTTCCATAGTATTGGCTAGCCCGCGTTTTAGAAGAATGGGCTTTCTCAAATGTCCCAATTCCTTCAACAATTCAAAATTTTGCATATTCCGAGCGCCCACCTGTATCACGTCTACGTCTTCAAATAGCGGAAGATGGGCGGCGCTCATAATTTCTGTGACAATGGGAAGGCCTGTTTTCGCACGGGCTTCTTTCAGCAGTTCAATCCCGTCCGCTCTAAGGCCCTGAAACGCATAAGGGGACGTTCTCG
>OLRF01003549.1_pt1 | contig 11949 bp, 9 predicted proteins | sample 1672061 | NCBI WGS metagenome assembly OLRF01 (sample SAMEA3136641, study PRJEB25190) | human gut metagenome | reverse complement strand
ATTTTTTTAGAAAAAGTTTGAGATTTTTATTGACTATTCATAGTTGGTCTCCTCTTATTGTTATATTAAGAGTTTTAAACTATCTTTGTCAACATATTATGTGTTGAAAGTAAGTGTTATATAAAAAAACAGGAAAAGTTTCAAGATATTTTAAATATTTTGAATCACATTTCCTGTTTATATCTCTATTTTTTACCAAACACGCAAACGCTTTATTTATTCTATTTCTCCACTTCCTTTATCAGTTCTTCCATCAACGCGCCTACCTGAGTGAAATTCATATTCGGTATATACATACTCTCCACCATCATATGGGTTTCCTTGGCTTTTGCCAGGTATCTCACGGTCTTGTTGAGCAGGATATCATACTCGTCGTTCAGCGTCTCTATCAGCTCTTCGTTATTCTGCAGCACCATGCTGTCCATGTAGTCGTTCATGTCGATGAAAGCTATCTTCTGAGGTCTGCCGTCCACGTTGATGATCTCCCATGGCTCTATATCATGATAACGGTTGACCGATATGAAAGCAGTCTTAAGCTCCGGGATCACGATATGTTCTATCTTTTCTTCAGGGCTCATGGCGCAGTAGTATGTCTCGATATCGAATCCCCGGTAAACGGCTCCCTCTGAAACTATTTCCATAAGGCTTGTATTGCTGTATCCCACAGGAACGTTGATCATATAAATCTTCTCCATATTTCCCAGCAGGCTGGTGATATAGTTGACTGTTCCGGAAGCTGTGATTGCGCCGGCAAAAAATTTCTTTACTTTTCCCGGTCTCAGGGATATGTCGTAGTCCCCGTATTCCTTTCCCACGATGTCGGCTATCACCGTGTAGATCTCGGTGGCCGCCGGATCCTTAAAAAATACCTCTTGCAGGCTTCTGAAAACGCTTTTAGCCGCGTTTAAGTAATTATAGGCAATTCTGTACCATCTTGACGTTTCCTCGTTTAAATCGATTATTTCGCTCTTATTGGCGGCGATGCCGTCCTCATTCCAGTACTCGCCCAAATTGACTATCCTGTCCACAGCTCCGGGAGTTATGGGATCGGTAACGTGAGGACTTGTTCCGTCTATGAAAGCTATCTTCATGTTTTTTAAAACAATACCGTCCAGAGAATTTTCATCTGCGGAGCAATGGAGGAAATCGACGTCCTCTCCTTTTTCAGCAAAATGCTCGCCTATCCTTTTCATGAAAGTAGATTTTCCAGTTCCCGGCCCGCCTTTGATGCATATTATCTTGTTGGCCTCTCTTTGTCCCAAAATGTATTTATAATAAGAGAAAAATCCCAGCGGAGTGTTATTTCCGGGGAAATAATGTCTTTCTACAGACAAACTAATACCTCCTTAACACAATATATTTTCATATTATGCCAAGGAGGTTTTCCGCGTTCTATTTTAATTTTTCTATAGATCTCCGTCGCGCCTGTCATAACGCCCATTGTAATACTCTTTCGCATAAAAACTCCGGCCATCAGAGCCGCTGGACCCATTCTGTCCTCCCGCTTCCGTGCTGGCCATTTCCGGGCTGGCCGCCTGTTCCTGATAATGAGGTTCCGGCCTGTCCTCATGTTCATGCGCTGGCGGATTCGGCCTGTCCAGCTTATTCTGGGAGACTACCACCAGATTTCCCGTCAGCAGCTCGTAAAACGCTACCGAAGCTATTGACATATAGGTTGAAAGAGGTATGATGCTGATTGCCGCAATGATAACGACTATAATGCCTACGGAAAAGATTATCGAGTAAGCCCTGAAAATGAAAAACTGTACCGAAATTGCATACGTAACGATAAAAATGGACAGCACTGCCGCTACGAATAATGCCCATAAAAGTATCCAGCCGATGAAGGATAACTGCAGGCAAAAGAGCTTGCCTTTATTGCCTTTCATCATCAGCTTGCTTTCTCTTATGCACTGCAGGATTTTCTTTTCGCGGTCGTCTGCAAGGATGAACATGGACTGGCTGTACCTCAAAGCAGCCAATATCATCAGAACCGAGGCAATCACTGCAAATAACAGAGTAGCCAGAATCTCGTAAGTTAAGAGTGTGATTATCACGCCCGGAATCAAGGCCGCCATTCCCCATGCTACAGTTCTTATATAAACCATAAAGTAAAGTCCTACAGTTTTTGGAAAGAACGTAAAACCTTTAAAGATATCTGAATAGGCTGTTCTCTTCGTTCTGAAAGCTTTCAGTATAAACATATTGAATCCTATGACGAGAGGCGCAATAAGCAGGGCATCGACAAATCCCATCAGCATGCTGGTAAAATTGATCTGGTAATAATTATAATCAATATAGAAATATCTGTATATAGGCACCGCTTCAGCAAAGATACCGGTTAAAAAGCTTATCGCGAAAGACAGCATAATGTATATGAAAACTCCCAGAATAAGTCTCCACCAGTTTCCTCTTGCGGCGTTCCGCGCTATTTCCCTTATCTTAGAGCATGGCTCAGTTACTATATGATGTTCCATAGATTAGAATTCTCCTTCTCTGTTATTTCCGACCACTACTAAATTTTCAGTCACCAGCTCATAAAACACAGTCTGCGACATAAATCTGTACAAGTCCACTGCAACCAAGGGAATGGACATGATAAGCCATATTATTACCGAAATTATTCCTGTAGTATCGAACAGGTCAGTCAGCATGCTCGGCAGGCTGGCTAAAATATACCATCCTATAAAAGTGAGATTGAGATAAAACAGCTTTCCTTTGTTGCCCAGCATAAGTCTCTTGCTTTCGTTGATACACTGGGAAGCGCTCCAGTCAGGATGGTCTGCCTGAAGATAAAAACACTGGCTATATCTGTATGAAGCTACTATTCCCGGTATGCCAAACAGCAGTGACCAGAGAAAAACTTTTACTGCATATAGCAGATACAGCAGGAATGTCTTGATAAATATGCTGAATCCTTCAAAGACCATACCGCAGTCTGTCTCTTTCTTTCTGAAAAAAGTCAGAAGAAACATGGAAAGTCCATAAGTAAGCGCGCCCTTGACAAACAGCTCATAAAGCCAGCTGGCATATCCGATAAACATCTCCACTCTTTGTCCGTAAGGAAATACAAAAGTCCTTGTCGTAAAGAAGAAAACGTCCAGCAAGGCCATCATACCTGACAGCATGAAAAAGTATATGAACACGCCCACAAACATCCTCTGCCAGTTGCCGGCCAGTGCATTCCTCGCTATTTCTCTGATCTTAAAAGCTGGTTCAATCACTATTCTGTTATCCATAAATACTCCTTTAAATAATGTTAATTTATACTGATTATCTAACTTGTCTATGAATTTTGTATTCTGCGGCTGCTCAGAGCCCAGCAGCTGTTAAAACTCAAGTATCGCTCAGAGTCTGCTGCTCAGCGCCCTCCGCATTGCATGCTCACCTCATCATAAGTCTGCTCTGCTCGCCCAAAACGATCTCCGCGGGAGCATGTTTCATTTTTCTGAGCGAGCCAAGCCTAAATTTTTAAGTGGAGCAATCTTAAATTTCTGAGCGGGCCAAGCCTAAATTTTCTGAGCAGGGCAAGCCTTAATTCAATTTATTTGCATTTCAGACTAATTTGTCTGTGTTAGCAGAAATGTTGTAGAATTTAAGGATTTTATAAAATTCTACAACGTTGAGATGTTAGCCTACGTGAGTCGCACAATGTGCGACATGTAATCTGTAATATTATGGAAAATGTTGTACAATTTTTTATTTTGACTGATTTTTGACAACATTTTTCATTTTAGAGCGTGCCGAAACTTGTCGAATCAGCTATTAAAACGAGCCGATGTTGGCATATCTTTATAAAATCTGAAAATTTGCCAACATTTTTTAGAAAAGGTGTTGGCAAATTTGCCACAAATCCGAAAAATGTACAACATCGACATGATTCGACTCGCCAAAGTACCCAAAATCGTAGAAGTCTTTCCAAAATGTTGGCATTTAAGCAGCATTTTTAATTTTTGCCAACATTCAACCGACTAAACCGTTTCTAATTATACATTTTCCTTTTCTATCGCTTCAATAAATTAAGTCCGTCAAAGCGTTTCAATATCCGCGTCCTCTCGGCGAAGCCGATATAATCGTTACAATCTCCTGCGGACATTATACCACAAAGCAAGTTTAGCAAAGTGATTCAATGAACCCTACCCTGCGGCAACGCCGAACAATACGATGTTGGGTTCATTATACCATTCCAAAGAATATTTGACAATGACATTAAATAGTTCTATAATGATAAAATGCTAGGGGAGCTTATGCTGAGATAATACTGCAGTTTTGCAGTTTGACCCTCAACACCTGATCCGGTCAATGCCGGCGTAGGGAAGCAAAAAAACGTTATTTTTTTGTGCGGTTCCCCTCCTATAACAAAGGAGGATTTTTTATGTCAACACAAACAAAAGGAAGAAACAATTTACATCAGTTAGTGCTTTGCGCCGTACTCATAGCTCTGGCGACAGTTCTGGGAATGATCAAACTCCTGGATCTTCCTTACGGCGGCTCTATCACACTTATGAGCATGCTGGCCGCTACACTGTGCGGTTACTACTGCGGAACAGCTAAAGGCATAGTCGCATGTATGGCTTTGGGATTGATCAATTTGATCCTTGGTTCAAGCATAATTCATCCTGTACAAGTGATACTGGACTACTTCCTGGCTTTCGGTCTCATGGGCCTTTCCGGCCTGACCGCCAACAAGAAGCACGGTCTCACCACAGGATACATAATCGGAGTTACTGCCAGATTTATCTGCAGCTTTCTCTCAGGCTTCATATTCTTTGCAGAATATGCTCCTGAAGGAATGAATCCTATATGGTATTCCTTCGTTTACAATATCATCTACATCGGAACAGAAGCCATAATAACCATCATCGTTATAAACATTCCTGTCGTCAAAAACACTCTGGTAAGGCTGAAAGAGCAGATTTAAAAAATGGCTTATCAGTTTTAATATTATGACTATATAATGCTGATTCCCCCTCTTTATGTGAAATCTTTTATGAAAGGAGCACCCTTATCATGATTAGATTTACAGATTTCAGAGGGGGATAGTTTTTAGTAATTTCAGATAATTTTTCTAGTCCTGATAAAAATTTCAAATACCCATTGATAAGTGAAGAATAGAATGTTAAAATTATATCTAACAAAATCATACATACAAGAAAGGGAGTTTAAAAAATGTATAGTACGATCAAATATGAAGTAAAAGAGTCAATAGGTTATATCACCATCAATAGACCTGAGGCTCTGAACGCTCTCAATAAAACAGTTCTCGAAGAACTTTTCGACGTATTCAACAAGATCGACGCAGATAAAGATATAAGAGCCGTTATCCTGACCGGCGAGGGCCGTTCGTTCGTCGCAGGAGCCGATATAGCGCAGATGAGTACGCTGTCGGTAGCCGAAGGCCGCGCTTTCGGAGCCTATGGTCAGAAAGTAATGAATTTCATAGAAAAGATTGAAAAACCTGTAATCGCTGCAGTAAACGGCTTTGCTCTCGGCGGAGGCTGTGAACTTGCCATGGCCTGTGATTTCAGAATAGCCTCAGCCAAAGCAAAATTCGGTCAGCCTGAAGTGGGGCTCGGCATCACTCCGGGTTTCGGCGGCACGCAAAGGCTTTCCAAGCTGGTGGGAAAAGGCATGGCCAAGATGCTCATTCTTACGGCTGAAACCATCAGCGCCGACGAAGCTCTCAGAATCGGACTCGTAGAAAAAGTCGTGGAGCCTGAACAGCTCATACCTGTATGCGAAGAAATTGCAAAGAAGATAGCCTCAAAAGCTCCTATCGCCGTAGCCATGTCCAAGACATGCATCAATAAAGGCTATCATCTCGATCTGTTTTCAGGTTCCGCCCTTGAAGCAGAAGCTTTCGGCGGCTGCTTCGGTACAGAAGATCAAAAAGAAGGCATGAAGGCTTTCCTCGAGAAAAGACCTGCTGAGTTCAAGAATAAATAAGATTTTTAAAGATTATATGGCCCGCGATCGATAACACATTATCATCATTTTGATAATGTGCAATGCCATAAGGCGCTGCGGCCAGCAATACATCGACAAACAATGAACCTCCGTTCAATGCGGAGGTTCATTGTTATATTCACGTTGTCCCCTGCAATTTCACTGTTATCGCAAGCAGTCGGATCCGCAGTCCGCACCGCAACCACAATCAGATCCGCAGTCCGCCTCGCAGATTCCATGGCTTTCGTTGTGAAGAAGCTTGTGCTCCTTTCCTTTCAGTATGCCCTCATATAAATCTATGACGAAAGGATTGTCGCTGGAAATCTTGATCTGCTTGGAGCCGTCGACTTCGTAAAGTCCCTTTGCTCTCGCTTTCTTCGTATCGGCAGTTATAGGCACAGGCTGACCGCCGCCGGCTATACAGCCGTTCTTGCAGGCCATGACCTCGACGAAATCGTAATAAAGCTCGCCGCTCTTGATACCGTCCATGACGTAGGCAGCGTTTTTCAGGCCGTTTACTACGGCTATCTTTATCTCTCTGCCCTTGATTTCAACCTTGGCTTCCTTTATTCCCTCAGGTCCGCGTATGCCGGTAAAGCTTATCCACTCCAGGTCCTCCGTCTTGTAGCTTCCCACCAGTCTTCTGAGAACGGCTTCAGTCACTCCTCCTGTCACTCCGAATATAGCTCCGCCTCCGGAGGAAATTCCGAAAGGTATATCCAAAGCCTCTGCGTTGAGCTCCGACAGATCGATTCCTGCTTCCTTTATCATTCTCGTTATTTCAGTGGTGGTCAGAACGTAGTCCACATCCATCTCGCCCTCTGTCCTGTGCTCAGGCCGGAGTATCTCGGCTTTCTTAGCTGTACAAGGCATAATCGAGACAACCACGGTCTTTCGCCCGTCGTCCTTGTTCAACCTGGACTGTTCCTTGACTACGGCGCCGAACATCTGCTGCGGAGAGCGGCAGGAAGAGATATGCTTTCTCAGCTCAGGATACTTTTCTTCGCAGAATTTGACCCAGGCCGGGCAGCAGGAAGTGAACAGAGGCAAGTCTTTGCCCTCCTCCAGCTTTTCCATCAGTTCCTTGGATTCCTCCATTACAGTCAGGTCCGCGCCGAAGTTGGTGTCGTATACCTCGTCGAAACCCATGAGCCGCAATGCCGCCACCAGCTTTTCGATGGAATTATCGCCTTTTTTGATTCCGAACTTATCTCCGACAGCAACTCTCACGGCAGGAGCTATCTGCGCCACGACTCTCGTATTCTTATCGGCTAAAGCCTCCCAGACGGGATGGATATTCTGTTTAACCGTTATAGCTCCCGTAGGGCATACGACGCGGCACTGGCCGCAGCCTACGCAGCTGGTCTTGGAAAGCGGCCTGTCAAAAGCAGTAGTCACTCTCATCTTCGAGCCTCTGTGGGCAAATTCCAGTATGCCCAGACCCTGTATTTCCGTGCACGTCCTCACGCAGTCGCCGCACAGAATACATTTGTTTGGGTCTAAAACTATGCACTCGGAGCTGTAGTCAAGAGGCAGCTTAGGCTTGTTGTTTTCAAATCTGACGTAGTTTACGCCCAGCTGGTTGGCCAGTTTGAGCAGTATACACGCGCCGTTGGTGCGGCATGTGGTGCAGTCTGTGCAGTGGGAAGCCAGCAGAAGCTCTATTATCATCTTTCTGTGATGCTGTAATTTCAGCGTATTGGTATAGATGACCATTCCTTCTCTCGGAACCTCTGAACATGAAGCGAAAATTTTTCCCTTATCGTCCTCTACCACGCACATTCTGCATGAGCCGTAAGTGGAAAGCTCCGACAAATAGCAGAAAGTAGGAAGCTCTATGCCTGCTTTTCTTATTACAGACAGTACATTTCTCTCATCGCTGAAAGCGACTTTCTTGTTGTTTATCGTCATATACTTCATCTGTCGATACCTCCTACCATTCTATGCGTATAGCGCCGAAAGCGCATGCGCTCTCGCAGGCTCCGCATTTGATACATCTTTCGCTGTCTATCACGTAAGGCTCTTTTATCTTGCCGCTTATGGCGTCAGCCGGACAGTTCCTGGCGCACTTGGAGCAGCCTTTGCACCTTTCCGGACTTATTACGAAGCGCCTCAGCTCCGTACAAGTATGGGAAACGCACTTTTTCTCCACCACATGCTGCATGTATTCGTCACGGAAAAGTTTCAAGGTGCTCCTTACAGGCAGAGCCGCGCTCTTGCCCAGTCCGCAGAGAGCCGTTTCAGTTATGGTTTCCGCCAGCTCGTCCAGCAAATCGAGATCCTCAGGCTTGCCCTTTCCGGCTACTATCCTTTCAAGGATTTCCAGCATGCGCTTTGTTCCCTCGCGGCAAGGTACGCATTTTCCGCAGCTTTCTTTTTGAGTGAAATTCATGAAAAATCTGGCCACTTCCACCATACAAGTGCTGTCGTCCATTACGACGAGGCCGCCTGAGCCTATCATAGCGCCCATTTTTTTCAGCGAATCAAAGTCCAGGCTTACATCAAGCTGCGGCGTTATGAGACATCCTCCGGACGGTCCTCCTATCTGAACAGCTTTAAACTGTCCGTCGTTTTTGATGCCTCCTCCTATGTCGAAGATTACTTCTCTCAGCGTAGTTCCCATAGGAACTTCGATAAGTCCTGTGTTTTTTACGCTGCCTGTAAGGGCGAAGGCTTTAGTGCCCGGGCTGGTCTCAGGGCCTATGGATTTGAACCATTTTGCGCCTTTGTTTATTATTCCCGGAACGTTGGCGTATGTCTCCACGTTATTGAGCACAGTAGGTCTGTCGAAAAGGCCGTGTTCCACAGTCCTGGGCGGTTTTACCCTCGGCATTCCGCGGTTTCCCTCGATGGAAGCTGTAAGCGCGCTGCCCTCGCCGCAGACGAAAGCGCCTGCTCCTCTGCTTATGTATATCTTGAATGAGAAATCTGAGCCGAGAATATTATCTCCAAGCAGTCCTGCTTCTTCCGCCTGCTCTATGGCGTTTTTCAGACGGCTTACAGCAAGGGGATATTCAGCTCTCACATAAATATATCCCTCCTGGGCTCCCACAGCATAGGCGGCAATCATCATGCCCTCCAGCACTCTGTGAGGGTCTCCCTCCATTATGCTCCTGTCCATAAAGGCTCCGGGGTCTCCCTCATCACCGTTGCAGACGACATAGCGGTGTTTTTCCTCCTGTCTTGCCACCTGGCTCCATTTGTAACCTGTTTTGAAGCCTCCGCCACCGCGGCCTCTGAGATTTGATTCGCTGACTTCTTCAATGACTTCCTCAGGAGTCATCTCAAAAAGAATCTTGGCCAGACCCTTATAGCCGCCTTTAGCGATGTATTCCTCTATGTTTTCTGCATCTATGTGGCCGCAGTTTTCCAGCACTATTCGCGTCTGTTTCTTGTAGAAAGGAATTTCTTCCTGTCTGGCGTATTCTATCCCATCCTGTCTATAGAGCAGTTCCCTGATTATTTCGCCTTTTTTTACTGTTCTCTCGAATATCTGTCGGCAATCACTGACAGACACTTTTGTATACAGTATACCCAAAGGCTCAATTCTCATCAGCGGTCCCATCTCGCAGAAACCATGACAGCCGCTCTTCTTCACGCCTATCTTTTCCGCCATTGAATCCTCTGCCGTATCACTTTGCGCAGCCTCGTTATTATGTATATCGCCGCACGCTATGCCGGCTCCGAAGTGTATCTCCACATCAGGATTGTCCTCCGCCAGCATTTTCATTTCCTCATAAATTTCACCTGAACCTCCTGCCAGGCAGCCGGTTCCAGCGCAGATCAGTATTCGGCATCTGCAATTATCTATTTTAGCCTTTGCGCTTCTCGCTTTCTTTTCCAAAGCTGCAGCGCTGTTTATTCTCTGCATAGTCTATGCTCCTCTCAGTTCAGTTATAAGAGCTGCCGCCGCTTCCGGAGTCATGGCAGGATACACTTTATCGTTCACAGTAAGCACCGGAGCCAGTCCGCAAGCGCCAAGACACGAGACGGTTTCCAGCGTAAACATCATATCGTCCGTCGTAGCCTTATCCTCAGACAGTCCCAGCATGCTGTAAAGCTTCTCAAGTATGGGTATGGACTTGCGCACATGACATGCCGTTCCGTCGCATACTTTTATCACATACTTGCCTTTTGGCTCAAATGAAAAGTTCTCATAAAATGTAGCGACGCTGTAAGCTTTCGCTTCCGTTATCCCTATTTTTTCCGCCACGTAAGACAAAAGCTCACCGGGAAGATAGCGGTACTCGTTCTGTATATCCTGTATGATAGGAATAAGCGACGAGCTGTCAGCGCCATGCTGCGCTATTATCTCATCAGTTTTGTCGTAATAGCTCCTTTCTAACATAAGTCCCTCCTGCTGTAAGTAAAAATAATTCCTGCAAAAGCGCGGATCGCTGTAAAAAAACGTTCCTGCGCTTTTGATAAAAACGTGAAACGATCAATAAAATTGCTTCGTCAATTTATTATATTAAAGGCTGGGACAAATTGCAATAGTAAGTCGTTATCCTTTTAACAATTTTTTGTCTGCCTCACATAACTTGACGCCGGCATATATAATGCCGGTGCCGTCTGCTATGCATGCTTTTAAATTTTATATGTCTGGAACTTGTCGTTTTCTTCTTTTACGTCTTCCCTGAATTCATATTCATTTCCAGGAAGAATTGCGTTGGCTGCGATGCCCACTATCGAAGCTATGGCAAGGCCGGAAAGCGTGATGTCTGCGCCCAGCAGAGTGAAGGTTATTCCTCCCAGGGAGTTAAAGCCGAGGGCGCACACCAGTATCAGAGCCGCTATGATGGTATTTCTGCTTCTCGTGAAGTCCACGCGGTTTTCAACTACGTTTCTTATGCCGATAGCGGAAATCATGCCGTAAAGTATGAAGGAAATGCCTCCTATGGTAGCCGCCGGGATACATTCGATCACGAAAGCCACCTTTGGGATACAGGATAAAGCTATGGCGAATACGGCCGCTATCCTCATGACCATAGGGTCATATACTTTAGTCAGGGCGAGAACGCCTGTATTTTCTCCGTAAGTAGTGTTGGCCGGAGCGCCTACCGCCGCAGCCAGGCAAGTTGCCAGACCGTCCCCGAGCAAAGTTCTGTGGAGTCCAGGATCAGCGATGTAGTTCTTTCCTGTGGTGGCTCCTATCGCTGAAATATCTCCTATGTGTTCCATCATCGTGGCTAGGGCTATCGGCATTATGGTTATAATTGCGCTTACATCGAACTTCATGAGGGTGATTTCAGGCAGTCCCACTATCGCCTCGTCCTGTATGCCGGAAAAGTCCACTTCTCCCATCAGTATAGCCGCCAGATATGATACGGCCACGCCTATGAGTATAGGTACGATTTTCGCCATGCCTCTGCCCCATATATTGAATACGATGACTGTGGCCAGCGCGATCAGCGCGATCGGCCAGTTGGTGGCGCAGTTGTTTATCGCTGAAGGAGCCAGTATAAGGCCGATGGAAATGATGATAGGTCCTGTAACGACGGGAGGAAAGAACCTCATGACTCTTTTGGCCCCGAAGCCTTTTATCAAAGCTGACAGCAGAAGATACAGAAGTCCGGCGCAGAAAACACCGCCGCAGGCGTATGGCAGCATCTCTATGTTAGGCGTTCCGTCCTCCATGAGAGGCGCTACAGCCGCATATCCTCCGAGGAAAGCAAAGGACGAGCCTAAAAACGCCGGAACTTTTCCCTTAGTCAAGAGATGAAACAGCAGCGTTCCTGCCCCGGCCATCAGAAGAGTGGTTGCTATCGGAAGTCCTGTCAGTATAGGCACCAGCACGGTTGCTCCGAACATGGCGAATGTATGCTGGAGCCCCAAAATAATGGTCTTGCCGGCGCCTAAAGTTTTTACGTCAGTAATTGGTTCATTGTTGTTCATAAATCTTGCCCTCCCTGTGAATTATTGTTTTCTACATATGAATTATCCTATAAAAAGGACTTCCTATTGGGAAGTCCTTTAATAAGTCTTGAATTGTCTACAGCAGAC
>OLRF01003539.1_pt1 | contig 11975 bp, 10 predicted proteins | sample 1672061 | NCBI WGS metagenome assembly OLRF01 (sample SAMEA3136641, study PRJEB25190) | human gut metagenome | reverse complement strand
TACTCGCCCTTCTGTAAAGACCTACTCCCCTTTTCGCACCTTGCGAGCAATTTTGTCAGCGACAGAAAGCGCCTCACGGCGATCCGTGCCCCAGAAGGAAATAGACACCATGCCGGCACCGACATGACTGCCAATGGTAGCACCGATGTTGTGCTTGATGACCGTGATGGATTCGTCTTGCTTGGCGAGCAGCTCGCAAACCCTGTCGCCGTCTTTTTCCGAATCGGCGTGGCCAATAAGAGCAAAGTTACTGTTTTCGGCATGGGCCTTTTCGTAGAAGGATGCCAGCTGCTTCAAGCCCTTCTTGCGACCATGAGACGCTCCTGCCAGAGAAAGCTTGCCATTGGTGTCGAAATTCAGCAGCGGCTTCAAGTCAAGCTTGGAGCCCGCAAAAGCAACCGAAGCGGGAATGCGGCCACCACGATGAAGGGCATCGAGGTCGTCAACCATAAACAGGGTCTGCACGAAATAGCGTGCTTCTTCCGCCCAGGCAACCATCTCTTCGGCGGTAAGCCCACTTTCACGCTGACGCAAAGCCTCCAGTACCAACAGGCCTTCAGGAGTAGAACCGATAAGAAGATCTACGATATAGATAGGCGCTTCGGGGTGTTCGGCTTTCAGCTGGCTCCAAATGGCATAAGCCGTACTGTAGTTGCTGGAAAGCCCGCTGGAAAAGCAGAGGTATACCGTGGGAACCCCTGACTCAATAGCATTGCGGAAAGCGGCTTCCGTTTCGGCGGGCGCAACCTGCGAGGTGCTTGGAGTGGCGCCATTTCGAATGTTGTCGTAGAACTCCTTGGGGGTTACGGACTGATAGAAATCGTCCTTGAACGTTTCATCGTCAATGATGTAGTTGAAATCGATCAGCTGAACACCCTCTTGCCGGACGAGCTCCAAGGGAAGGTCGCAGCAGGAGTCGATAATAAGGTTGCACTGAGCGGACACGGTGTCCCCTTTCAAAAAAATGCTTACAGCAACGCAGCAATAATGCTTTTCGAAGCGCTATTTTATCCCAGGCATTAGGGGGAAATAGGGACAGGTACCGTTTTCCCACTTAAGAGGCAGAGTGCTTCGTGTTGCAGGGTTCGCAAGCGGCCCTGCTTTTTGCGCTATACCTGAGTGGGGAAACGGTACCTGTCCCTATTTCCCCATTTAGCAAACTCTCTCTTGACTATAAGTTAGCCTATGCTAACTTGCTTCTTGGAATCAATGACACGGCCGACCAAAAGTCAGTAACAAAGTCGGCCCAAAAACAAGGAGCAACTCATGAGCAACGTAGCAATCGTATATTGGAGCGGTACTGGCAACACGGAAGCCATGGCCGATTTCGTAGCTGAAGGCGTAGAGGCAAAGGGCGGCACAGCAACCATTATCCAAGCAGCCGACTTCGGCGTTGAGCGTGTAGCCGAATTCGATACCTTCGCCTTCGGATGCCCTGCCATGGGCGATGAAGAACTGGAAGACACCGAGTTCCTGCCTATGTATGACGAGGTTGAGCCACTGATGGCAGGTGAAAAAGTTGGCTTCTTCGGCTCGTACGACTGGAACAACGGCGAATGGATGGACTACTGGATGCAGCGGGCTGAAGAAGCTGGAGTGCAGCCCGTGGAAACCGTAATCGCCAAGGACTACCCCGACGATGAAGCGGCGGAAGCATGCCGTCACCTGGGCGAACTTCTAGCCTAGAGGCATTCGAATCAGGAGCGCGCGGTAGGCAACTCTCTGCGATTGATAACGGGGAGCCCGGAATCAGACCGAGCTCCCCTTTTTTCGTCAGCGCTACTTCTTACGCAGCACTGCCATGATGGTGTTAAGGTACTCGAGCGCACCAGCCTTCACTGCCGAAGCGTCACATCTTGCATACTCGTTGTCGCAAGAGAGCCAATCGGCCCAAGCTTCCTCCGTGCACTGCATTTCCCGAATTCCTAAGATGTCGGCATTTTCCGATTGCTCAAAAATAGCTTTCCATCAGGGAATATCGTGGATATAATCCAGCTGATCGGGTGTCCATGACTCAAGCAGGCATGCCGGCGGGTTAGCGTGGCAATCACGCTTCATGCCGGGAAAGCATAATGCGACGATCCCGCCGCGCTTCACATACGGCAGAAGCTTTGCATCCAGATACTCCGCACTGCGGCCGAAATAGTTATACGAGTCAATGCTCACCACCGCATCGAAGAACCCTTCCGCAAAAGGCAGTCCTTCTGAAGCATCGGTTTTGACGGGGACGATTTGCCGATTGGTCAATCCGAGGGTTTCGAAAAAACGCATATTTTCGATTGGGTTGCTCCAAAGATCAGCAGCGTATGTCACACATCCGAACTCTCTTGCCAACAATGCTGTGGTTATTCCGGTTCCGCTGCCCAAATCCAACACGACGGAACTCGAAGGAACAGTCTCACTTCCGACGATCTCGTTGGCGGTTAGAATCATCTCTTCACATAACTTGAGTGGGTTGGGCCCCATTATTTTGGACAAAACAATATCTTGCGAAAAGCTATTCGCTTTTGGGAACTGCATGGTTATTTCCTTTTCTATAAAGAACGTATTGGCGAATCAAAAAAAATAAGCTGAACAAAGCGCGCAATAAAAAACGCAGCAGCACATGAGCCGCACCCATTGATGACTGCAGAAAAAAGCCTCATGAGCTGGAGACAAATTGCAAAACAAAAAGCCATTTCGAGACGTTATTCCCGATTCGTACCGATGGTGAGTACCCACGAAATGGACCGCACGCGTTCTATTCAGTTGCGCGTTCTTTATAGAACAATGACCAAAAAGACATCCCCTTTTAGGATTTCATAAAAGCACAATAAGCCTTTGGTTAGAAACCGGTATGGCACGATAGGTTTTCCGTCTCAATAAGCAAAGAACAACCGCCGGCAAAACTCGCTGGAAACAAAACGCCCATCTCTTTGGCGGGAAAACGACACCTGCCTCTATTACCCCAAGGAAAACGAGCTGCCTCTTCACCATAGATCGGGTCTATAGCCAGATGAAAGTAATAACTATTTTGAGCAGATTCTGTTCTGGAGCATACTAAGCACCAACAAAACGCACTCGGTGCAGCCCTCCTAAAGCAAGACGCCCCAGCCCGCATCCGCAAACTCATGCAGGCTGGAGCGTCGTTGCATATTGCGGCATTGCCGCAGATGACACCCTTTACACAGCATAAATGGGAAGGGGGGCATGTCCCGTTTTCCCGCTTTTTTTTTGGGGGGGGCAAGGCATTGCACGCTATGAAATTCGCGATGCCCTGCCTTTTTGCGATGCACGTAAACGGAAAACGAGACCTGTCCCTATATTCCCAATCATGCCCAAATGCTCATAGCGAGCGTACCTGCCACAATAAGCGCCAAACCCGTACCCGATTTCGGCGTAAGACGCTCCCCGAACACAATCCAAGCAAAGGCAATGGAAACAAGGATGGAAAGCTTGTCTATCTGCACCACAACACTTACTTGACCTGCAGAAATTGCGTAATAGAAGAACAGCCAAGAAACACCTGTGGCGATACCCGATGCCACCAGGAAGCCTAACTCCCGCACATCAACGTGGCGCACTTGCGACAGCTTTCCCTTGCCTGCCACAATCACCCATGCCATCACCAGCACAAAACAAGTGCGGATGGCGGTTGCCAAGTTCGATTCAACGCCCTCGATACCCACCTTTGCCAACACCGAAGTAAGGGCAGCGAACACCGCTGCCAGCAAGGCATACGCCAACCAGACACGGCTTTGCTCGCCCGAAGCTCCCTGCTTCTTCTCGATCATCATGAAGGTTCCCACGGCAATCACCGCGGTGCCAACAAGCTTCACTTCTAAATGGCTCGTTTCGCCAAATAGCACGATTGCCAACAGCACCGCCATGACAGTGCTGGATTTATCAACGGGAACAACCTTGTTTACGTCGCCCAGAGAAAACGCCTTGAAGTAGCAGATCCACGAACCGCCCGTTGCCAAACCGGAAAGAGCAAGGAACAACCAAGACTGCGGAGTTATCTGAGCGATAGTATGGCCCGAACCCACCACGGCAACCATAGCCCACGCAAACACCAGTACCACCAAAGTACGCAGCGCCGTGGCAACATCGGAATCGGTTTCGGAAAGGCCGCACTTGGCCAAAATCGAAGTTATGCCCGCAAAAAACGCTGAGGCAACGGCGGCCATTACCCAAGACATACAAACAAACACTTCCTTTGGCGGATCACGGGATAGGAGGAGCTAATCCCGATCGAGCGGTTGCACCATTCCGATTAGCCTTCGCCCCCCTCGGCGGAGAAATAGGGGGCGGATACCGTTTTCCCAATAAGCAAAGGAGACCAGCACAGCGTCTTTAACGCAGCGTGGCGGAATCGGCTCCGCTTATTTGAATGTCAGCATCGTAGAAGGCCCGCAACGCCCGAATAGCAAGCATGACATCGCGTGCGCCGGCGGTTTCGTACGCCGAGTGCATGGCAAGCTGGGCGCAGCCCACATCAACACCATGCATACTTGCTTGTATGTTGGACAGGTTGCCCAAGGTTGAGCCACCCGCCATATCGCTGCGGTTCGCAAACCGCTGGAACGGTACGCTGGCGTTATTGCACACCGCACAGAACACGGCACTGCTAAACGCATCGGTGCAGTACTTCTGGTTTGCCGCTTCTTTGACCACAATGCCCTGATTCAAATAGGCACGATTGCCCTCATCGCTCTTTTCGGGATGGTTAGGGTGTACCGCATGGGCGTTGTCGCAGCTTACCAATAGGGAACCCGCCAGTGCGCGGCGATATTCCTCGTCCGTACCACCCAAAGCCCCATTCAAGCGCATAAGCGTATCGGGCAAGAATGTGGACATAGCACCCTGCTTGGTGTTGGACCCCACCTCTTCGTTGTCGAAGCAGCAGTACACCGAAACGCAGGAATCGTTGGCGCTTCGCAAAAACGCTTCAGCCGAAGCGTAGGCGCACAGAAGGTCATCGAGTCTGGGAGCTGAGATGAATTCACCAGCCGCACCCCATATGCAAGGTGCCTGGCGATTCACCAAATACAGGTCATGGCTCACTATTTGGTCGGGATGAAGGTCCAGCTCGTTAGCGAGCAGCGGCTGCAGTGCTTCTTTCTCAAGCGCGCCCGCGGAAACCACCGGGCACAAATCGATCCGTCGGTTTGGAGCAAAGCCGTTGTTCACGCCATGATCCATATGGATAGCCAGGCTCGGAATAAGAGCCACATCCCTATCAAGCGAGACCAACCTGCTCTCAATGCGATTCCCTATTTGAACCAAAACGCGGCCCGCAAGGGAAAGAGGACGATCGAACCAGGTGTAATCGATCATTCCACCATACGCCTCAACGTTTAAGCGTCTGTACGAACCTGGGCCTTCCAAAGCGGGCTGAGCCTTGATTTTGAACAGGGGCGAATCCGAATGCGATGCGGTGATCTGAAAATGATAGCCTTCCGATACGGCACCGCCCACCTTGAAGGCTATGATGCTCGAACCGTTGCGCACGGTGTAGTAGCGCCCCCCTGGCTTGCAGCTCCAGGTTTGCGCTTCGGGGAGAAAAATGAATCCCGCCTCGTCAAACCGAGCACGCAGGGCAGACACCGCGTGAAATGCGCTGGGGCTTTCATCTATGAAGCGCAGCAGGCCTTCTGCTGCCTGGATTTCTTCGTGCGTCAAGCCACTACCCAATTCCGCCACCATGCCAACTCGCTTTCTTTCCAAAAGAAATAGACGTTTTCCCAACCAGTCTAACAGCTAACAATGCACTCTTCGAAAGCAGCCACAATCGAAGTGAAGCTCGGGATCAAAGAAGTGACGCGCGGTGCACGCGTCGGGCAAAAACCAATCCACCAAACCCGGGACCGAATTCCCCCACCAACAACCAAGCCCCAAACGCAAAAGCGCACCCATTAGCCCACCCCGCAGCCGTAGCAGCAGGCTTCTCCTCTATACTTGGAGGCATCGAAGCAAGGGAGATCATGGGAAACCCAGAACAGCATACGCAAAGCGTCTCAAAACGTCGGGTTTTGATTGTTGCTGCCTGCATTGCCGCAGCGACTTTTGTCCTCCTCATTTGCGCCGAGATCTTTCTTCCCAGCAAACCGCCTTCGTTTTTCGGTCTCGGGTTCGGCCCTTCAAGCACAACGGGGTTCATGGTGCTTCTGGGCCCAGCACTTGCCGCATGGGCCTTTTCCATCTACGTACGCTGCCCCGACGCCACTATCCGCAACCAGCTTATTGCCATCGCCGCCCTTTTAGCGTTTTGGTTGCTCGACGTTATCGTGAAATACCCCATGAAAAGCGACCTGGGCACCTCTATATGCTGGTACCTCTATTACGTTCCCATGCTATTTGTTCCCGCGCTGGCCTTTACCTGCGCCCTCCGCGCCGCCGGTTTCGATACCACCAAGGCAGGAAAAACCGCACGCTCCATCGCTTTTGCAGGAAGTGCCCTGCTTGCTCTGTTCGTGCTTACGAACAACCTCCACCATGCGGTATTTTCGTTCAGTTTCGACGATCCCGGCTGGAGCGGCAATTACCGCTACGAGTGGTGCTATTGGCTCGTTGCTGGCTGGTTCGTCCTACTTTACGGAGCATTCTTTGCCTTGTTGTTCCCTGCCGCAAGAAAGCAGCTACGCCCCTCTTTTGCCCCTTTAGCGATTATCGCCGGTTTGGCAATTGCCTACAGCTTGCTCTACATCCTTCGAAACGCTCACTTCTTCAGCACCAACCTGGCACTCACCTACACCATCCTTATTGTCGTGGCGGTCGAAATCACTCTCGCGACAGGGATCCTTCCCTCTTATGCGTGGTATCGGGAAACCTTCTATAAACTACCTTTCGATCTGAAAGTGCTAACCAGGAATGGGCAGCTTGCTTACTCGACCGCACAAGCCAAGCCCCTTTCGCCCGAAACAACAGAAAAGATAACTGAACTTGGCACGCTCAACGGCGCGGCCGTAGACTTCCGCGTCCCAAGCAACCCCCATACCCTCAAACGCGCCTACGGCATCAGCGGCGGCACCGCGTTGCTCTCCATCGATGTAAGTAAAAATGACGCCAGACGCACCGCTCTCAAACAACGAAAGGAAGAACTGGTCAATGCATCCGAGCTGCTAAAGCGAAGCGCTGCCATTCGCCAGGGCCTCGCATTACGGGAAGCAGAACGTGACTTATTCGAGCAAATCAATAACTCGCTGGCGGAAAAAACTTCCGAGATCAATCGCCTTATCGACGAGCTCCCCGAAGACGACTCGCTCGAAAGTGCAGCAATCAGACGCCAAAACTTGACCCGGGTTAAATTCCTTGTCGCCTACTGCAAGCGCAAAGGAAGCCTTATCGTTGCCGAGCGTGAAGGAGTTTCCTTCACCCAAGAACAAGTTGAACTGGTATTTACCGAAGCCGCAGCCGATTTCCGTTCCATGGGAATCGAAAGCGCCGCGCTCTTTCGCTTGAACGAACCCCTCTCGCCCGCAATCATGGCTCACCTCTACGATTGCGCATACGACTTCGCCTCACTGGCATTTGCGATCAAAAACCCAACCCTGCTCTTATTTGGCGAAAACGACAAACGCTGCGCCTTGACAGTTCGCATCGTTTTGCAATGCGAAGAATCCCGAAAACTCGAATCTTCGCTGCAAAACTTCTGCAATAGCCTGACGAAAGCGGGCATCCGCAACTGCCACCAAATCGAGGCAGATGAAATCGCCGTTAAAATCAAGCTGGAAGACAGTGCCCTATGAGCCATCTGTTCAACATAAAATCAGTGGTTCTTATTGCGCTTATCATTCTGCTATTTGGGCTTATGGTCGGGCAAATGATCCATGTTCTTCTTGTTGCCACACGGAAAGAAAACCGCAACCCCCGCGGAGCTGTCGCCTATGAGGCGCTTCTCCTTGCGCATCTGCTCTTAGCCTGCGCAACGGTATGCTCCGCTTACGCAAACCATGGCGCGCTGCTGTTCCGCATGAAGATGATCTCATTCCCCATCGAGCCAATGATGTGGGTTAACGCCATTGCGCTTGTGCTGGGTCTCGTGCTCGCCTTCGCCTATCGCCGCCCCATAATGACCCTCGAGCTCATAGTTCTTGCTACCTGCACGCCACCATTCATCGAAGCGGCTGACATCAACAGCTGGTTCATTCCCGTACTAGACGCTTCGTTCTTCCTTTTCCGCGTGTCGTCTTCGCTGACCATGGATATCAAGCACCGCAGTTCCGCGATTACGCAGCTCTCCATCGGCGAAGCGGTGAAAAAGCTTCCCGAGGGCATTCTCTGCATTAATCGAAGCGGAGCGATTGTCCTTATGAACGAAAGCATGCGATCTAGCCTTCAAGCGCTCGGATTGGGCACCAACCTCTCAGAGGGTTCCCTTATCTGGGCGGAGCTAGCCAAACGCGCAACCGCAGGCAACCACGTTCGCGACGCCCTACTTCCCGAAGGGATACGTCTAACTGTATCGCCAAACGAAACCAGGCTCTTCATGCATGACGAGGTGACGCTGCATCACACCTTATGCGAACGGATCATGGCCATTGACGTTACGGTTGAAGAAGACCTCAACGAACGTCTGCATCTTGCCAACATTGAGCTGGAAGAGTCGAACCGCAAACTGGAGCAAACCCTGGCGCAGTTAGAAGAAGCTGCTGCAGAAGAAGCATCGCTCGTCATGAAAACGCGCGTCCACGACTCCATCGGCCAACGAATGACCATACTCCATCACTACCTAGAATCAGATATAGATAATCCGGAAATCACCCGAAGCGTTTCCCGGCTTATGCACAATATCACCAACGATCTTGCTCGCACTTCCCCAGAGGGAAAAGACGAGCTTGCCGCTCTTGCATCAGCCTTTGCTCTTGCAGGTACGAATATCCACATAGAGGGCACGCTGCCCGAAAACCCCAGCTCGGCAAATGCACTAGTTGGGATAATTCGAGAAGCGGCAACCAACGCACTCAAGCACGGCAGCGCTAAAAACGTCTATGTTCGCATAGCGGCCAAACCATCGGAAACGAACCTGGCCATTTTCGATGACGGTACCGGCGCTTCAAGCACGATTATCGATGGCTGCGGCATGCCCCAGATGCGCCGAGCGGCAGAAGTCCTCGGTGGCACCTTTGAGGTAAACGCACTGACGCCTTTCACTATATCGGCAACTATTCCCCATCAAGGAGCATCATCATGATCACCATCGTCATCGTTGAAGATCAGGGGATTCTCCGAGAATCACTCGCATGCACGCTCAACCTGCAGGAAGACATGCAGGTTGCCCGCACGCTTTCCGATGCAGCAGACGCACTCGACGTGGTGCGCGAGACGAATGCCAATCTTGCGCTTTTGGATGTTTGCACCGAAAACGGATCGAGCGGAATCGCCGCAGCGAAGCAGATTCGCGAAGCCTGCCCCGATACGAAAATCGTAATTATGACAGGCATGACGGAAATCACGTTCATCGAACAGGCAAAGCTCGCTGGAGCTGACAGTTTCGTATATAAGAACGTTGGAACCGAAGAGCTCCTGGGAATTATTCGCTCAACCGCCAACGGCTACTCCACCTTCCCGAATGCAACCCAGAGTATCTTCTCGGACGCTTCGGCACTCAACGAAACAGAGATCAGCATCTTGCGATTGGTCTGCGAAGCAAAAACGCGTAAGGAAATTGCAGCTGAGTTGTATTTAAGCGAAGGCACAGTAAAACGCCACATTTCTGAGATCTTGGCCAAAACGGGCTACGACAGCATTTTGCGCCTTGCCGTACATGCGGTATCACAGGGTCTTATCGTTCCGAAGATGGACAAATAAGCCACTGGCGGCAATAGAAATCACGCCCTTCGTCATCTGGGTTCCACCCGCCGTTTACAACGCAAAACCAGCCAACGAAATCACCAGATCAATACCCTTGTTTTGTTTTTGAGACACATGGCTCAAAAACACTCTTTAACTGAGCCGCAGGTCACTTCTTCCAGCGCTCCCCTCGCGTCATCATGGAACCACGATGACAAACATAGCTAGCCGCAAAAGCGGCGAGGGAGTCTGAGAGGATGTGGTTGCAATGAAGGCAACGAAGAAGATCATCGCAGTTCTGGTATGCGCTTTTGCCCTGTGCTTTGCACTGGTGGGATGTGATTCCGGAGCCGAACAGTACAAGAAGAACTTCCAGGGCGACTGGGAACTGGCAGGCCTGACCGAAGGCGATACCACCTATTCCGAGAGTGATATCTCCATGCTTAAAGCATGGGGCATGGAAGTAAAGCTGTCCCTCAATGAAGACGAAACTATGGTTCTCGAGTACTTCGGCGAAACGGCCGAGGGCAACTGGGAGCCCAAGGATGCTACCACTTTCAAGATGACAGCCATGGGCGATTCGATTGATGGCAAGCTGGCTGATGGGATGATATCCATCGAAGTCGAGGGTGCCGAAATGAAGTTCAAGAAGATGAAATAGCGGGGTGAACGGTAATGAAACTCAAGTTTCTAGGAATTGCAGCATGCGCACTTGCGCTCTGCTTCACCCTTGTGGGATGTAACTCACAAAAAGTAACTGACTTTACCTGGTACCAGGCGGCAGTGCCCGATAAGTACGAACTGAACACCAGCCTTGGCAGCAATGCGGCAAAGGTATCGTTCGCCAAAACCGATGAAGGCAAAGAGCTCCGCGTCAACTGGAACGGCGTAAAGGACGCCCAGGGAATTACCCAAGCATTCATGGAATGGGAAGGCACTGGCTCTGAGCAGCTGGACGATATGAAGATCGGCAACTACACCTGGAAGGTTGCTCAGAACACTGAGGCAAGCAAGCCAAAGATCCAGTTCTGCACCGACCTGCCCGATGGACGTGTTGGCATCGTTGACGCCCGCGGATTCAGCGACATCAACGACAAAGACCTGCAGAGCTTCGTTAAATCGGTAAAGTTCGCAGATGATGTGAGCGAAGCATACGACAAAGCCAAGGAAGTCATCTCTGACGACCTGAAGATCCACTAACAACCTTGGGCGGAGCCGCAATCGAGTTCCGCCCGTTTTCGAAACAGACTGAAGAGGAGGACATCATCATGAAGAAAGCAGTTATCGCACTTCTTGCCCTCTGCATAAGCCTTGTTGCCGCAGTTGCCTTAGTTGGTTGCGGAGAAAGCGGGCCTGCGGACAAGAAAGCGGATTTCATCTGGTTTAAGGTCGAAGTTCCCGAAGGCGTAAGCGTCAGCAACTCTGCCGGCGACAACGCAAACAAAGCCCAACTGACATTTTCCAACAACGATCGAATCATCCCATTATGGGAAAAGAAAATGACAGCTGAAGAGTTGCTCGCTCGATACGAAGATCGCTACAGCGGGTCTTTTAAATGGGAGACACATGACCCTGTAACCTACGGCGACAAAACCTGGACGTTAAGCGGAGCAGACCTGGGAGCGCAAAGCTCTCTTGAAACGGCCTTGGAACAGGCCTGGAACGCAGGGCGCACCGGCTCCTCCTCAGAAAGGCTGGCTCAGATAGAGCAAATAGCGCAGGAGGGCTATCATATCAGCATTACCGTGCTGGCCGACACCTCCCTTATTACGCAGACCCTTAACCAGATAAAATCCGAGATAGACCAGGAGGCTGTAAGCGCTACGGTATCCTTCAACTACAACACGCAGACCAATCAGGCTGAATTTACCTATACAGAAGAATCTGCCGGCCGTGAGCTGAATGTTGAAACCGCGGCCAATGAAATACTGGTTGCATTTCACCAGTCTTCCCAGGTCAATTACGAGCTTAAGCCTGAAACCATAGAGCCCGAAGTAAAACTGGCGGACATACAGCACGATTATGTCAAGCTCAGCGAATTTTCCACCAGGACCAGCAGAAGCAACAGCTCGACCGAATCGGGCAAGCGCACCAATATCCGCATTTCCTCCGCTGCCTTTAATAATTATGTCTGGATGCCGGGCGATATACTCTCCTTTAACCAGACTACCGGTAAGCGTACCAAAGAAAAGGGCTATGAA
>OLRF01003538.1_pt1 | contig 11976 bp, 8 predicted proteins | sample 1672061 | NCBI WGS metagenome assembly OLRF01 (sample SAMEA3136641, study PRJEB25190) | human gut metagenome | reverse complement strand
AAAAATTTCTTGAAAATGGAGCGAAAGTTGTATTGTTCGGCTCCAGACAGGAGACAGTTGATAAAGCACTCGCTTCTTTGAAAGAAGAGAATCCGGCATGGGAAGTAAGCGGTGCATGCCCGGATCTGTGCAATGCACAAGCTGTTACAGAAGAAATCAACAAGATTAAAGAAGAGTTTGGAAGAATCGATATTCTTGTAAATAACGCAGGAATTTCTGATAGCACACCAATTGACAGTTACACATCTGAAAGATTTGACCAGGTGATGCAGCTGAATGTAAGTGCGGTTATGAATGGTGTCATGCCGACAGTTGCAGTTATGAAAGAACAGGGAGGCGGAGTGATTCTGAACACAAGTTCTATGGTCAGCATCTGCGGACAGCCGGGTGGAGTAGCCTATCCGGCAAGTAAATATGCTGTAAATGGTCTGACATGGTCACTGGCAAGAGAACTTGGACCATTTAACATTCGTGTAAATGCAGTAGCACCTGGAATTACAAAGACAGATATGGTTGCCGCACTTCCGGATGAAGTGATCCAGCCAATGATAAATGCAATCCCTCTTCGTCGTATCGGAGAATCTGAGGATATTGCAAATGCATTCCTTTATCTGGCAAGTGATCTGGCCTCTTATGTAACAGGAGAGATTCTTTCTGTTGATGGAGCAATGAGAACTTGATCTAGTCTTTGAGTCTTTGGCAGAATTGCCGAGAAACATGGGGACAGTGGAAAGAATCACTGTCCCTTTATTGTTGAAATATATTTTGAAAAAAGCATATGTTTATTCGATCTTATTCTCATTCCTCCAATTTCTTGGAGATACCCCATAGACATTTTTGAATGCACGTGAAAAATGGAGCTGATTCGGATACCCTACGGCATTCCCAATATCTGCGATCGAGAGTGAAGTAATCTTCAAAAGCTCTGCCGCCTTGGTCATGCGATAACTAATCAGAAATTCCTGAGGGGAACGTCCAATTGTGTCATGAAAGATTTTTCCGAAATAACTTCGATTCAATCCGCAGAATGCGGAAATATCTTCTACAGAAATATCATTCTGAAAATTCTGTTCAATGTACGAAAGAGCTTCTTTAATATAAAAATCCCGGATACTTCCGTTTTGCTTCACATGAACTGTTGCGGCAGAACGCATGAAATAATCTAAAAACAGATAGAGATGTCCAATTAGATGAAACGGAGATTCTTCGGGATGACGGCTCAGATAAAGCATTTCTTCCATCATCTGGTTGCGAAGTTCCTTTGAACTTGCATGATAAACGGGGTGATTCAGGCTCAGACCTGCGGTTGTGACAATCTCGCGGGCCCGAAGACCGTCGAATTCTACCCATGTATATTCCCACGGAAGCTTAGAATCAGCAATGTAAGTATTGACCTGTCCCGGAAAAAGCATGAAGCCTTGTCCACTTTTTACTTGCCACTCGGTCGTGTTTCCATGCTCGTCATCTGCAAGTAATGTTCCTGTTCCGGAAATTACATAATGGAAAATGTAATGATTTCTTGCTGCAGGACCGAACGAGTGAGCCGGTGCACATTGCTCCCATCCATATTGATATAATCCCAGATCAACAAAATTTTCATTTGGAAATACGGAAAAAAGTAAATCACTCATATAAATCACCTCTAGTGTCATTATATATCAAAATGCTAGATGACTTCAATATATGAATAGAAAAATTGCATTTTGCTATAAAACTAAAAAAACTCTGATATTTATAGTGGCATAAAGATATGTTAGAATTTGATTATCAAATAGATAACCTGAATAAAAGGACAGAAATATTCCGGAATGTGTCAAAATGAAAGGTGTATGGTAAAGGAAGGAGTAAGGAAATGTATAAAAAAAGCAATCGAATCATTTGCATGGGATTGATGCTTTGTATGACTTCGGCAATGATACTTGGAGGCTGCGGACAGAAGAATGAAAACAGCGGGAAGATAGAAATCGAGCTTGTACAGTATAAACCTGAGGCAGTGAAAACATTTGAAAAGATTGAAGAAGAATTCAATGCAACTCATGACGATATTCATTTGACGATTGAATCTCCGAATGATGCAATGACAGTACTTAAAACACGTTTTATCAGAGAAGATGCTCCGGATATTATCGGAATCGGTGGAGATGTCAATTTCTCTAACTTTATTGATTCTGATATGTTGATGGATATTTCAGATTATGAAGGCCTGGACTCTATTAAACAGGCTTACCTGGATATAGACAAAGCGCTTGAATTTGTACCGGAGGATGGCGTGTATGCCGTTCCATATGTGGCAAATGCAGCAGGAGTTCTGTACAACAGAGCAATGTTTGAGGAATATGGCTGGGAAATTCCGGAAACCTGGGATGAATTTATAGCCCTCTGTGAACAGATCCAGAGTGAAGGAATCCAGCCATTGTATTTTGGATTTAAAGATACATGGACTTGTCTTGCACCGTGGAATGCGATCGCCGTTGATCTTGCACCGGCAGATGTCTGCAGCCAGGTGAACAAAGGAGAGACAACATTTTCAGATGAATATAGAGAAGTAGCAGAAAAGACAAAGGCACTGCTTGCCTATGGACCGAAAGATCCTTTCGCTTATGATTACAATGGAGCTTGTACAGCATTTGCAAACGGAGAATCTGCAATGTACACGATCGGAAGTTATGCAATCCCACAGATTCAGACAGTAAATCCAGATATGGATATCGATTCCTTTGTAATGCCGGCTAATAATGATGCATCAGAGAACAAGCTGAACTCTGGTGTGGATCTTCAGTTCAGTGTTATGAAAGATTGCGAGAACAAAGAGGCAGCGTATGAAGTGCTTGATTTCCTTTTGAAAGATGAAAATGTACAGAGTTATCTGGATGAACAGAAAGCGGTTCCTTGTAAGGAAGGAGATTTTGAACTTGCTTCAACACTTGATGGAGTGAAATCTTTCATAGAAGAAGGAAGAATGGCAGATTACCAGGATCATTACTATCCTTCAGAGATGTCAGTAGATGCGCAGATTCAGACATTTCTTATGAAAGGGGATGTGGATGCATTCTTAACAAAGTTTGATACAGACTGGAAGAGATATAACCGTGATATCATCCGCAAAGTGGAAGATTACGAGAAAGAGCATGCGGACGAAGATTAAGGAAGGGGAATTCAAGCATGGGAAAGAAATCAATGAGTGGAAGAAAAATGACCTTTCTTCTGATAACAATTCCGATCGTGGCACTGTTTTTCTGTTTTAATACATTGCCACTGATCAAAGGTGTGATTTACAGTTTTACGAATTTCAAAGGTTATGGAAGCTTTGACTGGGTAGGACTTAGAAATTATCAGGATCTTTTTACAGACAGCAGAGTCGGAGGTTCTTATCTGTTTACATTTAAACTTGCAATTGTAGCTACGATTGTGACAAATGTAATCAGTTTGATCCTTGCACTTGGACTGAATAGTAAGATTAAATTCAAGAGTGCGTTTCGTGGTGCCTACTTTATTCCAAATGTTCTCGGAGCATTGGTTGTAGGATACATTTTCAATTACTTTTTTACATACATTTTTCCGGCTTTCGGAGAAATGCTTGGAAGCAAGACCCTTTCTTCCAGTATGCTGTCTAGTACAAAAATGGCATGGATCGCAGTTGTAATCGTGTGTGCATGGCAGTCGATTGCGATGAATACAATTATTTATATTTCAGGACTGCAGACAGTTCCGGAGGATGTTTACGAAGCAGGAGCGATTGACGGTGCAACAGGATGGAATAAGTTCAGACATCTGACATTCCCTCTCATTATTCCATTCTTTAGCATAAATATGGTACTCTGTGTGAAAAACTTCCTGATGGTATTTGATCAGATCATGGCGTTGACCAAAGGAGGTCCGGCACAGAGTACAGAATCCATTTCTTATCTGATTTATAACAATGGTATGAGTGGCGGTCAGTTTGGATTCCAGAGTGCAAACGCAGTGATATTCTTTATCGTTATTGTTGTAATTTCTGTATTACAGATGACAATCACAGGGAAAAAGGAGGAACAGCTGTAATGGAAAAAATGAAAATAAAAGAACGAGTAAACTGGCCTGTAACGATTTTACTTTTACTTGGTCTGATTACGGTTGCTTTTCCACTGTATATGACAATCGTAATTGCACTGAAGAAGCCTTCTGAGATGACGAATAGTATCAGCGGAATCCTTTCCTTGCCAAGTCATTTGAGCCTTGATAATTTTGCTGAGGCAATGAGAGTGACAGATTTCTGGCATTCTCTCGGAAACAGTGTATTTATTACACTTGTAACAGTTGTCCTTTCAATTCTGATTCATTCACTGTTGGGGTATGCAATCGGAAGAAATAAGAAGAGTAAATTTTATAAATTCATTTATTTCTATGTTGTCAGCGGAATGTTTGTTCCATTTGCAATTCTGATGATGCCTGTTGTAAAACAGACGGCGCAGATGGGACTGGCAAACAGAGCAGGAGTTATTATTTTATACGTTGTATTTTATATGCCTATGAATGTATTGCTTTATTCAGGATATTTGACAAATATCCCGATTGCATTGGAAGAAGCAGCCTGTGTGGATGGTGCGAGTACATGGAAAACATATTGGAAGATTGTTTTCCCGATCATGAAACCAATGCATGCGACAGTTGCAGTTCTGACAGCACTTGGTACATGGAACGATGTTATGACACCGCTTGTGATCATGTCCGGTTTAGGAAGCGGGAATACACTTCCACTGGCACAGTTAAACTTCCAGACACAGTTTGGAACAAATTATAATCTGGCATTTGCCTCCTATCTGTTGGCATTGCTTCCGATTCTGATCTTCTATCTGATCTGTCAGAAGCATATCCTCAACGGAGTTGTTAATGGAGCAGTGAAATAATAAAAAGTAAAAGATAGCGAAGCGAGAACAGACAGTAATGCAGATCTTGCTTCGCTAAAATGGAAAACAGGAGTATTTAGATATGGGAATTATATATTGCGAGAAAGACAGAACATTTACTTTACAGACAAAAAATACAACATATCAGATGCAGGTGGATCGCTATGGATTTTTGTTACATCTATATTACGGGAAGAAAACCGATGGATGTATGGACTATCTTCTGACATATTATGACAGGGGATTTTCGGGAAATCCATATGATGCAGGAGAAGATCGTACGTATTCAATGGATACACTTCCACAGGAATTTCCTTGTTACGGGAACGGGGATTTCAGAAGTACAGCATTTGCAGTAGAAAATGCAGATGGAAGTATGAGTTGCGACCTTCGTTACAAGAGTCATGTAATCCTTGATGGAAAATATAATCTGGAAGGACTTCCGGCAGTTTATGCAAGTGAGGAGGAAGCACAGACACTGGAAATCTTAATGGAAGATCCGGTGACGGGAGTTAAGGTGGTGCTTCTTTATGGAGTGCTTTCCGCACAGGATATTATTACAAGAAGTGTAAGTGTGAAAAATGAAAGCAGTGGCAAAATCTATTTAAACAAAATTGAGTCAGCAAGTCTGGATTTCCTTTACGGAGATTATGAGCTTCTAACATTTTATGGTAGACATGCGATGGAGCGAAATGTTCAGAGAGTTCCGGTTGTGCATGGAACACAGAAAATCGGAAGTGTCAGAGGAACCTCCAGTCATCAGTACAATCCGATGATGATCCTTGCAGAAAAAGAAACGACAGAAGACAAAGGAAATTGTTATGCAATGTCCTTTGTATACAGTGGATGTTTCCAGGGAGAAGTGTTGAAAGATCAGTTAAACCAGACAAGAATGATGCTGGGACTTCAGGAAGAAGCTTTTCGCTATCCGTTGGAAACAGGAGAAATGTTCCAGGCTCCGGAAGTGATTTTATCCTATTCCTCAGAAGGAATGAATCGCTTGTCTCAGAATCTGCATCATTGTATCAGACAACATATCTGCAGAGGCAAATATAAAGAAGAAATTCGTCCAATCTTGATCAATAGCTGGGAAGCAGCTTATTTCGATTTTACCGGAGATACAATCTATGAGCTTGCCAAAGCGGCGAAGGAAGTCAATATTGACATGCTTGTTATGGATGACGGCTGGTTTGGAAAACGTGATGATGATAACAGCGGACTGGGTGACTGGTTTGTGAATGAGAAGAAACTTGGTGGCACACTTGGAAATCTGATCAAGAGAATTAATGATCTGGGTGTGAAGTTTGGTATCTGGATCGAGCCGGAAATGGTTTCAGAAGACAGTGATCTTTATCGGAAACACCCAGACTGGGCATTGACGGTTCCGGGTAGAAATCCGGTCAGAAGCAGAAACCAGCTTGTATTGGATTTTTCAAGAAAAGAAGTTGTAGATGAAATTTATGATCAGATTTGCAAAGTGTTGGATCAGGGAAATATCGAATATGTAAAATGGGACATGAATCGAAGCTTGATGGATGTTTATTCTTCTGTAACAAGAGATCAGGGAAGAGTGTTACATGATTATGTATTGGGACTATATGATTTTCTGGAACGTCTTGTGCAGAGATATCCGAATCTGCTGATTGAAGGCTGCAGCGGTGGAGGTGGAAGATTTGATGCCGGTATGATGTATTACACTCCGCAGATCTGGTGTAGTGATAATACGGATGCAATTGACAGATTACGGATCCAGTATGGAACATCCTTTGGTTATCCGGTATCGGTAGTAGGTTCTCACGTGTCAGCAGTGCCGAATCATCAGACGGGAAGAAAGACCCCACTTCATACAAGAGGTGTTGTTGCAATGTCCGGAACTTTTGGATACGAGCTGAATCTTATGAAACTTTCTGAAGAAGAAAAGCAGGAGATCAGAGAACAAATCGCAGAATATAAGAGCTATGCGCCGATCATTCAGAACGGATTGTACTATCGTCTCTCAAATCCGACAACAGAAGAAATCTGCGCATGGGAGTTTGTGCATACAGATGAGAAAGAACAAAGTAAAGTTCTTTTAAATATAGTTATGCAGGTGATTCATGGAAATATGACAGTAAATTATGTAAAACTTCAAGGGCTTGAAGAAACAGCTGTATATCGAGAAGAAAAGAGTGGAAAAAGATACACCGGAGCTGCACTTATGTATGGCGGCATGCCGCTTCCGATAGAGCCGGGCGAATATCAGGCATATCAGTATTGTTTTGTGAAAGAGTAAAATAAATTGGTTGACGATGGAACAGAAAATGGTGAAGAATGTGAATAATGCAGAAAAAATCTTTGCACAGCGTATGGAAAAACATCAGGATGAATTACGCTGGCTTTACATGGAGTTGTATGGAAATGATGCAATGTATGCAGAACTTTGTGAGCAGATGCATGATTACTACTTGAAGCGTAGCACAGAGTTGAAAAAAAGAGATATTAAGAAAGAAAAGAATCCTGACTGGTTTAAGGAAAAAGAAATGCTTGGCATGATGTTGTACATTGACAACTTTGCCGGTAATCTGAAAGGTGTAGAAAAAAAGTTAGCTTATCTGAAAGAGTGTAATGTAAATTGTCTTCATCTTATGCCTTTTCTGGATACTCCGAAAGGAAAATCAGACGGTGGATATGCAGTGGCAGATTTTCGGAAAGTAAGACCAGATCTCGGTACAATGAAAGATCTTGCCAGATTGACAGAAAAATGTCATGAAAATGGTATGAATGTATGCATGGATTTCGTGATGAATCATACTTCTGAGGAACATGAGTGGGCAAAACGTGCACGAGCAGGCGAAGGAGAATACATGAGCCGTTATTTCTTCTATGATAACGGTGATATTCCGGCGAGATACGAAGAAACTGTTCCACAGGTATTTCCTACAACTGCACCGGGAAATTTCACATGGCTTCCGGAAATCGGGCATTATGTGCTTACGACGTTTTATCCATATCAGTGGGATTTAAATTACCGTAATCCAAGAGTATTTAATGAAATGATGTATAACTTTCTTTTTCTTGCGAATCAGGGAATGGATATTATCCGTATCGATGCAGTTCCTTACATCTGGAAAGAGTTAGGAACAAGCTGCAGGAATCTGAAAGAAGTACATACGATTGTCAGAATGATGCGTATGATTGCAGAAATTGTCTGTCCGAGCGTGATACTTCTTGGCGAAGTGGTTATGGAGCCGGAAAAGGTGGTGCCGTACTTTGGTACAGTTGAAAAACCGGAATGTCATATGCTCTATAATGTGACAACAATGGCGACGACCTGGAATAGTATTGCGACAAGAGACATCCGGCTTTTGAAGAAACAGATGGATATAGTTAGCCGTCTGCCAAAGCAATATACATTTTTGAATTACCTTCGTTGTCACGACGATATCGGTTGGGGGCTTGATTTTGATACAATGAAACAATGGGGAATGGAAGAGCCTTCTCATAAGCGTTATCTGAATGATTATTTTACCGGAAAGATAGCAGACAGCATCAGCCGTGGAGAGTTATATAACGATGATCCTGTAACTCAAGATGCACGATTTTGTGGAACAACAGCATCCATGTGCGGAATTGAAGCAGCGGGATTTGAAGGAAATGCAGAAAAAATGCAGACGGCAATTCAAGAAGATCTCATGCTCCACGCTTACATGTTGACACAGTCGGGAATTCCGATGCTTTACAGCGGGGATGAGTTAGGACAGGTAAATGATTATAGTTATAAAGATGATGCTGAAAAAGCATCTGATTCACGTTATCTCCACAGAGGAGCATTCCTGTGGAAACTCGCGGATAAGAGAAAAGATCTTTCTACTGTACAGGGACAATTGTTCCAGATGTTGAACCGATTGGAACAGATCCGAAGACAGGAAAATGTCTTTTCCCAGGAAGCAGAAGTATATACTTATGATGTTCATAATGACAGTATTTTAGGAATCCTCAGAGAGTATAAGGGAGAACGATTTATTGCACTGTTTAATTTCAGCGAAAATGAACAGACTGCGTGGATGCAGGAAGAAGGCATTTTCAGAAATCTGGTGAATGGTGAAATTGTAGAAGTGAAAGATCCAGTTTTGAAAGGCTATGAATTTGTTTGGATGAAATATAAAGCATAAAACAAAATGTAAAATATAGATAAATAGATTGAAATACTGAAAGAAGAATTGTATAATTTTACCTATAACAACAAAGGAGGATCTTTGAAATGGATCGTTTGAAAGGTAAAGTAGCTATTATTACAGGTGGTAACTCAGGAGTTGGAGAAGCAACAGCAAAGATGTTCGCCAAAGAGGGCGCAACTGTTGTTATCACAGCGAGAAGAGAGGCTGCACTGGAGAAAGTAGCAGAAGAGATTAAGGCAGCAGGAGGAGAAGTTTTCGCTGTTTCAACAGATATCTCAAAGAAGGGAGATCCGGAGCGACTGATGGATCTCGTGATCGAGAAATATGGCAAGGTAGACATTCTTGTGAATAATGCAGGAATTCTTGAGGAAGGACTGAAACCAATCGATCGATTCTCAGACGAAGATCTTGATCGTATCGTAGAGACGAACGAAAAAGGAACTATGCGTTGCATGCGTGCTGCATCACAGAAGATGCAGGCAGGAGCATCTATCGTAAATGTTGCTTCTATCGCTGGAGTGAAAGGATGTGGCGGAGCTGCTTATGTAGCATCTAAAGCAGCAATCGTAGGAGTGACAAAGCATACAGCACTTCGTTTCCAGGCAACAGGAATCCGTTGTAATGCAATCTGCCCGGGAAATATCATTACACCAATGACATCAGGAACAAATCCGGCAGCACTTGACCCGGATATGATCGGTGCAATGTCAACACACAGTAATCTTAGAACACCATCTTGTACAGCAGAAGATGTAGCAAATGTAATCCTGTTCTTTGCAAGCGATGAATCAAAGGCGATTACAGGACAGGCAATCGTAACAGATTTCGGAGCTATGCTGTAAGGAAAATAAGATAGCAACTATTTAAAAAGGACAGAAAGGTTTCGCTTTGTTAACCTTTCTGTCCTTCTTTGTATATAAATAAAAAAGAATGTTGCAAAATGAAACATAAAAGCGTATATTAAAAGAAAAAAAGCGGTGATTCTATGAAAACAAAATTTAACGAGTATTTGACAAAATTACGTAAATCCCGGGTCTACACTCAGGCGCAGATGGCAGAAAAACTGGGGATTTCCAGATCGACTTATACCAATTATGAGAATGGAAACCGGACACCGGACTTTGAAGTACTGGAACGAATAAGTGAGGTGTTAGCCTGTTCCTTAGATGAATTATTTGGAAGAAAACCAACTTATGTTGCAAGTTGTGACGTGGTAAAGGAAGACAGCATTCTGTACAATGTATCTGGGATACAAGAGGAAAAACCTAAACTTGCAATAGGAGTACAGGACTTTCGCGATTTGCGTGAAAAACAAGCCTATTATGTGGACAAAACACAGTTTATTGAACAGTTTTTAGAATCCTGGTATCAGATTACATTAATTACAAGACCGAGAAGGTTCGGTAAGACACTTAATATGTCAATGTTGGCAGAATTTCTTGACTGCACAAAAGATTCCTCCGATTTATTTTGTGGAACAAAGATTACAAAATCTGTCCACTACAAGGAGCTCAATCGATATCCTGTTGTATTTTTGTCTTTCCTTAACGTGAAAGCGGGGGATGCAGAATCTTTGTGTTATGCATTGAAAGATACTGTACGTGCGGAGTATGAGCGCTTTTATCAGATGGTTAATGATGGAAGACTGTCAGAATTCCAGGTGAAAGAATTCAATATGATTTATAATAGTTTATGTCAGGAAAGCATCGGAAAAGAAATAGAAAATCATGTAATTCGTTCAATTGCTGTTCTTTGTCAGGCACTGAGTACGTATTATGGAGAAAAAGTATTTTTGCTGTTAGATGAATATGATACTCCGTTTATGTCTGCAAATTCCGAAGGATATTATGATGAAGTAAGAGCCATGTTGAATCGTTTTCTGGCAACGTCCCTGAAAGGCAACGATTATCTTCAAAAGGCAATTCTGACAGGAATTCAGAGAATTGCGAAGGAAAATATATTTTCGGGTCTCAATAATTTAGTTGTCTGCACAGTGCAGGATGAAGATTATGATGACTGTTTTGGTTTTACAGAGCAAGAAGTAAAAGAGCTGCTTGCTTATTGTAAAGCAGAATTTTCAGATGAGCTGAAAAAGATGTACGATGGATATCATTTTGGCAGTACAGATGTATATAATCCATGGTCAATATCGTGTTATGCGGCAAGAAGAAGGATGGATTCTTATTGGGTTAATACAAGCGAAAACAGTATTTTACGTAATGCACTTGAAGTACAGGGAAGGTCTTTTGAGAAAGAATATGAGACCTTGGTCACAGAAGGTGAAGTAGAAGTGACAGTAGATTTTTCAATGGCTTATTATGAAAAAATGGACGAAGCAAATCTATGGGGACTTCTTGTAAATGCCGGAATTGTAACAATTACAAAAGAAATCGAAGAGGACTATTACCGACTTCGGGTTCCTAATCTGGAAGTGTGGAAAGTGTTCAAAGAATTAACAGCATGTCATCTGAAAATCGATGAGAGACATATGGAAAAGATGTTAAATGCTCTTAAAAGAAAGGATATGGAACGTTTTGCAGAAGAGTATCAGGGAGTTCTTTTGGAATTGCCATCTTATCATGATCTGAAAGATGAGAATAGTTACCATATGATGACGCTTGGAATGTGTGCATTTCTTAGAAAGGATTATGATATCAAAAGCAATCGGGAAACCGGAGAAGGCAGAAGTGATATCTGTCTTTATGCAAAACATGACAGATATCCAAATTTAATTTTGGAATTCAAGTATACCAAAGATGAAAAAGACGATTTAGAAAAGCTTGCAGAAAAGGCACTGGAACAGATAAAGGAAAAACAATATGACGCAGAGATGACCGGAGAAGTGTGTTATGTTGGACTGGCACATTGCGGGAAAAGAGTTACTGTTCACTCCCGTGTCAATCACTCCGCTGATTGACACGGAGGATGCATGT
>OLRF01003537.1_pt1 | contig 11980 bp, 10 predicted proteins | sample 1672061 | NCBI WGS metagenome assembly OLRF01 (sample SAMEA3136641, study PRJEB25190) | human gut metagenome | reverse complement strand
GATGCAGCAACGCAGTTTGGCGCAGCTGCAGGCGGCGCGGGTGCCGCTGGCTCTGCTGCGGGAGAGGCTGCGGCTAATGCGGCTGCGGCGACAGTCAAGGCGGGGGCAGAGGCCGGAAAAGCGGTGTCAGGAATTGCAGCAGGCACTGCAGTCGGCGGCCCGTGGGGCGCAGTCCTGTCAGCTGCATGGTCGCTCCGGCACACTCTGTTCAAGATCCTCATTTTTATCTGCCTGTTCCTTCTCTTCATTATCATCGCGGTGGTTTCCTTGCCATCCATCGTGTTCAACAATATCTTCCGTACAGATCCATCCACAGTCGACCCCAACGGGCCGACGGAGGTATCCGCCAATTTCGATGACCTGTCCGCTGTGGTGTCGGACTGTATCCAGGCCGGTTATGATGCCGCCCTGGCCAAGGTGGATCAAATCATAGCGGACGGCGGCTACGACTATGAGTTGTCCATGCAGGCCCTTGTCAACAACGCCATTGTATCTGCGGACTACGATACCTGCTACGCCTTGGCGGCTTATTCCGCATCCATGGGCCAGCGGGGCACCACAAAGGCAGATCTGCAGAGCAAACTCAATGCGGTGGCCGATCAAATGTATACCGTAACCTATGAGGTGAAGGAGGCGCAGGTCCCGGTGGACAGCGGGGAAACTTCAGACGGGACAGGGGACAGCAGTGAGTCAGACACGGAGGAGCCAGAGATGGAGACAGTGGAATATGTCATCTGTACCATCCACTCCTTTGATCAGTCCGTGATTCTGGATGCCTTCGGAGTGGATGTGGACGCCACATATGACCAGTTCAATATCACCTACGGTGAGGCCATCCTCAATATGTCCAATGCCCTGAAGATGACTATGTACGGCACCTCCAGCGACGGCAGTGTCCCGCCCATCAGTGATGCAGAACTGAATCTCTTCCTGGCCAACTTGGACTGCAGCGGTAAACGAAAGGAACTGATGCGATGCGCCCTGTCTCTGGTCGGCAGGGTCCCGTACTTCTGGGGCGGGAAGAGCGCCCCAGGTTGGAACAGCGAGTGGAACACCCCAAAACTGGTTACTGCAGCAGGCTCAAGCAGTACAGGGACGATCCGGCCCTACGGACTCGACTGTTCAGGCTTCACGGAATGGGTTTACCAGACGGCCCTGGGTGTCACCCTCTATGACGGGACCTGGAACCAGTGGGACGCTACCCATGCCATCACAGAGGAAGAACTTCTTCCCGGTGACCTGGGCTTTATGGCGGTGCCTGGCACCGTCCCTGTCAACCACGTCCTGCTCTATGCGGGAAAGGATGCCGATGGAAATAAACTCTGGGTCCACTGCGCCAGCGGGACAGGCGTGGTTCTCAACTCACCTGACTATGTGACCCAGTACCGCCGCAGGAATGATGTTGACCTGGAGGGCGATCTTGTCCCAGCGGCTCTTGATGTGGAGGAGGCCGGCACCAGTGGATGACCGAGAGTTCAGCAATGTCTATACAATTCCGCCCAACTACACCGATTCCGGGAAGCTGTTGGGCGGCATGCTGGAGACCCGCAACACGATAGAGGCTGTGTTTCTGCTCTTGCTTGTGGGCTACCCGGAACTGATGTGGATGCACCTGCCGGTCACCGCAAAGGTCGTGGTTATGACCATGACGCTGCTGCCGCTGGGGGTATTCGCGCTTATGGGAATAGGGGGAGATTCCCTCCTCCAATTTGCCACGCACATCGTTCTGTTCTGGATGCGGCGTCGCCAGCTCCATTACAGGAGGATAGGGTATCGTTATGGCACAACAAACACGCATAAGAAACACCCGCCGTCGAAAGGCCCCGCCCGGCAGGGGAAATCAGGGCGAGCATCTGGAGTTCGTCCAGGACTACATTCCGCTCAAAGAAATTCGAAACGGTATCATTGAAACCACAGATGGACGCTATCTGAAGATCCTTGAGATCGAGCCCATCAATTTCCTGCTCCGCTCCAATGAGGAGCAGTGGGGCATCATTTCCACTTTTGCCAGCTGGCTTAAAATCTCGCCCATGCGCCTGCAATTCAAGTCCGTTACCCGCAAGGCTGACTCAGACAGGTATGTGGCCGGTTTGGAGGCGGACATTGAGAAGGACGATGTGCCCGCCTGCCGGGAACTGGGCGAGGGCACCATCCGCTTTATCCAGGAGGAGGGGAGCCGGGAGGCCCTGACCCGCCGATTCTTCCTGATTTTCCAGTATGAGGCAGTGCGCCGTCAGTCGGACACCGACTACGGGGAGGTTTACGCAGCCCTTCAGACGGTGACTCAGAATGCCAGGACTTATTTTGCCCAGTGCGGCAACAGCATCGTGCAGCCCAAGGATGAAGACGCCTTTGTGGCGGAGATTCTCTACATGTATTTCAACCGCCGTTCTTGCGTGGATGACTCCTTCCAGAGTCGGCTTAACCGTGTGGTGGTGGATGCCATGACGGCCAAGAAACGAGTGGTGGGAGTCGATCCAGTCCCAAAGATCCGTGCAGTCAACTTCGTGGCGCCCCGTGGCCTCGATTTGAGCCATCCGGGCTATATCGTCATGGACGGTATGTACTACACTTATCTCTACATCCGCAAGAGCGGGTTCCCTCAGCAGGTACGGGGCGGTTGGATGTCTTCTCTGATCAATGCTGGCGAGGGCGTCGATGTGGATCTGCACCTGCGCCGGGAGATCCGCGGCAAGACCATCGACCGGGTGGCACAGCGCATCCGGCTTAACCGCACCAAGTTGCGGGAATTGCAGGACACATCCACGGACTATGAGGAACTGGCCGGCTCGATTCAGGCTGGCTACTACATCAAGCAGGGGCTGTCCAGCCGAAATGAGGACCTGTTTTACATGACCGTACTCATTACGGTATCCGCCCCCACCCTTGATGAACTCCAGTGGCGAAAACAGCAGATGACCGACCTTATGAAGTCCATGGACATCCAGGTAGGGGACTGTCTGTTCCAGCAGGAGGCGGCGCTGCGCTCCACCATGCCGTTTCTCCACCTTGACCCCAGTCTGGAGCGCAAGTCTAAGCGCAACGTGCTCACATCAGGGGCGGCATCCACCTATATGTTCACGAGTTTTGAACTCTCGGATGACAACGGCATCCTGCTGGGCCTCAACCGGCACAACAACTCACTGTGCATCGTGGACCCATTCAATACTAAAGTCAATAAAAACGCTAACTTCACCATTTGCGGCACTTCAGGCGCTGGCAAGACCTTTACTATGCAATTGATGTCGTTAAGATTAAGAATGCGCGGCGTTCAGTGCTATATCCTGGCGCCGCTTAAAGGCCATGAGTTCAAGCGGGCCTGCCACAAGATCGGTGGTACCTACATCAAACTGGCCCCCGGCTCCAGCGCCTGCATCAATGTCATGGAGATCCGGCCCACCCTCACACCGGAGATGGAACTGATCGACGAGCTGGATTATAGCGACATCGACTCTATGCTGGCGAAAAAGATTCAGCAGTTGATGATCTTCTTCTCCCTCCTGATTCCGGATATGTCCAATGAAGAGGAGCAGATGCTGGACGAGGCTCTGGTCAAGACCTATGCAAAATTCGGTATCACCCATGATAACAGCTCAATCTATGAGGACTCTGGCAGCGGGAAAGTCAAGACCATGCCCATCCTGGGTGACCTCTATGAAGTGCTCAAGGAGAGTCCACTGACCACCCGCCTGGCCACAATCGTCAGCCGCTTCGTCACCGGCAGCGCCCAGAGTTTTAATCGTCAGTCGAACATCGACTTGCGGAATCGCTATGTTGTCCTGGACATCTCCGAACTGAAAGGCAAAATGCTCCCCGTGGGCATGATGATTGCGCTGGACTATGTATGGGATCAGGTGAAGGCTGACCGTACCAAGAAGAAAATGGTATTTATCGACGAGATCTGGAAACTTATCGGTGGCTCGGCAAATAAGCAGGCGGCTGAGTTTTGCCTGGAAATTTTTAAGATCATCCGCGGCTATGGCGGAGGCGCTGTTGCGGCCACACAGGATCTGTCTGATTTCTTCGGGCTAGAGGATGGCCGCTACGGAAGATCCATTCTCAATAACTCTAAGACAAAGATTATCCTGAACCTGGAGCCGGACGAGGCTGAGTATGTCAAGGATGTCCTGAAACTCACCCGGACTGAGATCCGCAGTATCACCCAGTTCGAGCGCGGCGAGGCGCTGATCTCCAGCAACAGCAATAAAGTGCCGGTCATCATCAAGGCCTCCCGTGAAGAGCAGCAGATGATCACGACTGATCGTGCTGAACTGGAGGCCATGCTCAACGAGTTGAAGGCCGTGGCAAATACCGCCGATGCAGCCGCTGTGCCGGACGGTGAGGTGGACAAAGCAGATAATGCTCCTCCGCCCAGCAATCCGGCTCCATAGGAATAAGCACACCATGACTTCACAATTTTTTTAAGTAAGGAGGGCAGCTTTATGAATCTCCCCGGACCTCTGCCTCCCGCAGAACAGGCACACTGCCGCCGGACGGCAGCACTTTCAGAACTGCTGGCCAAACTGGCCGGTTTTCCGGACTACGAGGTGAGAACGGTCACTCAATCCGCCCTTGTCCACGACATCGGCAAGACAGCCATCCCTGCCTCCATCCTTTGCAAGCCAGGCCCGCTGACCGAAGAGGAGCGTGCGATCATGCAAATGCACACTGCTATCGGCGCCCATATCCTGATCCATACGCATGGCGTCATGCGAACCGCCTCAGCCGTGGCGCTCCAGCACCATGAGCGTCTTGACGGCAGCGGTTATCTGGGCCTGCGTGAAGGTGAGATCCACCCCCATGCGAAACTGGTTGCGGTAGCCGATGTCTTTGACGCCCTGCTCTCGCCCCGTCCCTATAAGCGGCCGTGGAGCGTCCGGCGCACCTGTGGTCATCTATCCAGCCTCGCCGGCGTGAAACTGGACGCCAAATTTGTAGGACTGTTGCTGGAGCATCTCCCGCAGGCCTTGGCTTTATACCGTGAGGGAACACGCATAAGAAACGAAATACGCATTCCTGCTGAATATGCGCACAGAGGAAGAGAGGTGACCGGCCCATGCTGCTGCAGGAGGAACAATTCATTATCCATTGGCTGACGGAGTATGGAGCGCTTACTAAGACGCAGGTAATCCGCATGCTGAAGGATAAGCCGCCCCAGACGGCAGAGAAGATCATCCGGGGCCTGAAACGGGGTGTGCTGCTCTATGACATTTCCGGCGGGTACTATTTGGGCGTGGACCCCATGTGCCAGCCAGACCAGCGTATGATCCTGGCGGTATGGGTGCTTTTGCAGTTCATTGACAAGGTGGAGCCTATGGCTCACTATCCGGCGACCTATCCGTCCCAAATTTTCTTTCTCAAAGAGGACATCGGTTATGAGATTGTGGTGCTCTACGACGGGGAGCAGCATCTTGCCCGTCTGCTCCAGCCACAAGAGGATCTGCGATACATCTTTGTCCTACCCCATATCCACATGGCGCAGGAATTGGTGCTGCCGAACGTCCCGTGTCTATTTGCCACGGTGGACTATAACGGTCAGGAGGTACCCGATGTGCGCTTTTACACAGAGAGCGAGGGTAGCCGAGATGGCGCAGTCTGATTTTGGGCGGGCTTTGTCCGGGGCTGAGCGCCGGATGGAGCGAGCGGCCATGGAACTTGCCCGCACACGGCGCCTCTTGGAGCGGGAGGACATGGCGGGCGCCTTCGGGTCTGCATTCGCCTTCTGCTGAGGTGGAGAAACTGGCTCTGCTTGCACGGGTGCTTCCAGCCTACACCGGGCACCCAAAGGCTGCGGAACTGACAGAGCAGATGCTGCTGGATACCGTGCCCATTGAGATGGGCTATGCTAAGCGAGGCTGGTTCCTGCTGAAGATCCCCGCGCTCCTTCCGAAGAAGGGGACGGGCTCGCCCATCTACATCCAGCAGTATCTCTATCCCGCGCTGCGCCGCTATTTCGACGGCAAACCGCCGGCGCTCTACCGCAGCTGTGTGCTGGCTTACCGGCATGTGTATCAGCACGACCGGCCGGAGCGGGCCTACCGTGACCATGACAACATTGAGGTCAACATGGTGACCGACATCGTTACACTCTATCTGATGCCGGATGACGCCCCCCGGCGGTGCGCCCACTACTACTGCAGCGCCGCCGGAGAGGTGGACTGCACAGAGGTGTATGTAGTGCCCGCGAGCCGGTTCCCGGAGTGGCTGGCAGCGGCGCAGGCAGACGATTTGAAGGAGGAGATGCTATATGAAACGAGCGAAATATGGGACTAAAAAAATACGGGATTTTAAGCTCGTTTCCGGGCCGAAGGCGCACGTACTTCCGAAACATCGGAAGATTCCCGAAAAGACAGGGGTTTCCAAGCGCGACCGGGAGACAATTTGCGGCAAAGAGAGAAACAGCCATGCCTTAAATCCCGATGCCCCCGGGCAGTCCAAATGATCACACTCCGGCCCGGCAGCCACGCCTACCGTCTGTTGCTTCTGCTGGCCATCTGCGGGGAATACCCACATCGCTCCCTGCATCTGCTGGGGAGTATTCGGACGCTGGAGGAACTGGTCAGAAGGTTGGAAGTGGTGCAGCACTTCCGAACTCCCGCCGGGGCAGACCTCGGCTCCTGCAAAATGCTCACCACCAGCGGAAAGGGGAACAGACGGACAATCCGGCTCTATAAGAGTGCCCTGCCTCTCCTGCAGGCCCTCCACCCGGCAGCCCTCGACTGGTATCTGACAGCCACCGGCGGACACCGTTTCTCTGGAAGCGCAAGCCATGTGGAAAGGAATCACCGCGTTGCGGAATCAGTGGCGGTCTGTATGGGAGCCGGCGTGGAGATGCGCCCCTTCTTGCTGCCGCCCCTTCAGAAACAGGCGATTCGGCAGGTTGTGCCGGAATGTGCCTGCTTTTATACGGCAAAATCCGTCAAGCAACTGGACAACACTGAGATGAACAAGACCATCTTCACCCGCCTGACTGGTGCGTTGTTCTGCCCAGGGTTTTGTTACGCTGTCTACAACACAAGGGACGCTGTGATGAAGTGGAGTGGTATGGGCGAGTTTAAGACCGCCAGACATCTGGAGGAACTGGCCCGCATGAATGCAGGCCCCGCCCGGGCAGACCATGCCATCCTTCTGGGAGAACACATGGATCTGGCACTGCAGACCCTGTTGGAGTCTGACAAGAGCAGACGAATGGAGTTGCGCTTCGACCGGATCTATCCCCATGCGCATTTTATCCCCATGACGGAGCAGGGAACCCGGCTCCTCCGTATCCTGACGCTCCCAGACTGGCATGAGCAGGTGCTCACAGCCGTGTTCCCCGAGGGGATGCGTGTAACAATGCCCGGCGTGATGGAATACGACGCGCAGAATGGGGACACTCTGATCCTCTCACACCTGGACGGTGACATTGCTCGCCTGGTGCGGGTGAGGCAAGCACTGGAGCACAGCGCCGCCCCATACGAGATCCTGTGTTATCCCTGGCAAAGTCAGTTTGTGGATCAGTATATGGGCGGTCGGGCACAGTTGCGGGAGATCAGCATGCCGGATTTGGAAGAAGCGCTCGGGATTGGAGGAGGGGAGATGGCAGACGAAGGGAGTTGATGCGATGAAAAGTAAGTCTGTGCGCGCAGCGGGGATCGTCCTCGCCGTGATCCTGGGTGTGGCGGCGCTGCTCTATCTGGGCGGCCTCATCAGCCAGCTCACCATTGGCTACCAGAAGTGGCTGGCCGACGGCGGCATGACCGGCAAGGCCACCATGGGCGCCATCTACTTTTCACCCCTTGTGTGCTGGCGCAGCGCCCTGACGGGGAGCGGCCTAAAATGCACCTTCTTTACGGCGGTGTTGGCAGGCGGCCTGTTCGCATTTGTCCGGCTCCAGAATCGGTTTGGGAGCAACGACTATGACCCCCGCAACTTCACCCGAAGCAAGCGGGGCACCTACGGCACTTCTGGGTGGATGAACGAGAAGGAGATGCGCTCCGTCCTGGAGGTAGCCAGCCCCGAGCGGGCGAAGGGGATCATCCTGGGCAAGACGGAGCGCGGCTCGGTCATCTGCCTGCCGGAGGACACCCGACTCAATAAACACATCGCGGTGTTCGGCGCCAGCGGCACCAGGAAGTCCAGGGGCGTGATTCGTCCTGCCCTGTTCCAGAGCATTCGGCGGGGGGAGTCGGTGGTAGTCGCGGATCCGAAGTCGGAGATGTTCGCAGACACGGCGGAACTGTTCAAAAAGCACGGCTACAAGGTGCGGGTCTATAACCTTCTGCAACCGGAGTACAGTGACTCCTGGAACTGCATGTTCGACTTGGGCGGTGATACCCTCATGGCCCAGATCCTCACTGATGTGATCATCTCCAACACGAAAGGCGACGAGAAGGGTGACCACTTCTGGGACAACGGTGAGAGCAATCTGCTCAAGAGCCTGATCCTCTATGTGGATCTGGACAGCACCCGGACACCGGAGGAGCGGAACCTGGCAGCCGTCTATCAGATGCTCACCCAGCACACGGAGAAACAACTCACCATGCTCTTTGACCGGCTCCCCATCGGACATCCGGCCAAGGGGCCGTATAGCCTGTTCAGCCAGGCCAGCGACACCGTGCGCGCCGGGATCGTGCTGGGTCTCGGCACCAGACTTCAGGTGCTGCAAAGTGAGGCTGTACGGCGGATCACCCGCAGTTCCGACATTGACCTGTCCGAGCCAGGCTGGAACAAGTGCGCCTACTTCATCATCCTGGACGACCAGAACTCGTCTCTGGAATTTCTGTCAGCCCTGTTCTTCGCCTTCCTGTTCATCAAACTCGTGCGCTACGCCGACAGCACCCCGGAACAGCGCTGTAAGATACCAGTTAACATAATACTGGATGAGATGAATAATATAGGGTCTATAAAGGATTTCGGCCGCAGATTGTCAACAATCAGGTCGAGAATGTTGCAAATTTTGATGTGTTCTCAAAGCTTGCCTCAGCTTCAAAACCGCTATCCAAATAATCTATGGGCAGAACTGCTGGGTAACGCCGACACCCAGATTCTGCTGGGCGCCACCGACGATGTGACGGCGGAGTATTTCAGCGCCCGCAGCGGGGATATGACGGTGGAGGTAAACTCCACTATGACCACCCGGCAGAGCCTCGCTCTGGCGCAGGTCATCCCGCAATACCGCTATACCGAGGGCATCGGGAGACGGCGGGTACTGACCCCGGACGAGGTGCTCCGCCTGCCCAATGATGAACTGCTTATCATCATCCGCGGCCAGAAAGTGCTTCGGGCCAAGAAGTTCGACTTCACAGAGCATCCCTATGCCAAGGAGTGTGAGCGCACCAGTATCCAGCAATATCATTCCGAACAGGTGCCAACCCAGCCGCAGGAAGCACTGGATCAGTCTGCACCGCCGACACCCAGTGTGACCGAACTGCCCAGACAGGCACCTGCTGCCTCCGAAAAACCGCCTGCCAAACCGAAGGCTTCCCCAGCAAAACCACAGGCGCCCGCCTCAAAGACGCCGCCATCCGGTGGTCAGCCTTCGGAACTCCCCTCTAAACCCGCCAAACGGCCTAAAACGCTCTACGAGAGTTCCCGGCCGCCGGCGGATTTTTAATAAACAGCGCTGTACCCCCCACATTCAACCAAAGGAGGATATCATACCATGGCAAGAACCAAGAAAGAGATCGAGGAACAGGCTTCCACTGCAGAGCCGGAAACCACTGGGACTGTGTCTAATCCCATCCCCCAGACCGACCCGGAAACGCCGCCTGGTGAGGTGGCCAATGCCGGCATGACAGATCTGGAACTGGCTGCTGCCAACACCTTGGACCCCGACGCGCCCCAGACTGACCCGGAATGGAACCCGGATGGCCAGTCCGAGCCTGGCGAGGAGGGATTTTCGCCCCAGACTGACTTGGAATCTGCCGACTCGGATACCGGTTCCCATACTGACCTGGAATCGGCTGAAACTCCCGGCAATGACCAGGTCTTTGATGCCGAGTCTGCATCTGGTCCCCAGACTAAGTTTGAAACGGAACTGGCTGAAGACAACTCGGCCCAGGCTGCGGGAGATGACGCGGCTGAAGGAGACGCTGAGCCGCCTGCCCCCTCCCGGCGCCGGCGCGCCTCCCGTAAGAAAGCAACAGAGGCGCAGGATGGGGGAGAGGACGCGCCCGCAGAGCATCCGGGAGAGGAGCCATCTGATTCTGGGCAGCCCCAGAAACTCCGCATGCCGGGCCGGCGCCGCCAGCGGGTGGTATCCATCGACGCCGAACGGACGGTGGAGACGGATACGGACCGGCTGCGCAATGACCTGCTTGACCTGGTGGAGTCCCTCAAGAGCAAGAAGATCCTCACAGGTACGATCCAGGGCGTGGAGCGTCTGGCGGATAACCCGGAGATGTCCTATGCCGTCATCTATCACGGGGATTTCAAGGTCATCATCCCGGTGCTGGAGGCCATCGAGGAGCCAGCGGACTACCGCGGTCAGCCCAAGGGGGACGTGCTCCACTACTTGCTCAATAAGCGACTGGGCGCAGAGGTGGATTACATCGTCAAGGGCGTCGACCAGGAGCACAACGTGGTGGCGGCCAGCCGGCTGGAGGCCATGGCGCTCAAGCGCAGAGAGTACTACTTCCGCACCGACCGGGACGGCAACTACCAGATCTACGAGGGCATCCGCGCTGAGGCACGGGTTATCTCAGTCATTCGAGCGGGCATCTTTGTGGATCTGTTCGGCGCGGAGTGCTATATCCCTCTCAGGGAACTGTCCTACCAGCGGTGGGTTGACGCTGCGCAGCACTACCAGCCCGGCCAGCGCGTGCTGGTGCGGGTGCTGGAGGTGGACCGCAGCGACCGAAGCCACCCCAGAGTGACCGCTTCGGTGAAGCAGGCGATGGAGAACCCCTACGAGAAGGCGCTGAAGAAGTATGTGGTGGGAAACCGCTATGTGGGTACCGTGAGCATGGTGGATCTCAACGGCGTGTTCGTCTCCCTGGACGGCGGTATCGACTGCCTTTGCACCTACCCCAAGCGCGGCCGCCCGCCCAGGGGCGCCAGGGCAACCGTGCGCATTCTCGGGATCAACCACGAAAACAACCGGATTTGGGGCGTCATCACCCATATGTCCACTACTCGCTGAGAAGGGAGGAGTGAGCCATGACCATCCAAAAGCGGCTTCGGATGACCCTCCTGACTGTGGTGTGTCTTTCCATGTGCCTTTGCACTACAGCTTTTGCAGACACGGACGGCACCGAGCCGAAGGTCACCCAGCAGCCGGACCAGCTGGTACTTCAGCTAGGCACGCGCTGGGCGGGCGTGGAGTTTGAACTGCGCACCGATGCCGGAGTCTTTCCGGCCCCCATTGTGGTAGACGAGACAGGCGTGTTGACCATGGACCTGGGTGGGAGCACCACCTATACGCTCAGCTGCATCAACTCCACCGTCCCTATCCCAGATCCATCCGTAGAGCAGACACCAGACACCCAGCAGTCATCAGAAGAGGTGCAACAGCCGCAGGAACAGAATACCGCTACAGAGCCTGCCAGCGGTATCTCAATCGTTCCTCTGGTGGTTTTCCTGGTCGGCCTTGCCTGCGGGGGCGGCGGCTTGGTGGCGCTCCACTTTGCCAAGCGGCGCCGCCAAGAGGCTGATTATGACGAGTGGGCAGACGAGGACGACGAGCAGTATTGAAAGGAAAAAACGCCCCCAGACTGAGATGGGATCTCCCAGACTGAAATCGGCAAAAAAGTTGATGAAATTACCGCGAAAATGCGAATTTTTGTTGACTATTTCACGGTATTTTGTTATAATTCCATTGTAACAAGATACTGCGCACAGGCTCTCGATACGCCGGGGCGACTTGGCGTCAGACCTGCCAGAAGTAGGCGGGAAATCGTGACGGAGCCGCTGTCCCGCGGCCCCACAAGGCGCAGATCTTGTCTTAAAAGAATGTGGCCGGAAGGCCGCTGAAATACAGTGCAGAGTCAATGGCTGGATG
>OLRF01003528.1_pt1 | contig 12009 bp, 7 predicted proteins | sample 1672061 | NCBI WGS metagenome assembly OLRF01 (sample SAMEA3136641, study PRJEB25190) | human gut metagenome | reverse complement strand
TAGAACCGGGCGATCTGCCGCAGCACCGGCACATTGGCGTACTGCACCAGTGCCACCGCCACTGCGATGATCATGGCAAAAAAGAAGGAGAGAAGGGTCAGCGGAATGGTCATGGTCAGGCCTGCCGTCAGGATGCGGGGCAGTGCCTCCACCAGCACGCTGACCGTGCGGTTGGATAAAAGTGCTTCAAACATCGTTTTTTCCTCAAAGCTAAAAATGCACAAGCCGGCAAAGCCCTTGCCGACTAAAGCAGTATATACCTTAAAGTAGGGTCAAAGTCAAGAGACTGAATCACCAATCCCTACAAAACCTACCAGAATACTATAATAGCATGAAATGCCCCGCAGTGCAAACAGTTTGCATAAAACGTGTGATGTGACCGAAAAATTGCATGAACTTGTTAAATATTTGTGCAATGCGGCAGATGCTTGACGCTGTGGGTGCTTTCGTGTACAATGGTCATAGTAGTGCGCAGGCGCGGGGCAACGGCCCGGCGCGGCGCAAATCCACCGGCAGGAGGCTTGCCCCTTGCCCGGTGCAGACACGGAGGATACGAACGTGAAAAAGTTTAGTATTGGTGTTCTGGGTGCAGGCACCTGGGGCATGGCTCTGGCACGGATGCTGACCGTCAGCGGCAATGATGTGCAGGTGTGGTCGGCTATTGAAGCCGAGGTGGATAACCTTTCCACCACCCGGGTGCACCCCAATCTGCCGGGGATGGTCATCCCGCAGGAGCTGCGTTTTACCAAAAGCATAGAGGAAGTTTGCACCGGCAAGGACGTGCTGCTGTTTGCAGTGCCGTCAGTGTTCGTGCGTGCCACGGCGGCCAAGGCGCGGCCCTATATCCGCTCCGGCCAGATCATCGTGGATGTGGCAAAGGGCATTGAGCCCGATACCTTATATACCATGACCGAGATCCTTGCCGACGAGCTGAGCCACGAGAACGGCCCCCGCGCGGTGCGTCTGGTGGCGCTCAGCGGCCCCACCCACGCCGAGGAGGTGGCGCTGGATCTGCCCACCACCATCGTTTCCGCCAGCCCGGATCTGGAAGCTGCCGAGGTAGTGCAGGAGGTGTTCAGCAACACCTGTATGCGCGTGTACACCAACACTGATATCAAGGGTGTGGAACTGAGCGGTGCTATGAAGAACGTTATCGCGCTGGGTGTCGGCATCTCCACCGGCCTTGGCTACGGCGATAACGCCCGCGCCGCTCTGATCACCCGCGGCATTGCCGAGATCGCCCGGCTGGGCGTGGCCATGGGCTGCAATGTCCAGACCTTTGCGGGTCTGGCCGGCATCGGCGACCTGATCGTTACCGCCACCAGTATGCACAGCCGCAACAACCGCGCCGGTATCCTGATCGGCAAGGGCGAAAGCCCGGAGCAGGCCGTGAAGGAGGTCGGCATGGTGGTGGAGGGCATCAACGCTCTGCCCGCCGCCATGGAGCTGGCCGAGAAGTACCATGTGGAGATGCCCATTGCCCAGACGGTGAACGCCATCGTCAAGGAGGGCATGAGCGCCAGCGATGCGCTGCGCAACCTGATGTCCCGCGACCGCAAGAGCGAGATGCCGCAGGGCTATGAGAGCGTGTGAACCTGAAATAATCGAAAAGAGGCTTCCGGAATGTCTGCGGGCATTCCGGAAGCCTCTTTTATTTGGCGGGAGGTACAGAAAAATTATTAAAACTTTTTACAGAAAACAGACACAAAAGGGTAGAAGGTCGGCAAACTTTCTGCTATACTGGAAACGATAGAATTTTTGGTCAGTGCAGCCGGAACAGGGCGGCGGGCGCTGGCACTGCAAGAAGGAGGAATGAGAGATGCCCTCTACCTACGCACACCGCCGTTTTGGCGCAAATGTGCTGGACCATCTGCCCGCGCCGCTGCGGGAAAAGCTGGAGGCACATCGGGAGCTGTACGATATCGGTCTGCACGGGCCGGACCTGCTGTTCTATTACCATGCGGAAAAGTCCACCACGGTCGCCGCGCTGGGCAACGCCATGCACGACGAGCCGGGCAGAACGTTCTTTGACCGGGCCCGGCGGGTGGTGCACGAGGAAGCCGACCGCGAGGCTGCGCTGGCCTACGCGCTGGGCTTTGTGTGCCATTTTGCGCTGGACAGCACCTGCCACCCCTTTGTGGAGCAGTTTACCCGGGAGAGTGGTGTGACCCACTGCGAGATCGAGACTGAGTTCGACAATATGCTGCTGCGCCGGGACGGCTATGACCCGCTGACCTTCTTTACCGCCAGCCATATCCACCCCAGCGCGGCAAATGCCCGGGTCATTGCGCCGTTTTACAGGGATATTTCGGAGCAGACCGCGCTGGAAGCCCTGAAGGGGATGATCTTGGTGCATAAGGTGCTGCAGGCCTCGAACCCGGTCAAGCGCTGGGTGGTGCTGACCGGCATGAAGGTGCTGGGCAAGTACGATGGGATGCACGGCCTTGTGGCAAACCCGCAGCCGAACCCGCAGTGCGCCGAGAGCAACCGCAAGCTGGATGCGCTGTACGCCAAGGCTCTGCCGCTGGCAGAGCGGCTGATTTTAGAGTATGTGGCAAAGCTGGACACGGACGAGCCGCTGGACGCCGCCTACGACCACACCTTTGGGGAATTTTAAAAACTGCACCGCCTAGCGGTGCAAGGGGAAAAGGGAATACGATGAAAAATGAAAAATTCAAGGTGACACCGCTGGAGCGGGCATGGATCCTATACGATGTGGGCAACTCGGCCTTTGTGCTGATGATTGCCACGCTGGTGCCCATCTTCTTCAATGCGCTGGCCGAAGCCGGTGGCGTGAGCAAGGTGGACTATCTGGCCTACTGGGGCTACGCAAGCTCCATCGTTACGGTGATCACCGCCATTCTGGGCCCCATTCTGGGCACGCTGGCCGACACCAAGGGCTTTAAAAAGCCCATCTTCATGCTCTGCCTCTTTGTGGGCGTCATCGGCTGCTGCGCTATGGGTCTGGCGGGCACATGGCTGGCCTTTCTGATCATTTTTATCATTGCCAAGATCGGCTACTCCGGCAGTCTGGTGTTCTACGACTCCATGCTGGGCGATGTGACCACCCCGGAGCGGATGGATATGGTGTCCTCCCGCGGGTACGCGTGGGGCTATATCGGCAGCTGCGTGCCCTTTGTGGTCTGTCTGGCGCTGGTGCTGGGCAGCAGTGCAGTGGGGCTTAGCCAGATGACCGCGCTGTCCATCGCGCTGGTCATTACCGCCGTGTGGTGGCTGGTGGTCACCCTGCCGCTGCTGAAAAAATATCGCCAGATCAACTATGTGGAGGTGGAGCAGCACGCCATCCGTCAGAGCTTTGTGCGCATTGGGCAGACCCTGAAGCATCTGCCGCAGGATAAGCAGGTGTTCTGGTTCCTGCTGGCCTTCTTCTGCTACATTGACGGCGTGTACACCATCATTGATATGGCCACCGCCTACGGCACGGCACTGGGGCTGGACACCACCGGTTTGCTGCTGGCGCTGCTGGTCACCCAGATCGTGGCCTTCCCTTCGGCGCTGATCTTTGGCCGCCTGAGCCAGAAATATGAATCCAAGACCCTGATCCCGGTGTGCATTGCGGCCTATACCGGCATTGCCGTCTTTGCCTTCTTCCTGAAGAGTCAGTGGCAGTTCTGGGTGCTGGCCGTGGTGGTGGGTATGTTCCAGGGCGGTGTGCAGGCACTGAGCCGCAGCCACTTTGCCAAGATCATCCCGCAGGAAAAATCCGGCGAATACTTCGGTCTGTTCGATATCTGCGGCAAGGGTGCCTCCTTCCTTGGCACTATGATCGTCAGCGTGGGCAGCCAGCTGACCGGCAGCGCCAACGTGGGTGTGGGCTCCATTGCCATCCTGTTTGTCATCGGCTTTGTGCTGTTCGGCATTTCCACCCGGACGGAAGAGACAAAGCAGGTCTGACCATTTTATGAAAAAACGAAGCCCGGAGCGTCCGCAGACGTTCCGGGCTTCGTTTTTGTTCAGAGGGGGCGCTGTACAAAATGCTGTCGGGCGGGGCGGTACGGGCAAAATTATCATGCAAAAAATACATCCTTGAAAAAAGCGGAATTAACCTATTGACAAACTAGGTAGAACGGGATATAATGCAAACATCCAATCCACCAGTCTTGTAGGGAAATGAAACAGAGGTTCCCCGGCGGGTGGTACATAGAGGGATGGAAAAGTTTTACCGGAAGGAGGGCACAAAGATGAAGCTGATCTGGAAAGAACTGCTGCACGCGAATTATCGCTGTGGGCGAATGCATACCCACCGGGCACCGGCATCGGATGTGTACTGTATGTTGCCCTCGGCTGCGCGAATGTGCACCCGAATGTGACAGCAGCAGCTCCGGTAGACCACACTGCCCGGTGCGCCTTTGAAAACGCATCGGGATTTTTTGTACACAGTGATAATACTTTTGGTATATTAAGAGAGGCAAATAACAATGTCTGAATATAAATTTGAGACCCTGCAGCTTCATGTCGGTCAGGAGCAGGCCGACCCCGCCACCGATGCCCGTGCGGTGCCCATCTACCAGACCACGTCTTATGTGTTCCGCAACAGCCAGCACGCCGCCGACCGCTTCGGTCTGGCCGATGCAGGCAACATCTACGGCCGTCTGACCAACTCCACGCAGGATGTGTTTGAAAAGCGCATCGCAGCGCTGGAGGGCGGCGTGGCAGCACTGGCTACCGCTTCTGGTGCAGCTGCCATCACCTACACCATTCAGGCACTGGCACAGGCCGGTGACCACATCGTGGCACAAAAGACCATCTACGGCGGCAGCTACAACCTGCTGGCGCACACCCTGACCCAGTTCGGCGTCAACACCACCTTCGTGGATGCCCACGACCTTGCACAGGTGGAGGCCGCCATCCAGCCCAACACCAAGGCTGTGTATCTGGAAACGCTGGGCAACCCCAACAGTGATATCCCGGATATTGATGCCATTGCCGCCATTGCCCACAAGCACGGCCTGCCGCTGGTCATTGATAACACCTTCGGCACCCCATACCTCATCCGTCCCATCGAGCACGGCGCAGACATCGTGGTGCACTCTGCTACCAAGTTCATCGGCGGCCACGGCACCACGCTGGGCGGCATCATCGTGGACAGCGGCAACTTCGACTGGAAGGCCAGCGGCCGTTACCCCAACATTGCCGCCCCGAACCCCAGCTACCATGGCGTCTCCTTTGCGGATGCCGCAGGCCCTGCCGCTTTTGTCACCTACATCCGCGCCATCCTGCTGCGTGATACCGGCGCTACCATCTCCCCCTTCAACGCCTTCCTGCTGCTGCAGGGCACCGAGACGCTGAGCCTGCGCATCGAGCGTCATGTGGAGAACACCAAAAAGGTGGTGGAGTTCCTTGCCAACCACCCGCAGGTGGAAAAGGTGAACCATCCCTCGCTGCCGGATCACCCGGATCATGCCCTGTACCAGAAGTATTTCCCCAACGGCGGCGCATCTATCTTTACCTTTAACATCAAGGGCGGCCGCGAGGAGGCCTTTACCTTCATTGATAACCTGAAGATCTTCTCTCTGCTGGCCAACGTAGCGGACGTGAAGAGCCTTGTCATCCACCCGGCCTCCACCACTCACAGCCAGCTGACCGATGCCGAACTGGCCGAGCAGCAGATCTACCAGAACACCATCCGCCTGTCCATCGGCACCGAGCACATTGATGATATCCTTGCCGATCTGGAAGCCGGCTTCGCAGCCGTCCGCGGCAAGTAAGCAGCGATTCTCTTTCCCGCAAAGGGAATGTGATCTTCCTTTTATTCCTGTCCAAGTCTCCATAAGTGTGCGACAAGACCCCCGGCTGCCCGCCGGGGGTCTTGTCATCATTAAAAAAGTGGTTCAGAAACGCCTGTGGGCGTTTCTGAACCACAAATTATACTGCCGTTTTTCCGATTAGCGGCCGATCAGCAGGTCGCGGCGGCAGCACAGACCCACAGAGAGGGTAGCATTGCTGCCCAGATGCCGCAGGGTGACGCGGGTGCCGGACTTCTGTCCCTCGCACAGCAGCGAGAGGTTCAGGGTGGTGGTGTTCTTCTCGGTCACCAGCACCAGCGTTTTCACGCCGTTGGCCTGCAAAGTCTGCATATCCTCGATGGTGGTACGGAAGGTAGCCACCTCGGCGGGGACGTCCAGCGTCAGCACGCCGTCCTTCTGGCGGGCGGTGTACAGCAGCTGCTTGCCCAGCAGACCCTTGACGGTGTAGCGTGCCTCGGTCTTTGCGGTGTCGGCCAGCTCATCGCCGGAGATCAGCATGATGTTGCCCTGAATGGGGTTGCCCTCCGGGGCACCGTAACCGCCGTAGCTGGGGTCTTTTTCGCCCACGGCAACGTCACCGCTGTGCAGTGCGATGTCACCCTGCACCATCTGCTCCTGCGGGGGCAGATAGCCCTCCACGCAGGTAGAATCCACCTCGGCGGCAAAAGCGCCAACGCTCAGCATGGCAGCGGCGCACACCGCCACAGCGGCACAGCTCAGGGTACGGACAAACTTTTTGTTCAGCATCTTCATAGGAAATACCTCCTGAAAACGGCAGCCGCAGGGACTGCCTTGTTTTTTTGCATCATAATTTCTTTTAAACCATGGTTCAGCTGCGGCGCATCCACAATGGAAAACCGCCGTATCTGCTTTGTAAACGGATACGGCGGCCGGATTATTGCAAAAGATTCAAAAATTTTTATTTTCAGGGATTTTCTGGTTTGTTTTCGGCATCGTCGCGGTTGAGGATATCCATGAACTCCTCGCCGGTGATGGTCTCCTTCTGGTACAGGTACTGTGCCAGCTCGTCCAGTTTGGCGCGGTTCTCGGTCAGGATGCGGATGGCCTTTTCGTGCTGGATCTTGACCAGCTCTACCACCTTCTGATCGATCTCGCGCTGGGTCTGGGCACTGCAGGCCAGCGAGGTATCGCCGCCCAGATACTGGTTGTTTACGGTCTCCAGCGCCACCATGTCAAATTCATCGCTCATGCCGTAGCGGGTCAGCATGGCGCGGGCAAGCTTGGTGGCCTGCTCGATATCATTGGATGCGCCGGTGGTGATGGAGTTGAATGCCACCTCCTCGGCGGCGCGGCCGCCGGTCAGGGTGGCAATCTTATTTTCCAGCTCGGCCTTGTTCATCAGGTAGTGGTTGCCCTCGTCCACCTGCATGGTGTAGCCCAGTGCGCCGGAGGTGCGGGGGATAATAGTGATCTTCTGCACCGGGGCAGAGTTGGACTGCTTGGCTGCCACAAGGGCATGGCCGATCTCGTGGTAGGCTACGATGCACTTTTCGTGGTCGGTCAGGATGGAGTTCTTCTTCTGGTAGCCGGCAATGACCACCTCGATGCTCTCCTCAAGGTCGGCCTGCGTCACGCTCTTGCGGCCCGCCCGCACGGCACGCAGGGCGGCTTCGTTTACAATGTTGGCCAGCTCTGCGCCGGAGGCACCGGAGGCCATGCGTGCCACGGTGTTGAAGTCCACACCCGGGGCGATCTTCACCTTTTTGGCGTGTACCTTCAAGATCTCTTCGCGGCCCTTCAGGTCGGGCAGCTCCACGGGCACACGGCGGTCAAACCGGCCGGGACGGGTCAGGGCAGGGTCGAGGGAATCCGGGCGATTGGTGGCTGCCAGAATAATGACGCCGGTGTTGCCCTCAAAGCCGTCCATCTCGGTAAGCAGCTGGTTCAGGGTCTGCTCGCGCTCATCGTTGCCGCCAAACTGGCCGCTGTTGCGCTTCTGGCCAATGGCGTCGATTTCATCAATGAATACGATGCAGGGTGCTTTTTCTTTGGCCTGCTTGAACAGGTCACGCACCTTGGAGGCACCCATGCCCACGAACATCTCCACGAACTCCGAGCCGGAGATGGAGAAGAAGGGCACGTTGGATTCACCTGCCACGGCCTTGGCCAACATGGTTTTGCCGGTGCCCGGAGGGCCTACCAGCAGAATGCCCTTGGGCATGGAAGCGCCGATCTCCTCATACTGCTTGGGGTCGTGCAGATAATTGACGATCTCCTGCAGGTTCTCCTTGGCTTCGTCCTCACCGGCCACATCCGCAAAGCGGATGCCGTGGGTGGACTGCACATACACCTTTGCGTTGGATTTGCCCGCGCCGCCAAACATCATGGAGCCCGGGCCGCCGCCTGCCTTTTCCATCAGCTTTTTGTTCATCTGGTTGCCGATGAAGCTGAACAGCAGGATGGGCAGCACGAACCACAGCAAAAAGCTGAGCACCGGCGAACCCTGCTCCACAATCTCGCTGGAGAACTGTGCACCGGCGTCGTACAGGCGCTCGGTCAGACTGGGGTCGTTCATCAGGCCGGTCTTGTAGATCTGCTTGTTGTCCTTATCCGTAAAAATGATCTGGTTGGACTGGATATCCACCTTGCCGATATTCTCCTGCTCGGTCATGCTCATAAAGGTGCCGTAGTCTACCTCCTGCACCTGACGCTCGGCCAGCCACGGCATGACCACAAGGTTGATGACCAGCAGCACCAGCAACACGATGGCATAGTAGATAGCCAGCGGCTTTTTGGATGGCTTGACTTCTTTCATGGGATGTTCCTCCTTCTATATAAAGTGGGCTTCCACCCGTTTGCTGCGTCCAGTATACCACACCTTACCGCCTAGCAACAGCGCAGCGAGGGCAACTTTGCAAAAACTTAGCAGTTTCTTAACAAAGAGGGCTAAAGCCGCTCAGTTACCATATTATAGGTGCGCAAAGGGCTTGCCGGATGAGGGGGCAGGGGAGCAACGACCTCAATTTTGCATGATTTACCCCATGGCATTATGAAATGCTTTCATCTTTATCCTGAACGAAACTTCTTGACACTTTCTGGCAGGCGTGCTAAAATTATCTCACTTTCAACAAAGTGCAAATGCGTTGACGGGGATAAAACGATCTTTCTTCTGCGTGCAGAGAGCCGCCGGGTGGTGCAAGGCGGGTGCAGAGAACTTCGGATACTGGCCCCTGAGCGGCAGAACTGAACGGACAAGTAGGTTCTGACGGACGCCCACCGTTACAGGGGCAGCGATTCGCTGTTTTGGCCGATCGTGCAAAGTGGCTGTACCTGACCGTGCAGCAAGGAGAGTGGTACCACGGGTGCCCTGTAAAAGCAATTTACAGGCTCTCGTCTCTCAAGGTTTTCGCCTTGAAAGACGGGAGCCTTTTTTCGTACAACGGCTGCAGTAGGGCAAAAGGCTTCCCCCGGTCGGGGGAAGCTGTCACCGCAGGTGACTGATGAGGGCGCAGGCAAGCAGCTGCTGCCGGGAAATTACCCCTCATCCGGCGCTACGCGCCACCTTCCCCCAAGGGGTGAAGGCTTTATGCTATTTCAGGAGGACAACAGGATGATGGACGCTACCAAGTACGCACCGGGGTACTACCCGGTACCAGCCGGTTATGACAGCTGGGTAAAAAAAGACCATATTGAAAAGGCTCCCGCATGGTGCAGCGTGGATCTGCGGGACGGCAATCAGGCACTGATCGTGCCCATGAGCCTTGCAGAAAAGCTGGAGTTCTTCCAGATGCTGGTAAAGATCGGCTTCAAGGAGATCGAGGTGGGCTTCCCCGCCGCCAGCGAGACCGAGTACGAGTTCCTGCGCACCCTGATCGAAAAGAATATGATTCCCGCCGATGTCACCGTGCAGGTGCTGACCCAGTGCCGCGACCACATCATCCGCCGCACCTTCGAGGCAGTCAAGGGCGCACCCCGGGCGGTGATCCACTTCTACAACTCCACCTCTGTGGCGCAGCGGGAGCAGGTGTTCCACAAGTCCAAGGAGGAGATCAAGCAGATCGCCGTGGACGGTGCAAAGCTGGTCAAGCAGCTCAGTGAGGAGTACGAGGGCAACTTCCTGTTCGAGTACAGCCCCGAAAGCTTTACCGGCACCGAGGTGGACTACGCCGTAGAGGTGTGCAACGCCGTGCTGGATATCATGCAGCCCACCCCGGAGCGCCCCATGATCATCAACCTGCCGGTGACCGTGGAGATGAGTATGCCCCATGTGTATGCCAACCAGATCGAGTACTGCGACAAGCACCTGAAATACCGCGACAGCGTGATCATCTCCACCCACCCCCACAACGACCGCGGCACCGGCGTGGCCTGCGCAGAGCTGGCAGTGCTGGCGGGCGCACAGCGCGTGGAGTGCTGCCTGTTTGGCAACGGCGAGCGCACCGGCAATGTGGACGCCGTAACGCTGGCCATGAATATGTACAGCCACGGCGTAGACCCCAAGCTGGACTTCTCGGATATGCCCGCCATCTGCGCCACCTACGAGCGGGTGACCCGGATGCACATCTACGAGCGTACCCCCTACGCCGGGCAGCTGGTGTTTGCCGCCTTCTCCGGCAGTCATCAGGACGCCATTGCCAAGGGCATGGCGTACCGCAAGCAGACCGGCGAACACCGCTGGACCTGTCCCTACATCCCGGTGGACCCCCACGACATTGGCCGCACCTACGACGCCGATGTCATCCGCATCAACAGCCAGAGCGGCAAGGGCGGCATCGGTTTTGTGCTGGAACAGAACTACGGCTACAATCTGCCCCCCAAGATGCGGGAGGCACTGGGCTACAAGGTCAAGAGCGTGTCCGACCACAGCCACAAGGAGCTGAGCGCCGCCGAGGTGCTGCACATCTTCGAGGATACCTACCTCAACCGTGCAAAGCCGCTGAATGTGGTGGAAGCCCACTTTGCACAGGTAAACGGCATTACCGCCACAGTCACGCTGGAGCTGAACGGACAGCGCAAGGTGGTCACCTCGGTGGGCAACGGCCGTCTGGATGCCGTAGCCAACGCCATCCAGAGCGCCACCGGCATGGACTTCCATCTGGAAAACTACTCTGAGCACAGTCTGGACGAGGGCTCTACCTCCCGCGCAGCCTCCTATGTAGGCCTTGTCTGGGGCGACAACACGGTCACATGGGGTGCCGGTACCGACACCGACATTATCGTGGCCGGTATCCGTGCCCTCGTCAGTGCGATCAATAATCGATAAAAAGGAGAAAACTACCATGGGAATGACCCTGACGCAGAAGATCCTTGCCGCACACGCCGGCCTGCCGGAGGTCAAGGCAGGCCAGCTCATCAACGCAAAGTTGGACATCGTGCTGGGCAACGATATCACCACCCCGGTGGCCATCAACGAGTTTGAGCGCGCCGGTTTCGACCGCGTGTTTGATAAAGAGCATATCGCCATTGTGCTGGATCACTTTGTACCTAATAAGGATATCAAAAGTGCTACCCAGTCCAAGCAGTGCCGGGAGTTCGCCAATAAATACGATATCCTCAACTTCTACGATGTCGGTCAGATGGGCATTGAGCACGCGCTGCTGCCGGAAAAAGGCATCGTCACCGCCGGAGACTGCGTGATCGGCGCGGACAGCCACACCTGCACCTACGGTGCACTGGGAGCCTTCTCCACCGGCGTAGGCTCCACCGATATGGCCGCTGGCATGGCCACCGGTATGGCGTGGTTCAAGGTGCCCTCTGCCATCAAGTTCGTGCTTACCGGCAAGTTTAGCCCCCGGGTGTCCGGCAAGGACCTGATTTTGCACATTATCGGCATGATTGGTGTGGACGGCGCACTGTATAAATCCATGGAGTTCACCGGCCCGGGCGTGGCTGGCCTGACCATGGACGACCGCCTGTGCATCTGCAATATGGCGATTGAGGCCGGTGCCAAGAACGGTATCTTCCCGGTGGACGAGGTGACCAAAGCTTATCTTGCAGGCCGCAGCCAGCGCCCGCCGGTGTTCTACGAAGCTGACCCCGATGCCGTGTACGAAAAAACCATCGAGATCGACCTCGGCGCACTGGAGCCCACCGTCAGCTACCCCCACCTGCCCGAGAACACCCATGTTGCCAGCGAGGGCAAGGACATCAAGATCGATCAGGTGGTCATCGGCAGCTGCACCAACGGCCGCCTGGAGGATATGGAAGCCGCCTACAACATCCTCAAGGGCAAGCACATCGCCAAGGGCGTGCGCGGCATCATCATCCCCGCCACCATGGC
>OLRF01003501.1_pt1 | contig 12103 bp, 9 predicted proteins | sample 1672061 | NCBI WGS metagenome assembly OLRF01 (sample SAMEA3136641, study PRJEB25190) | human gut metagenome | reverse complement strand
GTCTGGAATTCTGCCTGCTGTGGGGCGTGGGCACGCTGGTGGTCATGCGCATCGTGCACCCGGTGGTGGCTGACCTTGTAGACCTGATCCCGCCCTTTGTGGGGGTTATCCTCATGTGCTTTTTGTACGCCGTGTACGCGGCGGACGTGGTGGCTACCGCCATTGCTGCTTCTGCGCTGGCCGATACGCTGGACACCATGGAGCAGCTGGGCGACAGTATCCACGCCGTCAGCGATGCCATGACCCAGCTGCTGGGCACCACCACCCTGAACGCCGACAAGAAGCTGGACGAGGGACGGCTGCAATTCAAGCTTGCCGCCGCCGAGGCGCGGGATGCTGCCGGAAAGCGCCCCTCTGCCCGTGAGACCATGGCTGCCATCCGCGCCAAGGCTGCCGAGGCTACCGAGGCTGCCCGCCGCGCCAGCGAGGACGCCCGCCTGAACGCTGCCGAAGCTGCCAACGCCGCCCGCCTTGCTGCCAAGGGCACTGCCGAGCGCGCCGCCGAGCTGCTGCAATTGGAACAGCTGGCCGCAGAGCTGCAGCAGCGCAGCGAGGAAATGCAGACGCAGCTGCTGCGCACCCCCCGCATCGTGGGCCCGCGCCGTATGCTGCGTGCCTACCCGAAGCTCCGGCACGGCAGCAAGCTGCGCAGTCTGCCCACATTGCGGGAGATGCTGCACCGCGCCGAACAGGAAAACAAGGACGACAACAAGAATACCAAATGACCCCGAATGCCGCACCGGCGCTGCTGTGTGTGGCATTTTTGTTGCACTTCGCTCGAATAATGTTGTTAAAAAGTGTGAAAAAACTATTTCAAAACGACTTAAACCGTGTTATACTGATTATAAAGTATACAAACCGACCGCAATCGGCTTATCCGTATTGAAACTATCCAAATTGTGAGGAATCGTTATGTCAGAGGAACGAAAGACCAAAGCAGATGCCGCCGCACCGGCATCTGCTGCGTTGGGGCGGATCGACCGCAAGGACGCATTTTTACAGGCCCTGCATACATTCCTGACCGCGCATCAGGGAACAGAATGGGCTGTTGCCGCTGTGGATATCCAGCACTTCAAGCTTTATAACGAGCTTTACGGCACCGAAAAGGGCGATGCTCTGCTGGAAACTGTGGCAAACTGTCTGCTGGGTTACAGCAGGCAGACCGGCTATCCTGTGGGCTATTTTGGAAACGATGACTTTTTCCTGTGCCTGCCGGACGAAAAGGCCGAGCAGACTGCTGTGCTTGCTACGCTGCAGGCCTGCATGGCTGCCGGAAGGCAGGATGTCACCTTCTTTATGGTAATGGGCGTGTGCCCTGTGCAGGCAAACCCCGGTGCAGATGCCGCCACCCTGTGCAACTATGCGCAGATCGCCGGTGTAACGACCGACAGCGGCTACCTGCACCGCTTTGAGCCCACCATGCTCAACGAGCTGAAAGAACAGCAGCAGCTGCTGGGCGAGCTGGAGCGCGCACTGGATAACCACGAATTCTGCTTCTTTTTGCAGCCCAAGTGCAACAGCATCACCCGCGCCATCGTGGGCATGGAGGCACTGGTGCGCTGGAACCATCCCACCCGGGGCTGTGTTCCCCCCGCCGAGTTCATGCCGCTGCTGGAGCGCACCGGCCTTGTAACGAGGCTGGACCAGTACATTTGGGAATCTGTCTGCCAGACTTTGCAGAAGTGGCAGGAGAGCGGCAGCAACCTTGTGCCGGTATCGGTGAACGTTTCGGTGCAGGATATCCTGAACCTGGATGTGCCGCAGATCTTTGCAGATCTGGTGGAAAAATATAAGCTGGAGCCCAAACTCCTGCTGGCCGAGATCACCGAGACCATGGTGGCCGAGGACACCCAGATGGTGGAAAACGCCATTCAGGGCCTGCACCGCAAGGGCTTTGCGGTGATGATGGACGACTTCGGCAGCGGGTATTCCTCGCTGAATATGCTCAAGGATACCAACGTCGATGCCATCAAGCTGGACATGAAGCTCATCGACATGAATCAGGAGAACCGCAGCAAGGGCGTGCAGATCGTGGAGTCGGTGGTGGATATGGCACACCGGCTGAACCTGCCTATCATCGCCGAGGGTGTGGAGACCCCGGAGCAGGTGTCCATGCTGCAGGCGGCAGACTGCCTGTATTCGCAGGGCTACTACTTCTTCAAGCCCATGCCGGTGGAAAACGCCGAAAAACTGCTGGCAGATCCCACCAATCAGGATTACTGGGATCTGCGCCGCGACCTGATGCGCCGCGACCGCCGGGTGGAGAACCCGGGCACCGAAAAGACCGCGCTGGCCTTGCAGGCCTACCAGATCTTTACCGATAACGTGCTGGTGATCGCGCTGCTGAATCTTGCCACCGGTGCGTACCGGGTGATCAAGCGGGACGCCCGCCTGCTGGATCCGGATCTGGAAAAAGAAGAAGATTTTGTCAACTACTGCGACCGCATGGTGAACGAGAAGATCGTGCACGAGGAGGACACAGACCTGTTCTTGGAGCAGACCGATCTGGAGGCCTTGCGCTCTGTGCTGTACCATGCCACTGCGCCGGAGTTCTACCGCTACCGCGAGAACGTGTCCGGCCAGTATATCTGGGTCACCACAGAGGTGCTGCCCTGCCGGGGCTGCTGCGCCCAGAACCCGTGGGCGACCGTGCTGGTGCGCAACGACGCACAGGCCGACCAGCTCAGCGAGGAACTGGACTTCTCTTACAGCCACGACACCCTGACTGGTCTTGCCAACCGCAGCCGGTACGAAGCCGACCTGCGGGAGCTGCCCAACAGCGGGTACGAATCCGTGGTGTGCACCTACATTGATGTGGTGGGGATGCACGAGGTAAACGAGCATCTGGGTCACCGCAGCGGCGACACCCTGCTGTGCTGTCTGGCAAATGCCGCCCGCAAGTTCTTTGCCACCAGCCGGGTGTACCGCATCGGCAGCGATGAATTTGTCATCCTGACCCCCAACGAGCCGCCTTACAGCGTGTGGAGCACTGCGGACCGGATGCGCGCCTTTTTGAAGGAAAAGGACTATGTTATTTCCGTAGGCATCCAGCAGACCGCCGACCTGCGCCATCTGGACGAAGCTGTCGCCAAGGCCGAGGCTGCCATGCGGCAGGACCGGCAGGCTTACTACGACCACAACGGCCGCGCCCGCCAGCTGGAAGGCCTGAACGAAAAGATGGAGCGCACCCTGCAGGAAAAGCGGGATGCCGAGCACTTTTTAAAGGTGCTTGCCCCCAAATACAAGACAGTGATCGTGGTGGACTTGCAGGAGGACACCGTGCGCCCCGTTATTGTGCCGGACGACTTCCAGTCCGTTCTGGACACCTGCGGCGGCTCTTTCCGCGCTGCGTTGACCAACTACCGCGACAAGCTGGTAGCGCCCGAGGACAGAGAAAACTTTGCAAAGTTGTTCGATTTCGGCCTTGTGCGCAGCACCGTGTTCAGCAGCAACCTGCTGGAGCATCGCTACCGCAAGACGGATGGCCGCAGCTTCTGCATCCGTGTGACCCCCTACTCCCGCAGCGGCTCCCACATCAACGAGGTGCTGTGGATCTTCGCGGATGAAGAGGTAGAGTAAAATATTTTTATAAGCATAAAAGCAGCCAGACCGCCCGGTCTGGCTGCTTTTGCGTTTGACGCAACTCCCTCAGTCAAAGCCTGCGGCTTTGCCAGCTCCCCCTCCCATCGTCCCGCAGCAGCGCGGCTCAGTGGTAGAAGGTGTCAAAGTTCACCTGACGGTAGAACCGCTGCTGCAGCTGGTCAAAGCTTTCGCAGTTCTGCGCCAGCAGCCACATACTTTTGGTCACTACGGCCTCGATGGTCATATCGTGGGCCTCTAAGAAGCGGAAGCGGTTGCGCACCCGCTTGCCCACCTCGTACACGCCCACGTCGCTGCCCTCGTAGGTGACCTGCGTGGTCATAATGAGCACCTTGTGGGTGGTCTCGTAATCGCCCAGCCCGGCGGCAAAGGCGTCCATCAGCTGCTGCGGGATGCCGCCCACGCCGAAACTTTCCACGATGACGCAGTCGTACAGGCGGAAGATCTCCGGGATGAGTGCCGGGGACATGCCCGGGGTCAGCTTGAGCAGGAACACCCGGCTGTCCAGCGTGCGGCTGAACTCCACCGGGCCGGTGGGCCACGGCGAGGAGATGTACCGCACCAGCCGGTCGCCCTGCACCAGCGCCAGCTCCGGGAAGTTGACCGAGGCAAAGGCATCGTAGCTGATGGTCTTGTTCTTCTTGGCGCGGGTGCCTGCGATGACGTGCCCGCCAAACACCACCATCACGCCCCGGCTGCCCGGGTCGATGGCGCAGACCACACTATCCCGCAGGTTTTTCTTGGCATCCGTGATCTCGTTGGAGATGGGCTGCTGCGCGCCGGTGAGGATGATGGGCTTATCCGCGTTCTGGATGAGATAAGAGAGCGCCGCCGCAGAGTACGCCAGCGTATCCGTGCCGTGGCAGATGATAAAGCCATCGTACAGGGCGTAGTTTTCCTGAATGGCGCGTGCCATCATGAGCCAGTGCTCCTGCCCGAGGTCGGTACTGTCGATGCTGCACAGCGCCAGCGTTTCCGGGCAGCACAGCTCCTTCAATTCCGGCAGATGCGCAAGCAGCTCCTCGCTGGAAAGCACGGGCTTCAGCCCCTGCTGGGTGCGCACGCTGGCAATGGTGCCGCCGGTGGTGATGAAAAGCAGACGTTGTTTGGACATAAAGCAAAAGCCCCCTGTGGCAGAAATTTTAACATGACAACAGTATAGCACACGCTCCGGAGCTTGAACAGTGCCCGCTGCCCAAAAAGTTTTTGCGACCCGGTCACAGAAATCTGCGCGGCTTTGGTGTATAATAAGGGCAATGAACCATGCAAAGGAGCAACACCATGTCCAACATCGTCATCGTAGGTTCCGGCCCGGCGGGGGTGTCCGCTGCCCTGTACGCCGTGCGCGCCGGGGTGCAGACCACCGTGCTGACCAAGGGCTCCGGGGCGCTGGCGCGCGCCGAAAAGATCGAAAATTATTACGGCTTCGCCCAGCCGGTCTCCGGGCCAGAGCTGGAACGCCGCAGCATCGAGAACGCCCGGCGGCTGGGAGTGCAATTCGTGCAGACCGAGGCCGTGGGGCTGACATGGACCGACCGTTTGACCGTGGAAACGTTGGCAGGCGCGTACCCGGCAGACGCGGTCATTCTGGCAACGGGTGCTTCCCGCGCGGTGCCCCGCATCCCGGGGCTGACCGGGCTGGAAGGCCACGGCGTGAGCTGGTGCGCCGCCTGCGACGCCTTTTTCTACCGTGGAAAGGACGTGGCGGTGCTGGGCAGCGGCGAGTACGCCCTGCATGAGGTGCAGGCGCTTTTGCCGGTGGTAAAAAGCGTCACCCTGCTGACGAACGGCGCAGCCCTGACCGCAGACTTCCCGCCCGAGGTAGCCGTCTGCACCCAGAAGGTGGAAGCCATTCTGGGCGAGCAGACCGTCACCGGCGTGCAGCTGGAGGGCGGCGCGGTGCGGGAGGTATCCGGCATATTTGTGGCGCTGGGCGTGGCGGGCAGTACCGCACTGGCCCGGAAGCTGGGCGCTGCCGTAGAGGGCAGCCGCATCGTGGTGGACGACAAAATGCAGACCACCGTGCCCGGTCTGTACGCCGCCGGAGACTGCACCGGCGGGCTGTTGCAGGTGGCAAAGGCCGTTTACGAGGGCGCACTGGCGGGCACGGAAGCCGCCAAGGCGCTGCGAAAGGGGTGAACCGTATGGCAGAAGCATCTCCGCACGCCCGGTGCTTGGCCTGTGCGTTTCCGTTCTGGGAGCAGCTGACCCCGGAAGAACAGGAGCGGCTGTGCCGCTTTACCCGCCCGGTGCACTACGCCAAGGGCGCCCGGGTGCACAGCCCGCTGGAAAGCTGTGTGGGCATCCTTTTGCTGCGCAGCGGGCAGCTGCGCTCCTATCTGCTATCCGAGGACGGCAGGGACGTGACACTGTACCGCCTGTTCGGCGGGGAGGTGTGCATCCTGTCCGCCTCCTGCGTGATGGACGCGGTGAACATCGACCTCTACATCGATGCCGAGGAGGACACCGAAGCGCTGTGCATCAGCGCGGGCATCTTCCGGCAGCTGATGCAGGAAAACGTCTATGTGCGCTGCTACGCTTACCAGATGACGGCAGAGCGCTTTTCCGATACCATGTGGACGATGCAGCAGATTCTGTTCATGAGTGCTGACCGGCGGCTGGCGATCTTTTTGACCGACGAACTTGCCAAGACCGGCGGCGCGGACGTCCGCATGACCCACGACCAGATGGCAAAGTACATGGGCTCTGCCCGCGAGGTGGTGAGCCGGATGCTCAAATACTTTGCGCAGGAGGGCTGGGTGCGGCTGTACCGCGGCGGGGTGCAGGTGCTGGATAAGAAAAAGCTGCAAGCGCTGGCAAGGGGAGAATAAGAGATAAAAAACAACACCGGAGCGTCCGAAGATGCTCCGGTGTTGTTTGGTTTATCTTCAGGAGATCGCGTCCACGTCCCACTTCATGCGGACGGCGTCGGCGCCGTCCAGCTTGATGTGCAGCGCACCGGCGTTGTCCAGCACCTGCTCCGGCTTGCGGGCACCGCACAGAACGTGCAGCCCCGGGATCATGCGGGCGGTCATGGCGATGACCAGCTGCGTCATGGTGCAGTCGTACTTCTCGGTCAGATCGCCCCACTTTGCCAGCAGTTCCAGCGCCTGTGCCCGGCGGGTGGGCTGGAAGCAGGGGTTCGTGTTGCGGGTGCTGCCCTCCGGGTAGGTGGTGTCCATGGTCACCTTGCCGGTCAGAAGCCCCTGCTCCAGCGGGGAGTAGGCCTGTACCGAAACGCCCAGCTCCTTGCAGGTGGGCAGCAGCTGCTTTTCAATGCGGCGGGTCAGCAGGCTGTACTTTTCCTGAATGACGTCCAGCTGGCCGTAGCGGCAGTAGCCCCGGATGATATCGGAGGTGACGTTGGAAGCACCGATGGCGCGGATCTTGCCCTGCTCTTTCAGCTTCATCATGGCCTCCATGGTCTCTTCCAGCGGGTACACGCCGAAGTCCGGGCTCTGCCAGTGGGTGTACAGCACGTCCAGATGGTCGGTGTGCAGACGGCGCAGGCTGTCCTCCACGTCCTCGATGATGCTCTTGGCGGAGAGGTCGCGGTACACCTGTACGCCGTCCACCACCTTGTGCAGGATGGGGGACTCGTGCCGCCACTCCAGGCCGCATTTGGTGGAAAGCACCACCTTGTCGCGGTCGATGTGCTTCATGGCCTCGCCCACCACTTCCTCGCTGTGGTACAGCCCGTAGATGGGTGCAGTGTCGATCCACTGGATGCCCTGCTCCACGGCAGTCTGGATGGCCTTTACGGACAGTGCATCGTCGTTATCGCCCCACCATGCACCGCCGCCGATGGCCCATGTACCCATGCCCAGAAACGGCACAGCGATGCCGCTTTTGCCAATGTTGATGTTCTGCATATACTTTACCCTCCATGCCAGCAGTGTTCCCCGCAATGGGAACCCTCATTCCAATGTCTGGCATACTTTGTTGTGTTTTTTATTCTATAAAAAAGAACTGCGGAGCGCAGGTGCACTCCGCAGCGCTCTTTTATCAGATGTTGCCGAACTCGCTCAGCTGCAAGTTCTCGTTGTGGGTCTCTGCCCAGCGCACCGCCCAGTCGGAGGTGAACAGCAGCAGACGGTTGCCCTTCATGTCCTCCACAGCCTTGGTGTCGCTGGTCAGGTCCAGATCCCGCAGGTTGTAGGTGTCGGGGTCGTTCTGCACCCAGCGCAGCTGCTCAAAGGGCAGCTGCTGCATGCGGATCTCCACGTTGTACTCAGTGTTCAGGCGGTACTCCAGCACTTCCAGCTGCAGCACGCCGACCACGCCGACCACCACTTCTTCCATGCCGCCGCCCACTTCGCGGAAGATCTGGATGGCACCTTCCTGCGCGATCTGCTCCATACCCTTCACGAACTGCTTGCGCTTCATGGTGTCCTTCTGCTCAATGCGGGCAAAGTGCTCTGGGGAGAAGGTGGGGATGCCTGCGAACTGGACCTTCTTTTTGCCGGTGCACAGGGTATCGCCGATGGAGAAGATGCCCGGGTCGAACAGGCCGATGATGTCACCGGCGTAGGCCTCGTCCACGATGGCGCGATCCTGCGCCATCAACTGGGTGCCGGTGGCAAGCTTGATGTTCTTGCCCTCCTGCACATGGTAGGCTTCCATGCCGCGCTCGAACTTGCCAGAGCAGATGCGCATAAAGGCAATACGGTCGCGGTGGGCCTTGTTCATGTTGGCCTGAATTTTAAAGATGAAAGCGGAGAACTCGTCCCGGCAGGGGTCCACCGGCTCGCCGGTCAGGCTGTCCACGCGGGCCAGCGGGGCAGAGGTGAGCCGCAGGAAGTTTTCAAGGAAGGGCTCCACGCCGAAGTTGGTCAATGCAGAGCCGAAGAACACGGGGCTCAGCTCACCGCGCAGCACCTTGTCCAGATCAAACTCCTCGGCAGCGCCGTCCAGCAGTTCGATCTCGTCCACCAGCTGCTGGTACAGATAGGGGGTCAGCAGCTCGTCCAGTGCGGGGTCGCCCAGCTCGGCCTCGGTCTCGCTGACCTTCTTCACGCCGTTGGCACGGCCATCGCTGGAAAAAGCCAGCACCTTGCGCGCGTTGCGGTCGAACACGCCCTTGAACTCCTTGCCGCAGCCGATGGGCCAGTTCATGGGGTAGGTCTTGATGCCCAGAATTTCCTCGATGTTCTCCATCAGCTCAAAGGGGTCGCGGGCTTCGCGATCCATCTTGTTGATGAAGGTAAAAATGGGGATATGGCGCAGGGTGCACACCTTGAACAGCTTGATGGTCTGCGCCTCAACGCCCTTTGCGGCGTCGATGACCATGACGGCAGAGTCTGCCGCCATCAGGGTGCGGTAGGTATCCTCCGAGAAGTCCTGATGGCCGGGGGTGTCCAGAATGTTCACGCACTTACCGGCGTAGTTGAACTGCAGCACCGAAGAGGTGACCGAGATACCACGCTGCTTTTCAATGTCCATCCAGTCGGACACGGCGTGCTTGGCGCTCTGCTTGCCCTTGACGGAACCAGCCTGATTGATGGCTCCACCGTACAGCAGCAGCTTTTCGGTAAGGGTGGTCTTACCTGCGTCGGGGTGGCTGATGATGGCGAACGTCCTGCGGCGTTCGATCTCTTCACGATTTGTCATAGATCGTAGTTTCTCCTATAAAAATTGCCTTTGCAAGGCAGAGAATGAATGGCAGACAGATGGTGTCTTACATGGGAGCCTCCATCCTGCTTTCTGAGAAAACCCTCTCCGGCCTGATGTCAGCCGTGACTGAGAGGGTTCTTGTTTTTACACATACGCACCCTATTCTATACGAAAACGCGTGATAATGCAAGGGTTTTCGTTATTTTTTCAGGATCAGGCAGGGCAGAGGGGCAGTTTCGGCCCAATTGGCAAAATCACACACCAGAACGGTGAAACTTTTCAGTGGAAGTGCCCGCAGAAAACGCAGCACCGCCTGTTTTTCGTCCGAGCCGATGACCGCCCCGCTGTACAGGATGGCGCTTACGATGCCGCCGGGGCGCACCGCCTGCAGCGCCGCCTGCAAGGCGGGGATGCTGCTCTGCGCGGTGGAGAATACCGCATGGTCCGCCCCCGGCAGCCAGCCAAAATTGAACATGACTGCATCGGCAGTGCCGGGCTGCACATACTGTAATAAGTCGGCGTGGCTGCCGCAGACAAGGCTGTACCGCTCGGCGGGAACATTTGCCTGTTCCAGCCGGGTGCGGGTGGAGCGGATGGCTTCGGGCTGCACGTCAAAAGCCAGCACCCGCCCGGCGGGGGCGGTCAGATTGCACAAAAAGGCGGTGTCGCCGCCGTTGCCGCAGGTGGCGTCCACGCACAGCTGCGGGTGCACCAGCCGGGCGGCTAAAAAGTCCTGCACAAATTTTACTGCCGTCAGGTCCGGGGTGCGGCGGCGCACCAGCTGCCCGCCCTCGGCGGCAAAGCCGAATTTGCCCCAGAAGGCAAGCTCGGCGGCATTTTCCGGCAGCGGGGCGGTAAAAACTGTGGCGGCTTCCCGGTCATAGCCGCCAAAGCTGCGCAATACTTCTTTTAACAGGTAGGAGCCGTAACCCTTGCGCCGCCACCGGGGCAGGATGCACAGGGCGGCAAGCTGTGCGCCCTTGGGGGCGGGGGAGAGGGTGCACTCTCCGATGCAGTCCTTTTCTTTATACAGGGCAAACCCCTGTTCGGTGCGGCGCAGTTCCATAAAAAGCTCCTCCTTGACGGGCCAATGTTCTTCCCTTACAATAGCAAGCGGCGGCGCGGCTGTCAAGGGCAGAAAAACAGGACCGCATTTCACATATTCTTCACGGCGCAAGCGATTGATTTTCACATTTGACAGTTACAATAGGGACAGTTCAAAGGAACAGATGTCCCTGCGGACCGGCCTTTGAGGGAAGGATGTAGTAACATGGAAAACGAGAACAAGTGGGAATACGATTATTCCGCTTCCAATAACGAGACCGGCTACCCCAACGTGGGCAGCAGCGGCATGAACACGGCAAACCAGTACAACGAGCCGGAAGCGCAGCCTGTGCGTCCGGTGTATACCGCCCCGGCAGACGGCGGCAGCGTGCCGCCCACCCCGCCGGAGCAGCCGCAGTACAGCGCCCCGGCGCAGCCGGAAAAGCCCCGCCGCAAGAAGAAGTTCAATGGCAAAAAGCTGGCACGCAGCGCCGTGGCGCTGGTGCTGGCAGCAGCCATGGGCTTTGCGGGCGGCTTTGTGGGTGCAAAATACGGCGGCGGCAGCAAGGTGGTCATCCAGCAGGTGGAGCGCCCGGCCAGCTCTGACAGCAGCACCGACAGCACCGGCAATTCCATCAGTGCCACCAGCGGCACCGGCCTGAGCACCGCACAGGTAGCTGAGATGGTCAGCCCCAGCGTGGTGGTCATCACCACCGAGCAGGTGGTCTACTCCCAGTGGTCCTGGTACGGCCAGAGTCAGGTGGAGAGCGGCGCCGGCAGCGGCGTCATCATCAGCTCGGATGGCTATATCCTTACCTGCGCCCATGTGGTGAGCGGTGCTTCCAACATCACCGTGAGCATCGGTGACAAAGATTACCCCGCTACGCTGGTGGGCGAGGATACCACCAGTGATATCGCCGTGGTGAAGGTCGATGCTACCGGCCTGACCCCTGCCACCGTGGGCAACAGCGACAACCTGAAGGTGGGCGAAAGCGTCATGGCCGTGGGCAACCCCTTGGGTGAGCTGGGCGGCACCGTGACCAGCGGCATCGTCAGCGCCCTGAACCGCAGCGTGACCATCCAGGGCACCAGCTCCACCAACACCATGTCCCTGATCCAGATGGATGCCTCCGTCAGCCCCGGCAACTCCGGCGGCGGTCTGTTCAACATGAACGGTGAGCTGGTGGGCATCGTCAATGCAAAGTCCTCCGACAGCGATGCCGAGGGTCTGGGCTTTGCCATCCCGGTGAATGACGCTGTGAAGGTGGCGCAGGAGCTGCTGGAAAACGGCTATGTGACCGGGCGTCCCTATCTGGGCATCAGCTACTTTGCCGTGACCGACGCCCAGACTGCCGCCCAGCTGGGCGTGAACGCCTACGGTGTCTACATCGTGGAAGTAGTCAAGGGCGGCCCTGCCGACAAGGCGGGCTTGCAGGCCGGTGACCGCATCGTGAGCATGGACGGCAGCGAGGTTGCCACCCAGAGCGACCTTGGCACCCTGATGCAGGACCACAAGGCCGGCGACACCATCGAGATCACCGTCGCGCGCGGCGGTCAGATGCAGACCGTTAACGTCACCCTTGGCGAAAAGGGCGCGGAGAATAACTGAAAATAGTAAAAAGGCGAGAGTCCTCCGTTTTTTCGGAAGGCTCTCGCTTTTTTGTTTGTACCGCGCTTCGCGGGGGCAGAGGCTGTTGCCGAGGGATGTTCTCTTTTGACACCAAAAGAGAACCGGAAAAGTGCATTGCGCTCCGCGGGGTGACTTTCTGCTTGCCGCAAGCGTGCAAAGACGCTCCGCTGGGCCAGAGGTAGGGAGGGGTGTTCCGACTCCCCCCTCCCTACCTCT
>OLRF01003494.1_pt1 | contig 12122 bp, 9 predicted proteins | sample 1672061 | NCBI WGS metagenome assembly OLRF01 (sample SAMEA3136641, study PRJEB25190) | human gut metagenome | reverse complement strand
CGCAGTTGTTTCACTTCTTGTAACAGTCGGACTTACAGTTCTTAACAAGGGAAATGCCAAGAAAGCTAATAAGAATCTTTATTCAAGTCTTAGTGAGTTAAAGACAAGTACTATGGCTAAGAATGGGAACTGGTACATGGAGATTGGTAAAGATGGAGATTCTTATGTATTTACTACATATAAGGATACAGGAAGTCCATTAGAAACATACAAATGTAGTGCTTCAAGGATTTCTATTGTATATGAAGCTGGGACTTCGTCGTATAATGTTGATGATTATACAATTATGGTTAAGTTCAGCAAAGCAGATGGTTCATGTGACAGTGTGACAGCTACTAAGTCAGGAATGGATCCGGTTGAACTTAAGAATACAGCAACTTCAGGAACATTTAAGGTTACATCATCTGGTGTTGATTATGAATCTAAGCTATGGTATAAGACCGGAAAAGTTACGACATCGAACTAGTTTATTAATATGGAGTGGAGTTATGAAGAAGGATAACAAGGGATTCTCATTAGTGGAGCTGCTTATAGCGATAGCAATATCAAGTATTGTTCTTATGGCACTTGTAATGCTTATTACACAGGCGGTCAGAAGTTACACGAAGCAGACAGCTCTGGCGCAGATACAGAGTGATGCTGATATAAGTCTTAATCAGATGTCAAAGAATATTCTTGAGGCGACAGAGATAAAGATTGAAAAGCTGAATGGGGATGTAACTATATATACTAATAAAGTTGTTGAGAAAAAGAATAGTACTGAGGTAGGTATTGAATGGGGATACTATTATGAAAGTGCAACACAGCAGCTATGGTATATCAATTCAGATAAGTCAGAAATGAGTCTTGTATGTGATAATGTTACATCATTTGATGTAAGAATATCAAAGGATAGTATAGAGCTTGATACAGCAACAATTAAGTCAATTGACAGGAATCCGCAGATTGTTATTTCGTTAGGCTTACAGAGGATGAATGAAAAGAGAATTGTTTCAAGAACATTTTCAACAAGAAACCAGCTTAATGATAATATAACACTTGGCAAGTCTGTTACATCGGTTGAAGGAGATAAGGACGATGTTGTTAATACACTTAAGGTTGGCAACACGTTATCAGCAGCACAGATAATTGATTATTTTACAGATAATTAAGTAAACGGGAGGTAATCTTTATGAAGTCAAAGTTCAAAGGAAATGGTAAAAACAGAATATTGGCAGTGATTGCTTCTGCAGTTATGTTTTGTCTTGTTGTGCTTCTGATAATTGTTACACGAAAGACTGATGCGGTGGCAGATACTTCGGTTATTATTAATGGTAAGGAATATTCACAGGATAATAAGATGAAGATTCTGGAGATTGTTTCTGAAGATTATTATGATGAGTTAGGACCGATTATAGGTAATTCATCTGGTAGTGTCAAGTGGGATGATATTGTAGCAAAGGCTACTGATAAAAAGGTAGCATCTAATAGTGATGTACAGAAGAATATGGATGTGTATCTTCAGTATGTTAATGGTATTCTTTTAAACGGAACTAATTATAATTTATGCCTTGAGTATAAAAGTGGCAACTCATACAATTATTACACTACTTCTAATGATGCAATACAGAAGGTTGGCACTTTAGATGTTGATAATATAAAACTTATTTTCTGTAAAAAAGATGGTAATAGCTATATACCTATGACAACAAAAAACGGTTCTAAGTTAAGAGATGCATTTTCTTTCTTTGTATTTGGTGACAAAGGAATGGAAGGATTTGTTGATCTTGTAATCAAGAAACCGTCAGAAGTTACAACCAAGGATATAGATGATGCGACTATTGTATATTTTTCATGTAAAATACACAATGCAGGAATATTATCTGCATATAATTATCTGAATGGAACTAATGTATCTTCTACAGAGAAAAAATGGACATTGGGAGACAATGACTTATCAGCGGAAACAGCACTTTACTTATATATGTTGAATGCTACTAAAGGAAAAGCCATAATGTATAATTCTGCCGATAAAGGTCTTGGAAGTGATAATAAGTATTCTAATATTGCAAGAATATGTCTTACTATGTCTGGTATTGACAGAGATCAGTTTGTTACAGATTTTGCCCATACCAAAGAAGGCATAAGCGGAGGTGTTACAGGTAAATATTATAGTGGAAATGTAGGATATATTAATATTGATGACGAAAATGGCAAGAAGGTAATTAATTATTACCTTGAATCTGGAGAAAAAAGAAGCTTTGAAGATGCCGGTGGCTCAGGACCATTTGCTTACTGGAGAAGTTATCAGATGATTTTTGAACCGGAAAATTTTAAAAACAATAAGTCAGATTGGGTTACTACATTTCCTATATATAATGCAACGGAAACAAACAGACAGAAGTATATAGATAAGTATGTATGGGAATTCAATTCGGATAATGCTATTACATCAGAACTTATGTCAAGTAATGTGTATCCAAGTAATGCCCAAGAAAGTGATATTAAGTATGGTACAACATATGACGAAGCTAAGACATTTACTAAGGACAATAAGACTATAGATGCTGAACTTACCGGAGCAAAGATAATTCAGTATATTATTGGTGCATATAAGAGAACACCTAGTGAATCTGTCAATGTACTTGAAATTGAGCCTATTGGTGTATATGGCTATAATACTGATGGCGGTAAGGATATTATTAAGACATGGTATGGCTTGCCAAAGACATCAAGTGTAACGGTTAATGTTACAAGTATGTCAATAAATGCATTTGCAGGACTTAATGAAGATATTCTTTCAAAGTATGATCTTGTTATTATTGGTGATAGAGGTTCTGCGCAGACAGTTGGCAAAGTATTTGGTTCTCATATGTATAATACTGATAGAACATTTACAGAATCATCAAAGACATATAATCTGAATGCTAATGACCTGACTGAGAAAGCGTTTAATAAACTTTTTGAATTTGCACAGAAGGGTATGCCGATAGCACTTGATAAGAATGTATATTATGGCAATAAGTCAGTTGTAGACAGTAACACTAACATGTATAAGATGAGAAAATCTAATCTTGCAATGCAGCTTACAAAGACAGGATCATCTAATATTGTATGGGTAGATAATGATGAGATATCAGATACATTAAATTATATCTATAAACCGACAAGCAACATTTCACCTAACATGCAAGAGTATGATGGAACTGAGGCAAGTGTTAATGAAAGAGATTTTGACAAGAGCCTGTTAGTTACATTTTCAGGAAATGTAACTGTTCCGGTAAGGGATGGTTCATATAAAGTTAAGATATACATTGACAGAAACTGTGACAGTATGTTTTCAGAAGATCATACAACAGATGATACTGAGTTATTCTATTGTGAAAGTGATGGTACGGGGATACAGTGGACTAATGGAGGTTTTAGTACAACATTGTCTCTGCCAAGTGGACTTACCGGTTATGTTGGCTGGAAGGTTGAGATAACTGATACAGATACAGGATTAAGAACTTATACTTCTGGTGCATTTGCATTGAAGAATAAGGAGAGAACAATAAATGTTTTACAGATTAAGAGTAATTCACAGGAGTCACATCTTAATCTTGCTCCTGGAAGCAAGTTTGATGAAAAATTCAAGTCAGAAGCTGGGATTACAGGGTTTAATCTGAAGGTTAAAGAAATGACCAAAACAGTTTTTTCAGAAGAATTAAAGAAGAATCCTAAGCTTCTTGATGATTATTCTATGATTGTTATGGGATTTGCTGATAACTATGGTAATGATAATGATTTATCTGCCGATGCAATTGATGCTATAAAAACTTATATTGATGATGGAAAATCTGTACTGATGACACATGACTGTATGTCTTATAGGGAGAATGGTACAGGCAAAAAAGCAGCTGGTTCATATGAGAAACTTAATTATGCTACCCAGCAGTTGAAACCTTTGATTGGAATGAAGGGTGGATATAGTTTAACAGATACTCTTATATATAAATTATCGGGTGTAGGACCATTTACTGGTTCAGGTAATACAACAAATACCAGAATGACAAGCAGCCTTTCAAAGCTGAATACTGGTGAAGTTACATCTTATCCTTATGGAATTGATTCGTCAATAAGTGTTGCTCCAACGCATGCACAGTATTTTGCCCTTAATCTTGAAACACAGGTTAATGGTTCAGATCCTGTTGTATGGTATACTCTTGATAATGGTGATAAGAATTATTTTTCATTATCAGGTCAGGATGCTGTTAATAATTACTATATATATTCTGCTGGTAATGTTACATATACTAGTGCAGGTCATTCTGATATGGATAAAGAAGGCACTGATGCAGAGATGGAGCTTTTTGTTAATACATTTGTAAGAGCTATTCTTGCTGGTAACAGTGCACCACAGGTTTCATATACGGATGCTGTTTATGATGACACACAGAAGGCATATAGTAGTTATATTAAGTATAATTACACAAAGTTCGCTGACAGGCAGCTTAACTTTAATTTCATGATATCAGATGCCGACCTTATTGATGGCAGAGGTATTATTAATGAAGCATTTATGTATGTTTATAATGAAGAAAAAAGAGGGGACACTGACGTAAAAGATGGTAAGTTTGATTCATCTAAAGATAAGCGTCTCGGATATATCAGTATAGATGGTTCTGGAAATGTTTCACTTACATCGATGCCTGTATCGTCAGGTTCATCTAAGGTTAAATCTGGTGTGGAATATACGGTTGATAATTTCTGGAGTCTGTCAGGGGCAGATGATGCATCATTGAGACAGAAGCTTTCGGATGGAACTCTTAAGATAGGTATTCAGGCAACTGATGGTCACAATGGAGTTGGTTATGCGATACTTAATCTTCAGGTAAAAGATTTGTTTAATATGGATTAATTTAATATCAGTATGGATTAAACTCCGGTGGATGAACTCTCATATAGAGAGGCTCTGCCGGAGCTTTTTGTTAGGAATCATACAGGAGAGGTATTCTATATAAAATATAATGATATATATATTGACATTGATTATACATAATGATAATATATTAATACATTATATACGCAGTGCGTATATCAATAATGGGATAAGCAGGGAGAGAAGGTATGGCAGGGAACAGAGAGTATAAAAGTGATGTATTCAGTATGTTGATGCAGGATAAGAGAAGGGCACTGGAGTTATATAATGCTATTAATAATACAGAATATGACAATCCGGATGATGTTGAGATGGTGACACTGGATGGCGGAATATGATTATCTGTAAGGAATGATGCATCATTTGTGGTTGGAGACAGCTTGAGTATTTACGAACACCAGTCAACGGTATGTCCGAATATGGCGTTAAGGAGTCTTATATATTTTGTTGCAGTAATTAAGGAACGCATTAGCGGGAGACATAACGGGAGTTCAGATAATGATGAGAATTCAACTGTGGTCAGAGACGGCAGAAATTTATATGGAAAGAGTCTGGTAAAGATTCCGACACCTAAGTTTGTGGTGTTCTATAATGGAGCACAGAAGCAGCCAGAGAAGATGACGCAGTACTTATCGGATTCTTTCGAACAGAAGACAGATGATCCGGAACTTGAATTAAAATGTAAAGTTTATAATATCAATTATGGAAAGAATCGTGCTATAATGGAAAAGTGCAGATGGCTGGATGAGTATATGATGTTCGTCGATAAGGTCAGGGAATATCATAGAAGTAAAGATGAAGACGATCTTGAAGCTGATATTAATAAAGCCATAGACTACTGCATAGAAAATGATGTTCTGAAAGAATTTCTTTTGGAGCGCAGGGGAGAGGTGACAAAGGTTATGGCACTTGATTATACATTTGATAAACAGTTAGAGATGGAGAGAGTAGATGCTTGGAAAGAAGGAAGAGTGGCAATGAGTAAGCTGATGAATAAGCTGCTAGATGATGGAAATATAGAAGAAGCAAGGCGTGTAACAGAGGATGCCGAATATTGTGAAAGACTTATGAAAGAATATGGAATAATATAATCTAAGCTGAATAATAAGTAACATGAACCAACCAGATTATCAATATAACACATGAGGTCTGGTTGGGATTTTTATACAATGAATATATATTGATAATTGTTTTAAGATACTATAATCTTAAAAGCTACACGAATATATATTTAAGTATTGATAGCGAAAGGAGGCGGTATTTATTGTACAGTAGTGTATTGAGTGGGGTATTATATGGATTGAAGGCAGAGATTGTACGGGTTGAGGTTGATGTTGGCAATGGTATTCCAAGTTTTGAGATGAGTGGTTTTCTTAGCAATGAGGTTAAAGAAGCGAGAGAAAGAGTAAGGGTTGCTATCCGTAATTCTGGGTATGAGCTTCCTCCACAGCGCATTGTGGTAAATATATCTCCTGCAGATATCAGAAAATGTGGCACAGGTTTTGATTTGCCAATAGCACTGGCTATATTATCAGCAAATGGTTACATAGATGAAGTTAATGTTGATAATATGATTATACTTGGTGAGTTGAGCCTTGATGGAAGCATTAATGGTGTAAGCGGGGTACTGCCATGTGTATGTGAAGCAAAGAAATCCGGAATAAGTAAGGTACTTATACCAGTGTCTAATTATAATGAAGGCAGAATTGTGGAGAAAGTGAATATCATTCCGACTAACAGTCTGAAAATGGCGGTGCAATATATCAATAATGGTATAATTGAGAACCAGAGACAGGATAATCCAGAACAATGCCGTACAACAGATAAACAAGAAATTAATTATGCAGATATATGTGGACAGGAGGCTGCAAAGAGGGCGACTATGATTGCTGTTGCCGGGATGCATAATATCATGTATATCGGGCCGCCGGGAAGCGGAAAAACTATGATGGCAAAACGTATTCCATCTATCATGCCTGATATGACATTTGATGAAAAATTAGCTGTTACCAATATATATAGTGTTGCAGGACAATTAGGAGAGTATGGCGGGCTGGTTGAAGACAGACCATTCAGGGCACCATATCACAATGTAACTAAGAGTTCATTCTTTGGTGGAGGCATGTTTCCAAGACCAGGAGAGATAACTCTTGCGGGTAAAGGTGTATTATTTCTTGATGAGATGACGGAGTTTAAGCCAGAAATATTAGAAGGATTAAGGCAGCCTCTTGAAGATAAGGATATAACAATTGTCAGAATGGGCAGGACATATACATATCCGGCAGATTTTATGCTTGTTGGAGCGATGAACCCGTGCAAATGCGGTTATTATCCGGATAGGAGCAGATGCAATTGCTCAGAACAGGATATTAAAAGATATATTGGGAAAATAAGTATGCCACTATGGGATAGATTTGATATGTGTATCAAGACAGATGAAATAGGATACGAACAGATAAGGTGCAGCAGTGATAATGGTAATGTGCCAGATTCAGAAAGCATGAAACAAGCTGTAATGCGTGCAAGACTTGCCCAGCTTAAGCGGTTTAATGGGATGAATATAAAGTATAATTCACAGATGAGTACAGGAGATATGAAGAGATTTTGCAGACTTGGAGAAGAGGAAGAAAAATTAATAAAAAGGATATTTGCAAAGAAGCGTCTGACTGCAAGAGGATATTCAAAGATATTGAAGACTGCAAGAACCATCGCAGATATAGATGGTAATGTTAATATAACAACAGCTAACATAAGCGAGGCGTTCTATTATCGTGGAATACCAGAGGTGACAATACATTAAAGAAGCAATACACTAAGCAGGAGGTTTATCTTGAAAGATGATTATTATTGGTTTTGGATTAATAATATTACAGGAATAGCTAACATTAAGCTGAGATATTTATTTAAGGTATTCGATACACCAGAGGATATATATAAAGCATCAGATAAGATGTTTGAAGGTGTCATGGGAATAAAACCTGATGATATATATTCTATAAAGGAATCTAGAAAAAGTGAGTATATATATAGGGAATATTCTGAACTGGATAAGAAGAATATTAAATTCACATATCCGGGTAAATATAATTATCCTGAAAGATTGATGAATATATACGATTATCCTTATATAATTTATTATAAAGGAAGTCTGCCACAGTCGGACGTTCCGTCAGTAGCAATTGTCGGGGCAAGGAACTGTACAGAATATGGGAGGTCAGTAGCAGGAAGATTTGCAGAAGATTTTGTAGACATGGGAATTCAGGTTATAAGTGGAATGGCACTTGGGATAGATGCGGCGGCACAGAAAGGTGCTGTTAGAAAAGGCGGTTATAGTATGGCTGTTCTTGGATGCGGGGTTGATATATGCTATCCTAGAACTAATATCGAATTATACACACAACTTGAGAGCAATGGTGGGATTATTTCAGAATATTCACCGGGGACACCGCCTAAAGCAGGTCTGTTTCCTATGAGAAACAGAATTATTAGTGCAATGTCAGATGCACTTATTGTAGTGGAGGCAAAGCAAAAGAGCGGCTCACTCATAACGGCAGATCAGGCACTTGATCAGAATCGTGATGTTTATGTCGTTCCGGGAAGAATTGGGGATACTCTGTCAGAGGGGTGCCTTAAACTTTTGAAAGAAGGAGCACAGCTGATTACATCATCTAAGGATATATATGCAACAGAATCCATTAACAGATATATTAATTGTAGCAAAAAAGATGATAATTGTAGGAATAGTTTGAATAATAATGGTATATTTGAAGAGAAATTTAAAAAATCAGGACTTGCAAGCCCTAAGAATATGGTGTATAGTCAAATCAATTTGTTTCCAGTAAGTCTGGAGATGATAGTTAATAATTCTGGATTGAATCTTGTAGAGGCGGAGGGGATTCTGCTTGAATTGGAGTTAGATGGACTTATAGAAGAGGTTTCTAAGAATTATTATATAAGGAAGCATATTTGATATGGAGGGTTATTAATGCATAAGTATTTGGTTATAGTGGAGTCACCTGCCAAGGTAAAGACTATCAGTAAATTCCTTGGGGCAAACTACAAGGTAATGGCATCACAGGGACATGTAAGAGATCTTCCTAAAAGCCAGATGGGTGTAGATGTTGAACATGATTATGAACCTAAGTATATAACAATAAGGGGAAAAGGTGATATTCTTGCTGCTTTAAGAAAAGAGGCAAAGAAAGCAGACAAAGTATATCTTGCAACCGACCCGGATAGAGAGGGAGAAGCGATTTCATGGCATCTTGCCAAAGCTTTGAAACTTGAAGACAAAGATATATACAGAATTACATTTAACGAGATTACTAAAAATGCTGTAAAGGCATCTATAAAAAATGCCAGAAAAATAGATATGAATCTTGTTGATGCACAGCAGTCAAGACGTGTGCTTGACAGAATGGTAGGCTACAGGATAAGTCCGCTTTTATGGGCTAAGATTAAAAGAGGTCTCAGTGCCGGAAGAGTGCAGTCTGTTGCATTAAGAATCATATGCGACAGAGAAGATGAGATTAATTCATTTATACCTGATGAATATTGGACGATAGATGCAGATGTCAATATAAAAGGTGAAAAGAATATAGTTAAAGCAAAATTTTACGGCGATGAGAGCGGTAAAATTGATGTTAAAAACGGCGAACATGCTGAAAAAATTATAGAAGAAGTTAAAAAGAGTGATTTTAGTGTTGAAAGCGTAAAGCATGGAGAGAAGATTAAAAAAGTACCTCTTGCTTTTACAACAAGTACACTTCAGCAGGAAGCTGCAAAACAGCTGAATTTTGCTACACAGAAAACTATGAGGCTGGCACAACAGCTTTATGAAGGCGTCGATATTGCGGGCAGAGGGACTATAGGTATAATCACATATTTAAGAACTGATTCCACAAGAATTGCTGATGAGGCGGTTGCGGCAGCGGCACAGTATATTGGTGAACAGTATGGCGAAGAATATGTTGGGACAGTGCATGATACAAAAGAAAAGAAGAAAATTCAGGATGCACATGAAGCGATAAGACCTACAGATATAAGTCTAAGCCCGGCTATAATAAAGGATTCACTTTCAAGAGATCAGTTCAGACTTTATCAGCTTATATGGAAAAGATTTACTGCCAGCCAGATGAGTCCCGCTATATACGAAACAGCATCTGTTAAAATTGCGGCAGGAAAATACAGATTCAGTGTTTCTGCTTCTAAGATAAAGTTTGATGGTTTTCTTTCAGTTTATAAAGATGATGACGAAAAATCAGAAAATAAAGCACTTATTCATGGAATAAGTGAAGAATCGCAGGTGAGCCTCGCCGATGTCAAAGGAGAGCAGCATTTTACACAGCCTCCGGCACATTTTACAGAGGCTTCGCTTGTAAAACAGCTTGAAGAACTTGGAATAGGAAGACCAAGTACATACGCTCCGACAATAACAACTATTATTGCCAGACATTATGTTGCAAAAGAAAATAAGAATTTATATGTTACAGAACTTGGTGAAGCTGTCAATAATATAATGAAGAAAGCTTTTCCAACGATAGTAGATGTTAATTTTACAGCTAATATGGAGACTCTTTTAGACAGTGTTGGCGAAGGAAAAGTTAAATGGAAAGAAGTAATAAGAAATTTCTATCCGGACCTTGATGAAGCGGTAAAATTGGCAGAAAAAGAACTTGAAAATGTGAAGATAGAGGATGAAGTTACAGATGTAATATGCGATAAATGCGGAAGAAATATGGTTATAAAATATGGCCCGCATGGCAAATTCCTGGGTTGTCCGGGATTTCCTGAATGTCATAATACAAAACCATATCTTGAAAAAATAGGTGTTACATGTCCAAAATGCGGAAAAGATATTGTGCTTAAAAAGACAAAAAAAGGAAGACGCTATTTTGGATGTGAAAATAATCCGGAATGTGATTTTATGAGCTGGCAGAAACCAGTTTCAAAAAAATGCCCGAAATGCGGCGGCTACATGGTTGAAAAAGGAAATAAGATTGCATGTGCAGATGAAACATGTGGATATATTGAAGCTAAAACAGAAAAAAAGGAAGATTAGTGATATTAAATTGTGCGAAAAATATTGTATTTTTTAGGCAAGTGTGCTAATATTCAATCAGTAATTATAAAATAGGAATGCAAATAATGCGTTTAGAATTATAGGAGGTACAATATGAGCGTTCAACTTCTGGATAAGACTAGGAAAATTAATAAACTGTTGCACAATAACCATTCTCTAAGAGTGGAATTTAGTGATATTTGCGACGTGCTTAGCGGAATACTTGAGTCTAATATTCTTGTTATAAGTAAAAAAGGAAAAGTTCTTGGAACAGGTTTTTATACCGGAGTTGATGTCATTGATGAACTTATATATGATAAAGTTGGTGGATTTGTAGACAACATGTTTAATGAGAGACTGTTAAGTGTGTTATCAACAAAGGAGAATGTTAATCTTGCGACACTTGGCTTTGCTGTTGATAATGTGAAAAAGTTTCAGGCATTGATAGTACCTATAGAGATTGGCGGAGAGAGACTTGGAACATTATTCATGTATAAGAATGATAAGGCCTATGAGATTGATGATATTATATTATGTGAATATGGAACTACTGTAGTAGGGCTTGAGATGATGCGTTCTGTAAATGAAGAAAATGCAGAAGAAGTAAGAAAGAAACAGATAGTAAAATCAGCAATGAGTACGTTGTCAGCATCTGAAGTTGAGGCTATAAAACATGTATTTAAAGAACTTGACGGAACAGAAGGAATTCTTGTTGCAAGCAAGATTGCAGACAGTGTGGGTATTACACGCTCAGTAATTGTCAATGCACTTAGAAAGTTTGAAAGTGCAGGTGTAATTGAGTCTCGTTCATCAGGAATGAAAGGAACATATATCAAAGTTACTAATGAAGTGGTATATGATGAACTTAAAAAACTTGATGATTGATAATTTATAGTACTTTAGGGAAGCTTTAAAATAGGAATAAATAGAAAAATAACGGATTTATAAGAAAAATGGATGGAACCTGCATATATATCTTAAAAAAAGATGGTTGCGGTTTCGTCTTTTTTCATTTTTTACTTTATTTTTTCCAAATATTATCATATAATATATTTTAGGCTTATTAGGTTAAGAAGAATTAATTAAAATACAGCTGCTACGGCAGTGGAATGGAGGGTATATGTCTTCAGGTATATTTGGATATGTTAATGTGCTTAAATC
>OLRF01003487.1_pt1 | contig 12133 bp, 13 predicted proteins | sample 1672061 | NCBI WGS metagenome assembly OLRF01 (sample SAMEA3136641, study PRJEB25190) | human gut metagenome | reverse complement strand
TGCAGGTTTTGTGTTGAAGAACGGATGGGTGTTCTGCCAGATTACATTTTTGATCTACATGATAATACTTGCCGTCATGGATATAAAAAGAAGACAAGTGCATCTTGGATTTTTGTTATCAGGAATTATATGGGTAATTTTATCGGGAATATGTGAAAGGACAGTTTCAACAGGAGAGCTTATCGCAGGCATACTCGCAGGAGCATTTTTTCTTTTAATTAGTAAATTAACAAAGGAATCTTTTGGTTACGGAGATAGTATTTTAATAGTTATTATGGGAGCATTTCTTGGCTTTTGGAGTCTTATGTCAGTACTTTTTATGGCGTTTTTTATGGCAGGATTGTTTTCGGTTATTATGCTTCTAAAAACAAAATTTCATAAAAAATCAAAGTTTCCGTTTATTCCGTTTTTAATGGCAGCATATGCAGGAGGGATCATTTTGAATGGATACTAAAAAGATGAGATGGGTGAGTGGAAATTCGGTAATAGAAATGTCATATATAATGCCGCTATTTTTCAGTCTTTTTGTAATTATCATTCATACGGTGTTTTATTATCATGATAAAGCGATTATAGGAGGCGCTGCGGCTGAGTCTGCCGTTATGGGAGCGCAGTATGTCAGAAGATATGATAAAAATTATGATATAGAAGCATTTTTTCAAGAGAAAATTCACGGGAAATTAATTTATATGACAGATGTTAATGTTATTGCAGAAGTAAATAAAGAGGAAGTTCAAGTATTTGCAGAGGCGAAAAGATCATTTATGAAAACGGCGGGTACATGTACCGGATAAAAGAAATTTACCTGCAAAGAAAATAGAGAAGAAAAGAATTCCTGCAATCTGAACGCGGGGATTTTTTCTTTATCGGAAGAGTGGAGGAAAAGTTTTATGCCATCTAAATTTACGACTTATCATGGAACGCTGGCAGATGACATTTGACACTTTTCCCTAAAGCGTCATTCTTCGATTTGTGTTGTCGCCCCTTTTTCTGTTTTTCCCACAAAGCATTTTCGCATCCGACCTAAATGACGGGGGACGGTAAGGTGTCATCCAGAGGAATAAATTCTTTGCTCTGCATTATTGTCTTTGAAAAACTTACAGATAAAAGTATAATTGCCATATTGAATACCATGAAAAGAGAATTTGCTCATAATGGATACCGTTTTTACGATTTTATTCAAGGCGGAATTTTGCATACGCTGGAAATTAACTGCAAGGTGAACTTCGGTTGGCTGTTTGAGGTGAAAACGGGCGGCAGAAAAGAGTATATCTATGCGGGAGAAAAGTTTAAAGAAATCGCACCGGAAAGATATAAAAACTTCTGATTGTTATACTGAGGGAAATCATGAGGCGGATCATCAGGGGGAGTACCGTTTTATCTGACGGAAGGCAATAAAAATAGGTCTTACGTTTCAACAGCGGGCAGAATTGTTTTGAGGGCATGTAAACCATTCTGTGCAGTCCTCGGAATCGGATAGTAAATAAGGGCAGAACCGTTTTTGATGGCGCTGCCTTTTTATCATTGTACAGGAATTATAACAAAACCTGCTTCTGCTAAAGAGAAGACTGTTCATTTTGCGAAAGGATTTTACTGCTTCCGATATATTTTTTCTATGTTATGGCAAAAGACAATACGGCAGGAGTTGCCGCGGCGGGGGAAGTTTGATACGATGGGAAAATGAAAGCGAGGAGTTATGAGGACATATTATGATATTGGACTGAATTTATTTACCCGTTCTTTTCCTGATCCGGAGCGGATTATCGCGGACGCGGAAGCGGCGGGGATCTGCTGCATTCTTACGGGCTCGGAAGCGCGGGAGAATGAGCTTGTGAATGAGTTCGTAAAAACCCATGATGTTTACGGCACGGCGGGGATCCATCCCCCTGCTGCTGATGGTGCTGCGGACAAGGATCTGGAACGGATTGAGGAAATTATTCTTTCCAATCCGAAGATCGTGGCGGTGGGGGAATGCGGACTGGATTATGACCGAATGTATTCGACGAAGGAAAACCAGCTTTATTATTTCAAAAAGCTGATTGCTCTCGGCGAGAAACTGAAGAAGCCGCTGTTCCTCCATGAACGGGACGCGGAGGAAGATTTCATTTCCTGCTTTGCCGGGCATGAAGACATATGCAGGCGTTCGGTGGTGCATTGCTACACGGGAAATAAAAAGACGGCGGAGACGCTTTTGGACATGGGATTTTCCATTGGGATCACCGGATGGATCTGTGATGAGCGCCGGGCGGAGGCGTTGTGGGAAGCGGTGAAAATCATTCCCCCGGACCGCATTCTTTTGGAAACAGACGCGCCCTACCTCACTCCGCGGGGGATTTCCGGCCTTAAGCGGACGAATGTACCTCAGAATATCGTATATGTCGCCCGGGCCCTTGCCCACTACATGGGGGTCAGTGAAGAGGACGTGATCCGTTACGCGAAAATAAATACGGAGCGGATTTTTGGGTTATAGAGCTGTTTCTGTGAGAAGGGGCGCAGGAAAGACTGCAGAAAAGGTTTAAGAAAAATACAGAGAGAGATCAGCACAGGCCGAAGGGAAATTATGGACAAAATAGCGGTTTATATACATGGAAAAGATGGCAATGTAAATGAAGCGGAGCATTATAAACCTCTGTTTCCCCAATATAACGTAAAAGGCTTCGATTACAAAGCGCAGACACCTTGGGAGGCAAAGAAAGAATTTCCGTTCGCTATCCGTTCTCTGTGTAAGGAATATGAGTCGGTGATTCTGATTGCAAACAGCATAGGGGCGTACTTCGCGCTGCATTCGTTAGCCGGACAGCGGATCGAAAAAGCATTTCTGATTTCCCCGATTGTTGACATGGAAGAACTGATCATACAGATGATGGCACAGGCGGGCATAACAGAGGGTGAATTGGAAAAGAGAAAAGAGATCTATACATCCTGTGGGGAAAAAATATCGTGGGAGTACCTGTGTTATGTCAGAAAGAATCCTCTTGCCTGGAATATTCCTACCGAAGTGTTGTATGGGGAGAGCGACCATATGACGTCCTGCGAAACGATATCCGCATTTGTGAAGTTGACCGGCGCGGGGTTGACGGTGATGAAAGGCGGCGAGCATTGGTTTCATACAAAGGAGCAGATGGCATTTCTTGATGCATGGATTAAACGGTCGCAGTGATGGAATTTATAGGAGGTACACTGATGGAAATTTTACTTATGTCGTATTTAGCCGGAACCAAGGCGATTGTTGAGAAATATCTTTCAAAAATGACTGATAAGAAGATAACGTTCATACCTACTGCCGGAAATGTTGAGGAATATACTGGGTTTATCGATGAAGGTGTCGGTATGCTGAAAGAATTAGGCTATGAAATAGAGATTGTCGATATCGCAAAATATGAAGAAGAGATCCTGAAGGATAAATTTTTAAAAGCGGAATGTATATGTATATCGGGAGGCAATACCTTTTATTTACTGCAGGAATTAAAAAGAAAGAATCTTACAGAGCTTTTATCGGGCAGGATTAAAGAAGGCATGTTCTATATGGGTGAATCGGCGGGAGCGATGATTATGTCGAAGGATATCGCATATAGCCAGATCATGGATGATAAAAATGTCGCGACAGAATTAAAAGATTACGTCGGATTAAATGTATTTAAATACTATATTTTGCCGCATATGGGAGAATATCCTTTTGAGGAAACTGCACAGGAAACCTTGGATTTTTATAAAGATAAGATAGATTTAATACCGATAAACAACAGCGAAGCGGTATTAGTAAAAGATGATGGATATAAGATAGTAAAGGAAATGGAAACTGAATAGGACAGTCCTGTTTGTCCAACTGAAATAATGAAATAAAATTTTATCACATGGTTGCGCATGAAACAGTAAATCAAAAAAGGGTTTACTGTTTTTTGTTACCTGCTATACCGCATATTTCACTAAAAATAAAAATTTTTCGCAAAAGTATATCGAATGACTTGAATGTTTCGATATGCCCTGTTATAATAAAGGCACAAAATCGGATGAGCCGAAGAATACTGTGTGAATCTATGTCAGGTGATGTCTTTGGTTAGGATGACTTTGAATGAACTCTCGGACCTCCGGCCAATCGTAAAAACTCCGGGAAGACAATCTCTTGTTTCATGTTTTTTTGAAAGGTGGTTTATTTATGGCAAACATTCAGAAACAGTATGATCTTTTCATTGACGGCAAATTTGTGCCCGCCTCTGACGGCAAAACTTTTGAAGCCCACAATCCCGCCAACGGAGAAGTGCTTGCGTCTTTTGCGGAAGCGACCCGGGAAGATGTGGATCTGGCGGTGAAAGCCGCTCAGCGCGCCTTGAAATCCTGGCGCAAGACTTCTCCCATTGAAAGACAGAATTATCTCCTGAAGATTGCGGATATTATTGATCAGAATGCTGAGCATCTGGCTCTTGTCGAAACGCTGGACAACGGTAAGCCGATTCGTGAAACCAGCGCGGTGGATATTCCTATGGGGGCTGACCATTTCCGTTATTTCGCAGGATGCATCCGTGCGCAGGAAGGCACGGCGACGATGCTTGACGACAATACGATGTCTCTTGTGATTCATGAACCGATCGGTGTGGTCGGACAGATTATTCCCTGGAATTTCCCATTCCTTATGGCTTGCTGGAAGCTCGCTCCGGCGCTGGCTGCAGGCGATACGATCGTTATCAAGCCGTCTTCCCATACGTCCCTGTCTCTCATGGAACTGGTCAGGCTGATTGCCGATGTACTGCCGGCAGGCGTGCTGAATGTGATTACCGGTGCCGGATCCAAATCCGGGCAGTGGATTCTTGATCATCCGGATTTCGACAAGCTGGCATTCACAGGGTCTACTGAAATCGGCCGCAATGTATACCAGGCAGCTGTAGACAAACTGATTCCTGTCACTTTGGAACTCGGCGGCAAATCGGCCAACATGATTTTTGACGACTGTGATCTGGAACAGGCGGTGGAAGGTGTGGCGACAGGCATCCTCTTCAATCAGGGACAGGTCTGCTGCGCCGGTTCCCGCGTGTTTGTGCAGGAAGGCATCTTTGACAAGTTTATCGCCAAGCTGAAGGCAACTTTTGAAGGCGTCAAAGTGGGCGATCCGACAGATCCGTCTACCCAGCTGGGTGCTCAGATTTACAAGAGCCAGCAGGAAAAGGTGCTGAAATATATTAAGATCGGTCTGGAAGAAGGCGGCGAACTGGTGACCGGCGGCGAACGCTACACGGAAAACGGATGCGACAAGGGCTTCTTCCTGAAACCGACCATTCTTATCTCGAAGACAAATGCGGCACGCGTATGCCAGGAAGAAATCTTCGGACCGGTCGTTGTAGTGCAGAAGTTCAAGACGGTTGATGAAGTGATTGAGCTGGCAAACGACAGCGTATACGGTCTTGGCGGCGGTGTCTTTACAGGCAGCCTGAATACGGCCATGAAGGTCAGCCGCGGCGTACAGACGGGCCGTGTCTGGGTCAATACGTACAATGCGATTCCCGCGGGCGCTCCCTTCGGCGGTTACAAGGAGTCCGGCATCGGCCGTGAAACCCACAAGGTCATGCTGGAACATTACAGCCAGACGAAAAATATCATGATTAATTTGAAAGAGGGTACCACGGGCCTCTATGATGTGAAATAAGGCAGGAAAATAAAAAAGACGCGGCGGCGTCTTTTTTATTTCTCCGGCGGAAACCGGAAATGATGTTTTGGCTGTAGTTTTCATTTCTTCTGAAGGATCTTGATGACTTCCCCGATGTAGGCGCTGTGGTTATTGCCGGCACGGCGCCCTGTGTTCCACTCATCATATGCACTCTTGTCGGTGTAATGGTCCGGTGTCATTTCGGCGGTATATATCTTTTTGCATACGAAGATGAGATTCGCTTCTTCGATGCCTGCCGCGTCTCCGATAGCAAGAGGGTGGAGTCCGGAGCCTTCATACTTGTTTTCATCCCGGCCGGAGTGGCTGCCCATGTAGCTCATCTGCGGCTTGTGTTTCTCCGGAAGGAATGACAAGGTGAAATAGTCCTGGCTGTCGAGAATCGTTTTGGTGAAACGGCTCTGTCGGATGTAGATGGTGGCGGTTTTCTTTCTCCACATGACGCCGAAGCCGCCCCATGTGACGAGAAGCGTATTGCACTTTTCTATATTTCCCGCGGTTACAAGGACGTACCTGCTCCATGAGGTAAAAGGGTTGATGTTTATTTCTTCCGGGGTGATTTCTGTAAAAGCCATCACAAGCCTCCTTTTATAAATGATTTGTAATTGATTATAAACAGTATAACAAATCCGTGAGAATCGGGCGAGGAGGAAGAGGAGCGGGGAAAGCGGTGTGACAGCCATTTGACATTCAGGAATGCATTGGATATAACTGTATATTGTAAGAGAATATTAAAATGATAAAAGGGAAGGAGGAGCTATGGAAAAAAATACAGGCTGGAAGCGTATCGTGTACCTGATGTGTGCCATCCAGGTGGGTGCGGGAATCGCGATGATCGGCGTCATGGCGTTTCTTCCTCTTTTTCTTGGTGAAATCGGTGTCACTGATGCGGGCGAGGCGGCTTTCTGGGCGGGGCTCATTTCAGGGGTCACGCCGTTTATGATTGCTCTTTCCGCGCCTTTCTGGTCTATCCAGGCGGACCGCCGCGGCCCGAAACTTGTCATGTCCATCGTCCTTGCGGCGGTGACACTGACAGCGTTTCTCTGCGCCGTGTCTACTTCGCCGTGGCAGGTGTTTATCTTCCGCCTGCTGCAGGGGCTGGTGGGCGGTTTCGTTCCCATCGGACTGTCGGTCATTGCTTCCGTATCTCCGGAAGAAGAAACGTCCCGCACGCTCGGTTACTTTCAGGCGGCCATGGTGTCAGGCATTATGTTCGGCCCTCTTGTGGGAGGTCTTGTGGCGGATACACTGGGGTACCGCATGCCCTTTGTTTTCTTTGGCGTCCTGTCCCTCCTCTGTCTGATCTGCCTCCGCCTGTTCATGCCTGAAATCCATCGCAAGGGGGCATCGGGAGAAAAATCTTCCACCTGGCAGGAATTGAAATATTTTGCTGCCATTCCCCGCGTGCGTCTTATGGTGGGGATCCAGTTCCTCTGTAATTTCGGCATCACCGGCATCGGTCCCATACTCCCTCTTTACATCAAGGACATGCTCGGCGGCGGGTCGGAGATTATCGCCACGATCGTAGGCATCATTATATTTCTTGCCGGCGGTGCGAGCGCGCTCTGTTCTCTTTCCACAGGGGCGGTGACGGCCCGCGTTTCTCTGCCGCGGCTTTTGACAGCGGCGACCGTTTTTGTGGGACTGACTTTTATCATGCAGTATATGATGACAAACGTGTGGGGGCTTGGTTTCTTTCGTGCCGTTACAGGAATCGGCATGGGGTTCATCATGCCTGTGGCCAATACGCTCATCGCGCAGGCGGTGCCCAATGAAAAGAGATCCATCGTCTTCGGCGTCGTGTCAAGCGTCGTTCTCATGGGCAACGTGGCGGGCCCTGTATGCAGCGGAGCGCTTGCCATGGTATGCGGCTATGCGGCCGTTTTCTGGTCTACCGCTGTTGCGTTCCTTGCGGCAGGCATTGTTGTATATATCAATTTCAAAGATGAAATAAACGGAAATAAGGAGATTTGATTGCGTTTTTTCTTTAAAATAGTAAAAATACTGATTCTTTTTCTTCTGCTTGCCTTTGTCGGAGCAGGATTCTATGCGGGAAATACCGCTTATGAAACGATGCTCACCGCACCGTGGGAAAAAATCCTCGGCGTGACGAAACAGACAGCAGATCTTTCGCGCATTCACCGCAGGGAGCAGAAGGACGGGTGGCAGCCCGTGGAAATCCGTTCCGCTGACGGGACGAAACTTCGCGGGACCTATATAGAAAACAGCCGTTCTTCTGACCGTACGGTTATTCTTCTTCACGGGCTTTATCAGAATCGCTCCATGTGCATCCCTTATGTGGATATGTATCGGGATATGGGGTATAATGTCCTCCTCATCGACCAGCGGGGCCACGGAGAAAGCGGCGGCAGCCATACCACATGGGGTCTTCGTGAAACGGACGATCTTGACGCCTGGACAGATTGGCTGAGAGGAAAGGACGGCGGCGTGAAAATCGGGATGCATGGGATTTCGCTTGGCGCGGCGATGGCTCTTATTTACAGCGGAACGGAAAGAGGGAAAAATATTTCTTTCTATGTGGCTGACAGTGCTTATGGGGGCATGATGGAACTGGGGAAGGACAAGATCTCCGCCTATACCGGCGATCCCCGGTTTTTATGGGGCATGGATCTTGTGGAGCCTTTTTTCCAAAGCGTCTTATGGCTGAGGAGCGGAAAGACACTGTCCGACATAGATCCGCTGGAGGCGGTCAGACGTATGACAGCGCCTGTCCTTTTTCTTCACGGCGGTGCGGATACTCTTGTTCCGCCGAAGACAGCGGAGGAACTGCTGCAGGCTTCAGGAAGCAGCAAAAAGGAACTCTTCATTTTTGAGGGCGCAGGGCACACCATGGAAATGGCGGTGAACGGCGATGCGTACCGAAAAGCGGTCCACGTATTTCTTGAAAGTCTTTCTCAAAACATGTGATACAATAAAAAACAGAGAAGTGATGAATCGAGAAAGGAGCGACCATGCTGATCCGTGAACGTACAGAGGAGCTGGAAAAGAAACTTCTGAGTCCTAAAGCGGCTTTTTCCGCGGACGCAAAAAGAGGCAGGGAGGAAACGGAAGATCCCATGCGCACAAAATTCCAGCGCGACAGGGACCGCATCCTCCACAGCAATTCTTTCCGCCGGCTGAAACATAAGACACAGGTATATATCGCGCCTGAAGGAGACCACTACCGGACACGCATGACGCATACCCTTGAAGTGGCGCAGATCGGCCGTACGATGGCCCGCGCCCTGCGGCTGAATGAAGACCTTGTAGAAGCCATCGCCATGGGCCATGACCTGGGACACACCCCTTTCGGACATGTGGGAGAGCAGGCGCTCCGCGACGTATGCGGCCACTTCGAGCATAACGAACAAAGCGTGCGCATTGTGGAATGCCTTGAAAATGACGGAAAAGGGCTGAATCTGACCGAGGAAGTGAAAGACGGCATGCTCAATCATTCAGGGAATCTCAAGGCGCACACGCTGGAGGGCGGACTCATCAAGTACGCCGACCGTATCGCCTACCTTTGCCATGACTATGATGACGCGGAAAATATGGGACTCATCTCGGCAAAGGAACTGCCCGACCGTGTCCGCCGCGTGCTGGGAACGACCCACTCCTCCATGATTACAGCCATGGTACAGAATCTGGTGGAAAATTCCATGGATGAAGATACCATACACATGGACAAAGAAGGGGATGAAGTCCTTCTTGAATTCCGGTCCTTCATGTTTGACCGCGTCTACATGTCACAGCCGCTCATCCCCGATCGGAAACGGGGACATGGCGTAGTCGTCATGCTTTATGAATGGTACATGAGCCATCCTGATGAGCTGCCGGAGAAGCAGAAAAAACTGGCGCAGGGAAATATTTCCTTGGCTGCCAGAGATTACATCAGCGGGCTTACCGATAATTTTGCCATCAACCTGTTCAAAGAGAAATATATGCCCAAGTATTGGAACCTGTAAATCAAAAAGCCGTGAGGAAAGAAAACGAAAAATCCTCATGGCTTTTCCTGTAATTGATACCGTGGCAGTATACTTCATTTCGTGTTTTCAGAAATAAAAAAGCCTGTACGGGAAAATCCTGCACGGGCTTTTCGCATGGGAAGGGCCGGTCATGGCCTGAACTTGTATCCCACGCCCCAGATGGTCAGAATATGCTGGGGATCGGCGGGGTCTTTTTCGATGGCGTCCCGGATGCGGTTGATGTGGACGGGGACGGTGGATGTATTGCCGAAGGATTCCATGCCCCAGATGCGGTTGTAGATGGTTTCCCTGCTGAAAACGATATCCGCGTTAATCATAAGGAATTCAAGCAGCTGGAATTCTTTATTGGGAAGCAGTTTGTTTTCTCCCCGGACGGTGACGATGCGGGTGGATGGGTTTAAAGTGATGTCGCCGATCGTGATGATGCCGGTATTTTTCTTTGCCGTCCTTTTCAGACGTTCGTAACGGGCAAGCTGTGATTTTACGCGGGCGGCCAGTACCGCGGGAGAAAATGGTTTTTCGATGTAATCATCGGCGCCGAATCCGAGACTTCTGATTTTGTCAATGTCATCTCTTCTGGCACTGACGATGAGGATGGGAATATCCAGCTGTTCCCGCAGCCTGCGGCAGATAGTCTTTGTTTCCGTAGATGTAAATGGGATCTTTTCCTTTGGTGAAGAGAATAAGATTCTGCTTTGGGGACAGGAGGGAAATCAGCCGCCGGCCGGCGGAATTTTCCGGATGTTCCAGATTGCCGTGAAAAAATTATGGCAGGAAATTTCGGCGGCACGCGTACACTTGGATATATTTTCCAGATACAGATAATTATTGCCGCGGCTCAAGGTTGGGGCGCCGGCCGGCATAACAGCGGCAACGATGACAGTCATGAAAATAGGCACGATAAACATGATGAGGTGCGAAATCAGCAGCCGGCTTTCTACAGTCATAGTTTCCCCTTGTATAGTTTCTCTTTTACCCTACCTCAAATGATAGACGCCTTCAAGAGAAAAGAGAGTTTAAATTTTGTCTAAAAACGGATAAAGGTGCGTTCATGGTTTTCAGGTATCGTATCCATAGAGAATAAGAAGGAATGAAATCTATAGATTACTTGCTGTGTGATATAATCTATTATGATCAAATATATCCATAGAGAATGGGAAGGGAAATGAAACCCATGAAGGAAAAAATGAAAAACCATCCGTATCTGTTTTTAGCGGTGGTTTTTACTCTGCTGTTTCTTGCAGGAAATGAACTGGCTGCTGTGACGGACACGGCGGAATCCAATTATGCGCTGACCGCCAAGGAAATGGTGCTGTCCGGGGACTGGGTGTCGCCGCGGATTTATGGACATTACTGGTATGACAAGCCGATCTTTTTTTATTGGGAACTGGCATTGTCTTTTGCCGCTTTCGGTTTTAATGAATTTGCGGCGCGCCTTCCGTCGGCTGTTTTCGGTGTGGCGTCCGTGCTGTATACTTTCTGGTTCTCCTCCAAGGTTTATGACAGGAAAACAGGCTGGACGGCGGCTTTGATCCTCGGAACATCTTTGGAGTTCTGGCTCCTGTCCAAGGCAGTGGTTACCGATGCAGCGCTTTTCTTTTTTATGAGTGTTTCCATTGCTTCCTTCTATCTGGGCTATCGGGAAGACAGGAAGTACTATTTCCTCTGCTATGCGGCGGCGGCGCTGGCGGTTCTGACAAAGGGTCCGATCGGGCTGGTACTGCCGGGGCTTTCGGCAATCCTTTTCCTTTTATGGAGGCGGGATCTGAGGGAAATGCTCCACGTCCGTCTGATTTCCGGCATGGTGTTATTTCTTCTTCTCTGCGCGCCGTGGTACATATACATGACCGTCTATCACGGCACCGATTTCCTTTTGAATTTCTTCGGTGTCCATAATTATCTTCGTGCCACGGTGGCGGAGCATCAGAGTACCGCCCACTGGTGGTTCTACATTGCCATGTACTTCGCCGGTTTTTTCCCTTGGAGCTTCTTCATGTTTCCCGCCCTTTTCCGAAAACGGAAAGAACACGGACTTTCTTTTGCCCGGGCGGATACGGCAACGCAGTTCCTTCTGGTTTGGGGAGTGACGGTTCTCCTTGTTTTCCAGCTGATTGCCACCAAGTATACGACCTATACGTTTCCTTCTCTTTTCGCCTTTGCCATCCTTACGGCAAAGCTTCTTGCCGGATATGACATGGCAGTGGGGCGCAAAGCGCTGATGACAGGCGCTGTATATACACTTCTGGTGCTGACCGTTGTACCCGTTCTGACATACATGCGGTCGGGAAAAGGGCCGGGAACCGCGCTGGCATCTATGGATACGGGAAATAAAATCATCGTTTATGAAAATAAGTACCGGACATCAACTGTTTTTTACAGCGGAAAAATAATTTACCGTCTGGCATCAGCAGATGAGATAGACAGGTTAAAACCGGGAACGCTTTCATGGAACGCCAAAAATGTGATGCCGTTCTATTCTGAGGAAAAACTT
>OLRF01003473.1_pt1 | contig 12168 bp, 11 predicted proteins | sample 1672061 | NCBI WGS metagenome assembly OLRF01 (sample SAMEA3136641, study PRJEB25190) | human gut metagenome | reverse complement strand
TATTTGTCAAGGACTATAAGGCATGGAGAAAAGCTTGGGCCGATTTCCTTGAGCACGTTGGGGATGAGCCCGACCTTGTGTTCCCAGCCATCGGCAGGATTGTCGATGGTGAGGGTGACGTTCAGATCCTTGCGCTCCAACCATTCGGGCATGTCGGACCGGAAGGACAGATCCGCAGGGGTCTTGGCGCCGTACAGCAGGCTGATGTCGCCGTAATCCTTGCGGTTGTCCAGCAGGTACACCATGATGGTGCGGATGGGGGCCATGCCGATGCCGCCGCCGATGAAGAAGACGTTCTTGCCCTTCCACTGGTCGTAGGGGAACCAGTTGCCGAGGGGCGCGCGAACGCCGATTTTGTCTCCGGCGTTGAGCTTGTGGAGGGCGGCGGTGTTCTCGCCGGCCTTCATCACGGAGAACTGGAGGTAATCCATCCGGGTGGGGGAAGAGTTGATCACGAAGGTCGACTCGCCCACGCCGAAAACGGAGAGCTGCCCCACCTGTCCGGGCTGGAAGGTGAAGTTCTTCATTTTTTCTTCATCATCGAAACGCACGCGGAATGTTTTGATGTTGTGCGTTTCCTGCACGGTTTCGATGACGGTCGCCATTTCAGGCAGAAGGGGATTGTGCGTCCCTGCCATGTTCAGACTCCTTATTTGGCTTCCGCGTCATCCGCGATGGCGTTGAGGACAATTTCACGGATGTCCAGCGACACCGGGCACTGCTTGATGCACCGACCGCAGCCCGTACAGGCGAAGCGCCCGTCGCTGTCGTCGGGGGCGTACCAGTACTTGTGCGAAACGCGGTTGCGCATGCGCAGGGCCTTGGCCGTGCGGGGGTTGTGCCCGCTGGCCTCACGGGTGAACAGCGGGGACATGCAGTTGTCCCAGCTGCGCAGGCGGCGTCCTTCGAGGGTATTGCCCTCGTCGGAGATGTTGAAGCACTGGCAGGTGGGGCACATGTAGGTGCACGCGCCGCAGGAGAGGCACTTGGCGGTCTGTTCCGTCCAGAAGTCCACGTCGGTGAAACGCTCTTCGAGGCGGCGGGCCGCCTTGGACAGATCCGGGGCGGGCTGCTGGCTGGCGGCGGCCTTTTCACGGGCGGCCTTGGCTTCGTCCATCTTGTCGGAGCCGTCGGCGAGCTTGGTCGACGCAAGGAAGGCTTCGCCCTTTTCAGAGACGGCCTCAAGCACGAAGCCGCCGTTCACAGCCGTGAGCAGCACGTCGGAGCCGGTGGGATCGGCGGGGCCGCCGCCTGTCCAGTGGCAGAAGCAGGTGCTGCACGGGCTGTCGCAAGTCCGGGTGACGACCAGCAGGTTGTCGCGGCGGGCCTTGTAGTAGGCATCTTGGAACTTGCCTTGGAGGAAGGGCTTGTCGAGCACGGCGAAGCCGCGGGCGTCGCAGGAACGGCAGCCGAACACCATCCGGGCCGGGGCGTCGGGGGTGTCGTCAAGTTTTATGTCCAGCTTGGCCGGGTTTTCCGGGTCTTTGGTGCCGGTGAATCTGATGAGCGTTTCACAGGCGGGGAAAACGGCGGCCTTGGGGGATACGGTGGCGCGGGCCAGCGACGGCGTTTCTCCGGCGACGAGAGGCCGGAACACAACCGCCTTACCCTCCTGACGAGGGGCCAGCACCTGACGGGATGCCGCCACTTCGGCCAGCCACGGGGCCAGCTTGTCGGCAGCGAGGAATCGTATGGCGCTCATTGCGTTTATGCTCCCTCGATGTGGTGTTCGTGAATGTTCTTTTCTTCCAGCTGGAAGCCGAGCAGCGGCGGCACGGCGTCAACGTCCATGCCGGGCGCGTATTCGAACAGCTTCTTCACGACGCGGCCCATCTGGAGCTTGAGGGCTCCGACCGGGATGCCCATCGGACAGGCACGGTTGCATTCGCCGCAGCCGGTGCAGCGTCCGGCGAGGTGCATCGCGTGGATGAGCTGGAAGAACATCTTCTGCGTGGGGCTGTCTTCCTGCGTGAGCCAGTGCGGTTCGCGGCTGTCGGCCACGCAGTTGTCGCGGCATACGCACATGGGGCAGGCGTTGCGGCAGGCGTAGCAGCGGATGCAGCGTTCGATGTGGCCGCGCCAGAAGCCCATGCGCTCCTCAAGGCTCAGGCCGTCGAGGAAGGTCATGATCGCGGGCATGGCGGGCTGGGCGCCGTCCGGGATCTTCGTGGGCGGGCCCGCGAAGTGATCGTGGATGACGGCGTTGGGCACGGTGCAGGCGCGGCATTTGTCCTGCGCCACGTCCTGCATGGCGAACTCGTAGTCCTTGCCGTCGGCGCGGACTTTGAGGGTGGCGCCGGAACCGGCCACGGATTCGACTTCCGTCACGTCGCCGATCTTGGCGAGCACGCGGTTGATGTCGACGGTGCCGTTGCAACCCATGCCGAAGATGACCACGTCCTCACGGTTGATGAGGTTCTCCTGAAGGAGTTCCACGACGCCGCGGGAGTCGCAGCCCTTGACCACGATGCCGACCTTCTTGCCCTTGAAGAGGGGCAGGTAGGTGGCGAGGGAGTGGACGTTGAGCGGGCCCCAGATGAGCTTTTCGACATCTTCGGGCCTGCGCATGTACAGGGGCGTGGCGTGCAGGCCGTCAAAACCCTTCTGCCAGCCCATGACGAATTCCACTTCCTTGGCTTCGAGCGCGGCCTTGATCTGATCCTTGAGTTCGGTCATGGCCGCGGGGTTGACGCCGCAGCCGAGCGGACGCAGGGGCGCGGGCAGTTCAAGGTTGGGCATGACGTACAAGGGCTTCGCGTCTTCAAACTTGGGCGCGGGCCCGAGCTTGTGGACGCGTTCGGTGAATGCGGTGACCACGGCCTGCCAGCGCTGGCCTTCGGAGGCGGACACCCACGTATACTCGAAGCGGCGGGGATCGATGCCGATGATGGGCAGGAATTCCTTCAGCGTTTCGAGGCGGCGGCGGGCATAATAGTTGCCTTCCGAATAGTGGCAGTCACGCGGGTGACAGCCGGACACGAGCACCCCGTCGGCGCCGGAAAGCAGGGCTTTCAGCGGGAACAGGGGATTGACGCGGCCCGAACAGGGGACGCGGATGATACGCAGGTCCGTAGGCTGTGTGAAACGGGCGACCCCGGCAGTATCGGCGCCGCCATAGGAGCACCAGTTGCAGAGGAAGCCTACGATCCGGAGTTCTTTGCCTGTCAGCACCGACATAGAGCGTCTACCTCCGCAAGGATCTGGTTGTCAGTGAAGTGGGAGAGCTGGATGGCGCCCTGCGGGCAGGTAGCCGTGCAAAGGCCGCAGCCCTGGCACACGGCCTCGATGGTCTGCGCCTTCTTTTCGCCGCGGATTTCCTTTTCGACGATGGCCTGGAACGGGCACACCTTGATGCACTTGCCGCAGCCGACGCAGCGCTTGATGTCCACGACGGAGATCTGCGGGTCGCTTTCGAGGAGCGGCTTGGAGAGGAGGCCGATCACCTTGGCGGCGGCGCCGCTGCCCTGCGCGACGGAGGAGGGGATGTCCTTCGGGCCCTGGGCCACGCCCGCGAGGAACACGCCGGCGGTGTTGGTCTCCACGGGGCGGAGCTTGCAGTGGGATTCCATGAAGAACCCAAAGCTGTCGTAGGAGATATGCAAGGTTTCCGCGAGCTTGTTCGCGCCCTTGGAACCTTCGATGCCCACGGCGAGCACGACCATGTCGGCCTTCACCTCGACGGGCTTGCCGAGCAGGGTGTCGGCGCCGCGGACGATGTACTGCCCGTGGCCGTCGGGCTGAATGGCGGATACGCGGCCGCGGATGTACTGGGTGCCGTATTCCTCGATGGCGCGGCGCGTGAATTCGTCATAGAGCTTCGCGTTGGAGCGGATGTCCATGTAGAACACGTAGGACTGCGAATCGGGGATGTGGTCTTTGGTCAGGACGGCCTGTTTGGCGGTGTACATGCAGCAGAAGCCGGAGCAGTAGGGGCGACCGATGGATTTGTCGCGGGAGCCCACGCACTGGATGAACACGACGCTCTTGGGTTCCTTGCCGTCGGACGGGCGCTTGATGTGGCCGCCGGTCGGGCCGGAGGCGGACATGATGCGTTCGTACTGGAGCGAGGTGATGACGTCGGGGTATTGGCCCGCGCCGTATTCGCCGTAGACCGTCCAGTCCATGAGGTCATAGCCGGTGGCGGCTACGATGGCGCCCACGGTTTCCGTGACGATCTCGTCCTTCATCTCGTAGTTGATCGCACCGGTGGGGCACACCTTGGCGCAGACGCCGCACTTGCCCGAAGTGAGCTTGCGGCAGTATTCGGGGTTGATGGACGCCTTCTTGGGGATCGCCTGCGGGAAGGGGATGTTGATGGCGGTGGTGGGGCCGACGAACTCGTTGAACTTGTCCGGGGTCTTCCTGGCGGGGCACTTGTCCATGCAGGCGCCGCAGCCGGTGCACTTGGACCAGTCCACGTAGGTGGCCTTCTTTTTCACGGTCACGGTGAAGTTGCCCACATACCCGGACACGTTGGTCACTTCGGAAGCGGCCATGAGCGTGATTTTGGGATGCTGGGCCACGTCCACCATCTTGGGGCCGAGGATACAGCTGGAACAGTCGACGGTGGGAAAGGTCTTGTCGAGCTTCGCCATCTTGCCGCCGATGTGGCTTTCGCGCTCGACGAGGAGCACGTCGAGGCCCGCGTCGGCACAGTCGAGGGCGGCCTGGATGCCGGCCACGCCGCCGCCGATGACGAGCACGCGCTTGGTGGACTCGAAGGACTTGGAGAACAGCGGGTTGTCGCGGCGCAGTTTTTCAACGGCGATGCGGACGAGTTCCGCGGCCTTGTTGGTGTTGGCTTCCTTGTCCTTGCCGATCCACGACACGTGTTCGCGGATATTGGCCATTTCAAACATATACTTGTTGAGCCCGGCGCGTTCCACGGTGCGGCGGAAGGTGGGCTCGTGCATGCGCGGCGTACAGGAAGCGACGACTACGCCGTCAAGCTTGTGTTCCTTGATGGCGGCGACGATTTCTTCCTGTCCGGGCTCCGAACAGGTGTACATGGTGTCGGTGGAGAAGGCCACGTCGGGATAGGTCTTGGCGATCTCGGCGACCTTGGCGCAATCCACGGTCCCGGCGATGTTTGACCCGCAGTGGCAGATAAAAACGCCTATTTTCATGCCTTGGCCTCCTCTGTGGCTTCATCGGCCTTGGCCTTGGCGGCCTTGGCGGCCTGCGCGGCGTCGATCTTCCGCAGAAGTTCGTCGGGGCTGACGCAGAGCTTTTCAAAGCCGAGTTCCTGATGCGGCAGGCCGAGGGCCAGCCCCATGAGCTGCGTGAAATACAGCACCGGCATCTTCATGCTCCCGCCCACGGCCTGACGCTGGCGCAGGTCAAGGTTCATGTGGCAGAGCGGACAGGCGACGACCACGGCGTCCGCGCCGAAGGCCTGCGCCCGTTCAAGGATGCGGCCGGTAAGGCGGGCGGTGATGTCGCGGCGGGGAATGCCCATGGCTGCGCCGCAGCATTCCGTCTTCAGGGGGAAAGGCACGACTTCGGCGCCGAGGGCGGTCATGATGTTGTCCATGGCCATCGGGTTCTCGGCGTCGTCAAACCGCATGATGTCCGCGGGGCGGCTCATCAGACAGCCGTAGTAACAGGCGACCTTGATGCCTTCGAGGGGCTTCTTGACCTTTTCGGCGATGGCGCCGATGCCGTAGTCTTCCACCAGAACCTGAAGGATGGACACGGTTTCGGGCAGCTCTTCGGGACAGGGGCTGTCGAGAAGGGCGTTGACCTTGCTGCGGAACGCCTCGTCCTGCATGCGGTGCTTGGCGGTCTTCAGGTTGGCGAGACAGCTCGGACAGGGCGTGCCCACGCGTTCGGCGCCTTCGGCGGCGGCAAGCGCGAGGTTGCGCGCGGAAAGCGCGGAGGAGAGCACGTGATCGCAGGCGTGGGCCGGCGTGGAGCCGCAGCAGCTCCAGTCGGAAATTTCCTTGAGGCCGATTTCAAGCGCGCGGCAGACGGCGCGGGTGGAACGTTCGTATTCGGCGGACGTCCCTTGGCCGGAGCAACCGGGGTAGTAGGCGAGTTTCATTTACTTGTCCCCCTCGGCGCTGCGCTGCTCGTCAAAACGCTTGAAGATGCGGGCCACAGCGTCCTTGCCGACGATGGTGTGGGGTTTGAAGGGCAGCTTCTGCTTGGGCAGGATGCGCGGCGCGAGATCCACATCGGTGAAAACCCGGCCGGTGCGGGCCATGAACATGGCCATGACGCCCAGTTCGTACGTGCGCCCGAAGCGGCGGACGGTGGTCAGGAAGGACTGCCAGAACGACGCCATGGCGTAGTTCGTCTTGCCTTCCTTCCAGGCCATGTGCCGCAGCACGTCCATGACCTTGGCGACGTCGATGTTGTTGGGACAGCGGGACGTACAGGTCGAGCACGACACGCAGAGCCACAGCGAACGGCTTGAAAGCGCCATTTCCTTGTTACCGAGCTGGACGGCCCGCATGACTTGGCTGACCTGCAGGTCGTATTCAGGCCCGCAGGGGCACCCCGCCGTGCAGTTTCCACACTGGTAGCAGTTGGTCACCTTCTGACCGCTTTCTGCTTCCACCTCGCGAAGAAACGCTTCGTCGCGCGTGGTTTCAAGATTGATTGTTTCCATGATTCTCCCGGCAGTAGAGTGGTTCAAAGACCAATAGACCTTCTTCACGAGAAAAAATCTAACATATCCACGCTAACGGGGCAACAGGGTTGGAGAAAAGAAAAAGGAGAACCCCTAGGTCTTCTCCTCGCCCGCCCCCATGCAATGCAAGGAAAAAGTTTCCCCCCGGAGCAATGCAAAGGTGAACTTTCACATGCTATCAGACGAGGCGCGAAGATGGAACCCCTTCTTGCGAAAAGGGGCTGTTTGGTTGCTCAGAGAGTTAGAATCATACCGGTTTTCCCAAAAGCAAGCCGGCCCTCCTGTTACGGAGGGCCGGCAAAGGCAGGGCAGAGGGAAACCGGGAATGCTACTTGTAGTCGGGGATGGGCCGCTTGACCAGCTTGAGGAACTTGCCGGTGGCGTAGGAGCCGTCCTTGACCACCTTCAGCTCGTCGGGCGTGATCCGGCCCACGCCGGCGAAGAAGGCGGCGATGTCGGCCATCCACTTGGCGGCCTTGCTCTGCCCCTTGGAGTCGTCGAACAGGGCGAGCTGCTCTTCAAGGTTGAAAACGGGGTGCGTCTTGATGTCGAGCGCGGCCATTTCCGGCGTAAAGCTCTTGCCCACGAATTCCTGGAAGAAGCGGCAGTATTCCGGGGCGAGGGATTCCGGGGTTTCCTTCTGGAGCATGTTGGCGGAACGCAGGAACACGCGCAGGAACTTGGCGACCAGTTCGGGGTTGGCGTCGCAGAACTTCTTGTCGCCCATGAGCACGGTGGGCAGGCCCACGCCGCAGGTATTGGGGGTTCCGGCGACCTTCCAGCCCTTGTCCATGCCGAAGAACATATGCGGGGCCCACAGGCAGACGCCGTCGCCGATGCCGCTGTCGAACGCCGCGAGGCCCTGCGCCTGATCGATGTTCTTGATGGTGACGTCGCTTTCCTTGAGGCCGAGCACGCGGAGCCAATGGCTCAGGGTGAAGTGGGGGGAAGACATCGTGGTGATGAGGAACGTCTTGCCGCGCACGTCGTCCGGGTGCCCGTACACTTCCGGGTAGTCTTTGTTGTAGCCCTTGGTCTTGAGGATGGGGCTGTCGGGGCGGAGCAGGAGGGCGTTGGTGTAGGATTCGTCGTTGGTGACGGCGATGGTGTACGTCCCGTAGCGGAGCGCGCCCATCATGCCGGGCACGGCGCCGGTTCCGGCGAGCACCCATTCCCCGGCGGGGAGGGCGTTGAGCTGCGCCATGCCGGACGAGAAGAGGAGCATTTCAATATCCAGCCCTTCCTCTTTGTCCCATCCTTTTTCTTTGGCGTACCAGATGAGGAAGGCTTCGTGTTCGTCAAGCCACGCCGTACGGAGCTTGACCGGGGCCGCCGCGAATGCCGCACAGGAAAACGTGATGAAGAGGGCAACAGCAAGGAAACTCGTAAGCACTTTGAACCATCGTTTCATAAGAAACTCCTTTATGTATGAGGTTCCAGTCCGTACAGCCAAAGCATGTTTCCGGCAAAAGGATAAAGGAGAGAGGCCCCTCTTTCCGCAAAAAGATAAAGGGTATCGTTTGACGCTTAAGGACAGCCGATTGTTTCTTGATGGATAAAAAAGGAAAAAGCCTGTCCTGATAAAAAAGATGATGCGTTATAGATAGGAATAGACGAATTGAATAACCATGTCTTATGAGAAAATGCCAATCTATATCGAGAAACGGTCAAAGGAGGCTCAGGAAGATGCCTGCATTGATGAAAAGTTGGGACGGGGCGGCGGGGATAGGGGAGAAGGGCGGAAGAAAAGGGAAGGGCTTCTTAGATGGAACAATAAAGAAGAACGAGCGAGGGACATCCAGATGGTGCGGCCGGCAGGGGGATATGACGGCACAAAAGAAGCCGGCTGCGGGAAATCATTGTAGGGCTTTCCCGCTTTGTTGTTTCTGCAGCAGCTTTGGGATGGCATTAATCGCTGTTGCATTCAAATAAAAACATTTCGCATTCGCTATTGGCGGCAATCTCTTTTTGGAAAGAAGAATAGGTCTTCACATCCTTAAATCCCATTTCCTTTAAATACTGTTCCATCTCCCCAAATGTATACAGATGCGTTTGAAAATCCATCCGCTCGCTTCGCAAAAGTTCCGTCCCGTTGTATAATTCATATATTCCCGGAGAAAACTGTGTTTGAGTTTGCACGTCATACTGGTTTTTGCTTTTGAGGATGAGGTCAAACCCTTCTTTTGTCTTTACGGAAAGGGATATTTTGTAATCGCTGTCGTCGGGGCACCTGTTGGCTATCGTATCAACGGCAAAAACAAGCTTGCCTTTTGGGGACAGCATTTCCTTCAATGCCTTCAAAATGGTTTTGCACAGCCCCATATCTGTAAAGAGCGAAACCGATCCTGAAGAAATAAAGATATAATCAAAATGTCCTTGGGGAGAGTATTCCCTTATATCGGCACAGATGGCCTTTGCATCGGGAGCCTTCTGTTTCAGCTTGCTCAACATTTCTTTCGACGAATCTATTCCGCTGATATCAAAGCCTCGCTCCATAAAGGGAACAAGGAACCGGCCGCTGCCGCAGAGGGGCTCCAGGATTTTTTTGTCCTTCCCCGCATAGGAAAGGTAAAAGTCCAGTTCGTCTTGCGGGGCTTTTTCGTGTAAGATTTCGTACAATTCAGTACATAACTCGCCATAATAGTTTTGTTTGGCTTCACTCATTCCGATACCTCGGATGCTGTTGTTTTTGGCTGTGCCATTAGGCAATGGCTGATGCTTCCTTTTTTGAAACCCCAAAGGAGTAACCAATAAAACGCCTCAGGCATGGGGTACGCCTCTCCAGAGGCGGCGCGGGGTTCGGTTACGGCATAAAACACCTCAGACATGGGGTACGCCAACAAAAAAACTGGATAACAAGGCTGTTTTTTACCATACCGTGGAGCAGAACCAGCCGCATCTATGGCAGGGCCTTGTTCCGATCCATGCGGAGCCCGCCTATGGCTTGGAGCGCCCGGCCATATACTTGCAAGGGAAAGATCCCGTTTACAGTGCCCAAATGTTGATCGTATACGCCGCCGTTTCCGTTCTTCCAGCCCCGGCTGCCGGTGCAGCGGAACCATACGCGGTGTTGGCGGGCAGCGCGTGTTCCTTCCCTCTGTTCCGCCTGCCCTGCGCCCTTCATTTGCTTGGTGTTCCGTATAAGCCCGCGCCATGAATTCACGCCCTGCATCAGTCTATTTCACAGAGCCATCTCGAATGGGCGGCAGGGCCGCCTGACAAGTGAAACAGATCCGGGGCTTCTGGTGTATGCGAGGCAGCCCCCCCGCGACTTTGTAAAGCGTTTCTCTCAGGGGGCTTTGGCGCACACAAGGAGCCTGCTGTTCCTCCGTCTTCTTGAACTTCATGAAAAGCGGGGCTTCTATGCACACAAGGGAGCCTGCCGTTTTCCTGCGTCCCCTGAATACGGGGAAACAGGGCGGGGTCTTCCGGCATCCTTCCAACCGGCCCCCGTTTTGCGGGCAGCCCTTCCCGTTGTCCGGGCAAAGGGGCTATTCGGGGATCTGGAACGGTTCCCCGCGCATGAGCCTGACGAACCATTCCGGTGGGCGCACGGGGCGTCCGTCGCGTCCGGTGCAGGCGTGTTCAGTCATGCCTTCGGCAAGCAGGGTCTTGCGCTCGGCGTCCATGACATTGTACACAAAGACGAGAGAGGCGCGTCTGACTTCGGCTATCCCCGCGCGGATATGGATCAGATCGTCATATCGGGCGGGCCGCCTGTAGCGGCACTGGGCTTCGCGTACGGGCAGCATGATGCCGAGGCGTTCCACCTCCGCGTAACTCATGCCCATCTCGCGGATGTACTCGCTGCGTGAACGTTCAAAGAGGTGCAGGTATTCCGCATAATAGAGATACCCCATCGTATCGGTTTCTCCATAGGAGACGCGGTGGGCGAGCCAAACATCGGGGGTGGGAAAATCGTGCATGAACAGCATCCTTTGCTGAAGGTTCCACAAAAACGCGGGGCGGGAACGGCGGTTCTGGCCGCGGCCGCCCTTGCCCTCGGCCTGTTGGCGGGGTGCGCAGCCTCCCTTCCCGCCCCGTCCGTTCCGGTTCGGGACGTTGCGGGCGATCTTGTCCCTGAGGGGGACGGGCAGGCCGCCGTGCTGGCGGGGAAGCTCGATCGCGCCGGGCAGCGCCTGCATTCGTGGAAGGAGCTGGCCCCGGCCCTGCGGGCCAGCCGGGCGCATATCGCCGGGCGTGAGCCCGGCCAGGTCGCGGTGGCGCACGGCGATGTGGCGGTGACGTGGGGCGATCTGGCCAAGACGCTGGATTGCCTTGAGGCCCTGCTGCCCCGTCTCGACGCCGAGCCCGGCCTGCTGGCGGAGCGGTTCCGCTGGGTGAAGCTCAAGGATGGCGCGGCCTTTTCGGGATACTATGAGCCCGTCGTCAAGGCAAGCCGTACCCGCAAGCCCGGTTATACGGCCCCGCTGTACCGTGTGCCGCCGGATCTGCGCGAGCTGAACCTGGGGTGCTTCAAGAGCGAGCTTATCGGCCAGCGCATCGTGTACCGCATGGAGAAGGGGAGGCCCGTTCCTTATTATACGAGGGCCGAAATCGACGGGCTGGACGGCAGGCCCGGCGTCCTGCGCGGCAAGGGGCTGGAACTGGCATGGCTGTCCGATCCTGTGGACGCCTTTTTCCTCCAGGTGCAGGGATCGGGGCGGCTGCGTTTTGAGGACGGCAAGGAGATGCCCGTGCGCTTTGCCGGTTCCAACGGCAAGCCGTACCTGAGCATAGGGCGGTATCTCGCCGATCAGGGGGAAATCCCCACCGGGCAAGTGAGTATGCAGTCCATCCGGCAGTGGCTGCGCGATCACCCGGAATCGCGCGACGACCTGCTCCGGCGCAACCAGCGCTACATCTTTTTCCGCAAGGGGCCGGAAACCTCTTCCGGCAGCATTACGTCCGGCCCTGTGGGGAGCATGGGATCGCCGCTCAGTTCGATGGTCTCGCTGGCTGTGGATCGCACGACCTTCCCGCTCGGCTCTGTGCTTGCCTTTGATGTGAATATTCCCGATCCGTCCTCCCCCGTGGAGGAAGGCCCCGTTTCGACCACGCCGCTTTTCGGCATCGGGTTGGCGCAGGATACGGGAGAGGCCATCAGGGGGCGCCGCGTCGACCTGTTCTGCGGCAAGGGCGCAAGGGCGGCCTATATCGCGGGGCACCTCAACGGCCCCGGTGAAATCTGGATGCTGCTGGCGAAGTAACGCTTGTTTCGGAAGAGATTGGCCCCGTTCCATGAACGGGGCTTTTCTTTTGGCTGTGTCAGAGGAAATGACGGTTGATGCTTTTTTCTTTGAAATTCCAAATGGATAACCAATAAAATGTGGCTCTGTCATAGAAAACGGTTGTATTTTCACAGTATGGTGAAAATACAACCTTTTTCTCTTGTTTTCCCACTAAAGGACTCCATAGCGCGAGACACTTTATTGGTTATCCCTTTGGAATTTCAAAAAAAGATAAATAAAAATGGCTGTGTTTAAGTTTGTGGTTGATACAAGATTCCAACTGAAAAAGAAGAGCTCTTTGGA
>OLRF01003470.1_pt1 | contig 12179 bp, 11 predicted proteins | sample 1672061 | NCBI WGS metagenome assembly OLRF01 (sample SAMEA3136641, study PRJEB25190) | human gut metagenome | reverse complement strand
CAAAGGAAAAGTCTGCAATGTTGCCCCTTCCCGCAAAGAAAGTCCCCGGTCTTCATCCGGATGGGAAAAACGCCCGCAGGACGTTTTATAAAACATAGTAGTAATAGTAGAAGAAGGTTTATCCCATTTCAACCGCCCATAGACATCTGCAAAGCTGTGATCCTTTCCCACATAACAAGGGAGTTGCAATTCCTTATCATCTTTCCATGCAAGCCGGGAACCACCATCATGGGGGGTCTTCCGCAATCTTTTCAGATTTACTTCGCTCAACCCGGAAACAGTATGCATAAAAGCAGTGTCGTCTTTATGCCCGGCCTCCACCGGAAAAAATCCTTTATCCGCCCCAATAGCATCCTTCAACAATTTTTGCTTAGTATCAGCCACAGGCATGGCAACTTCCCCCAAACGCGAAGCCACTAAAGAAAAACGTCTCCGGGATTGCGGAACCCCGTAATAACTCATATTTACAATATCCCATTTATAATGATACCCTTTTCTATCCAGAAAAGCCAAAAACTCCGGAAGCACGCTGTCCTGCCGGGTTGCTAATCCCGGAACATTCTCCACCAAAATAAATCCCGGATTATAATAATCCGCAAAACGCTTGAAATCCCTTAATAAATCCTTTGATTTCAGCGACTTATCACGGCTTGTATTAATAATCGAATAATATTGGCAGGGACTGCACCCGACCAACACCAGATTATCATCATTCCGGATAAGACCGAACTGTTTTTCAAAATAGTTTTCTTCCAATTTTGTAATGTCTGCCCCAACAAATTTTGTACCCGGATTATTAGCTTCGTAAGTACTTTCACATTCCTCAGCCAAATCAACACCAGCCATAACCTCCACCCCGGCCTGCCTGAGCCCGCACGTCATTCCTCCTCCTCCGCAAAAGAAGTCTATCGCCCGTAATTTAACCATCTGATTCACAACAATAAATAGATATTAAGATCTTATAGTACAAAGATAAGAAAATGCCCTGAATTTTGGCATAATGTATATCAGATTTTTAGTCAAATTGTACTTTCAATCATACTCCACATAAATAAATTTATCCTTTAGTATTATAATTCTATCCTATCAATCATCCTCTGCCACGTTCCCTTAAAGTAATCATAAAAATACCCGACTCCTTGTTTCTCCAGAATAATAATCTATAAAATAAACAGACCAGAAACTGTAAAAGCACTCTCTCTTACTTCTAAAACACCTAATCATTCAATATAGTTAATCTTTCAATATTTAAAGTGAAGGTAAAGAAATCCCGGAAGGAAAACAGAACACTCTGAATCAACTATAAGGACAAGGTAATTGTGCACACATTTATCCTGCCTTCCAGAACAATAAAAAATGCAGTCCGTGGCAGGAGTTGCTGACGATCGCCGGCAGGCTGCATTCTTTTGGGAGGTGAAGTGCTTTCCGCTTCGATCATTGAGAGAACATCATGTATTTGTCGCAAAAAAGCATAAAAAGATAACAGAACTATTACCTCTTTTTCTCTCTATTTTAGTTAGAAAATAATCGTTTTGCCATTAAATTTACTCAGATGGAAAAGGAGATCAACATTCAGGAACAGGGGGTAGGAACAGGGCAGATGATAAGAAGGCATTCCATTGGGTATATGTAGAATACTTTCCAAATCTGCAACAGTATACCATACGCGATGCATACAGCGGAGAATCTGATGCAGCATGCCTTTTTCGTGCAATGGACCCATCTGAAACAATATAACGATCGCTATAGTGTCGTCGCTTACCTGCTGACCATAGGCAAAATCAATTGCCTGAAACATATTCGTTCGCAGAAGTTTCAAGGCGATTATCAGAAAAAGATAGTAGAGGTGTTACTCTTTACAAATATGGCCGAAGAAAAAGCTGACAAAGCATTGCAGTACAGGTTACAGAAGTTCTTGGGCGAACTGCCGGAAAAACAGAAACAAGTATTGCTAAAGCATGTGCCGAACATAAGACCATACCTGAAACCGCCAATGAATTACATGTTACCGGGTCGACGACTGTGCATGATTAGGTACTCCTTCTTCCTGAATTTTTTGAATAGCTTGGAAAATATGCTCACGAATGATCGTACTAAATTCTTTCATAATAATCAACTCTGTTTTGGTTCCATTTTTCAAAGATAGATAATATAATTTTCAAAATTATTACTTTGATTCATATTTTACCAATATGATATATTAAAAAAACTCTCCCCTCAGCCAGATTCCGAAAAAGCGGTCGTATACCTGATATATGCCCTGTTCCTGCGTGATAAAATCCTTTTCGAGCAGGCCACGCAGGGCAGACTGTACGGAACTTGGGGAGGATAGACGGTAGTTCTGAACAAATTCGCCGGAAGTGACGACACGAGCCTTGCCTTCCTTAGCCAGAGCAATCAGCAATTCCTTCTATTTTCCAGGCATCCGGTACAACATTTCCAGATAGGTATATTAAAAAAATCCATTACACTGTCGAGGGCCGGAAAAATCATATCCCGCGTATAATTCCCTCCCGGAGGAGTTGAACTGTACAAAACATTCAGCATCTTTTACAGATACCAGGTGATTCCTTCAAATTGCCGGTAGAGCAATTCCACCACTTCCGGTACAATCGTTTTTCCTCCCTGTTCGAAATTCCGAATGGCAAAAGCCGTGTATACAGGCAAAGCAATGCTTTCCATATACAGGACGGGAGGCACTCAGGAACATATTCCCCATGACATGCCACCGACTGCCCGCAAAAATAAAACAGGCTCTTTTACCCTTGGCTTTAAACCTTCGAGAATCACCTTACTCAGTAGAAAAACGAAATCCCGCAACGAAGCTATCGCATAAATATCCACAAAAAAAGTATAGTATAGACGGACTATAGACTCATTTCTGAATCAATGTTCTATCAGTCCGCTTTTACCGCATTCTGCGGGTGGAAATCAAAGCCAGATTATTACCATTACTGATCTCCCGGATCAACTTTTCCATCTACCGGTCACAAAAATATTCGGGAGAAACATGCCCGCTGGTTACGAAAAGATTTATCAGAATGGTCACACTTCACAAAATTAATTGATACAAAGACAATTATTATAAAACAATAATCAAAATCCAATAAAACACAGAAACTGACAAAACGAAAAACCGCGATGGCCGCTAATAGCCATCGCGGCAAGGTTTTCTCTGTCGCTAACCTTCTTCTCTACTTCCGGAATCAGCCGTTTCGGCAGCAGGCTCCACCACTATCGTGTATATCCCCGGCAACACAAAGCTACGTCCCAGGTTCCACACCCGGAGGTCGGCCCTGTATGTGCCCACTGGGATCGTATGATCCTTCGCGATCCGGAACACCCCGGTCAATACCACCTCTACCTGCGAGGCGATCACGGCCTCCACTTCCCGGCCCGAGTCATCACGCAAGGCTGCCAGTTCGTAATATATGGGAAAAGTACCGATCACCCCCTGTATCTTCTCCGATTGATAGGGGATTGAATCCCGGCTGTCCGGAGCAAGGGCAATCCGGAGCGTATCGGTGACATACCCGGCTTCGCCCGTTTCCAGATATCCCTTGGTGATATCATCGCAACTGTAAAACCCGATCCCTGCCAGGATCAGCATTCCTAATATTCCTATTTTCATAATATATTCTTTTATCATTTGAATTTTAACCGAATTTCCCTTCAACGTCCTCCTGTCCTCTCCTCACTACCGTCCACCACCGGGTCGGCCATCTGAAAGGTGGTCGACAACGAATGCACCACGGCATTACCGGTCATGATATCCCCCGAGGCCACGTGCCCCGTATGACCCGATTCCAGGAAGTGGAAACCGATGCCGTCCGCTCCGATGTCCGGCATCCCCTGCCAGCTGCCCTTCACCCGGTACACCCGCAAATCCAGACCGTTCAGGGTTTCAAAAACCGTTCCCCCTTCCAGCGTACCCTGCACCTCATAAGGGAAATCCACCCGCACATGCCGTCCTGCAATCACATACGACAACAGAATCTCCCGGCACAATGCATCCGGCATATCCGCCACCGAGCGGTAAACCAGCTCCCCCTCCCCGTCCGTCGTTCGCAAAAGGAACTGCACGATACTCAGATTCGTCAGACCGAACACCGTCATCTGCGGACAATCCGGGTCTTTGCCGTCGAACAGGTCCGCCAACCCGGCCTTCCGGATCATGATCACCAGCGAGTCCCAGTTGCCGTGCCCCGCCTGCATATATTCCCAGGCCGTACCGTCGTAAACCCCGTTAGCCAGACCTGTATCGTGGAACGTATCTTTTTCACAACCGCCTGTTCCGCAAGCGATGACGAACATTATTCCTATCATATAATTTTTCATATTCCATATATTTTTTATTGTTTTCCCGCCGGAAAGGCATCCCCCGGCAGGAAAACACAGATTATAAATCGACGGCTCAAAACTTTCCTACCCAGTAAGCCGTCTGTTTCACCTTCGGGTTATTGTTCATCGCATCCAGAGATACCGGCAGGAACAAAGCCCCGGCCGCCACATCCGTTTCCGTCAGATCACGGAAGCCCCCTTTCAGCAGGTTATAGGTGTGATTGCGCATATAATCGAAATACCGCACCCCCGTCTGAAACAGCAACTCCCTGTCGCGTTCCAGCTGTATCGCCCGCCGGAGATCACCCTCCGCCTCCGAATAACCGGCCACGCCCGCACGGCGGCGGACAACATCCAGGTCGGCAACGGCCCCTTCCCGGTCACCCGTCGCCGCTTTCATCTCCGCCCTCAGCAGCAGGATATCCGGCAGGCGGATCAGGATATCGTTCGCTAACAGCGTACGCGGCGTACCGTCATAAATTCCGCCCGAGTAGTATTCCACCTCCCGCCACATCCGAACATAGGCAGCTCCTTGTGTCACAGACACCGGCTCTTCCTTCATCCGGAAGAAATCGGCAAAATAGGCCTGTAAACGCAAATCCTCCGGCGTGTAAAGCCTTTCCACCGTCTCGTTGCGGATAAAGAATTTACGCCGCGAAGCAGGGGTCGTCCCTTTCAACACCGGCCATTTTTCGACCGTCCCCCCGATATAGCTCCCGAAATCCTTATACTCCCCCCGGCTGTCGTCATAGCACACCTCGAAGATCCCTTCCTCCGAATTTCCGGGAAGCACCTCCGTACATACCTCCTCCGGGCTGGCCACCAGACGGTAATTCGGGTCCCCGATCACCTTCCCGGCAGCTTCGATCCCCAGCGCATAATATTCCGGTTCCTGCCCGTAGCCCGCTATCCACGCATACACCCCGGCCAATATGGCATACGCCGTCCCCCGCCCCGGGATCTGACGGGCCGTAAGTGGTTTACCCTCCGGATCCTTCAACTGATCCGCAGGAGGCAGGTATTCCGCTGCCAGCAGCAGGTCCGCCACGATATGCCCGGCGATCTCCCGCCAGGGCGTACGCCCCTTCTCCGAGATATCCTCGTATTCCAGCACCAGCGGCGCATCCCCCCACAACCGGATAATCTGGAAATACACAGCGCCTGACCCATATAAAAACGGTAACGCTCCTCCGGAAGACCGGCCCGGTAAAGATTACCGATCACCAGATTGGCCGCGCTCACGGCCTTATATTCGTACATCCAGCTGAACTCCACGGCTGTAGCCGTATAGCCCGAAAGGTTATGCTCATTGGCCTCCCGCCAACGGGCAAGGCCGAAATTATCCAGCAGCAGACCGCGGTCGCGGTAGTCCTGCGTAAAACTCCCCATCACCTCACGGAACTGGGCGTGCATGCCGTAAACCGCTGCTTCCACATCCGCTTCGCTACGGAAATGGTTCGCTACCGTCGTATTATTCTCCGACAACTGCGTCAGGAAACTGTCACATCCCGACAGGAGGAATAAAGCCAGCCCTGCGATATATCCGATCATCTGTTTTCTCATCGTTTAAAAATTTAAGGTTAGTCCGATTGTAAAGCGGCGCGACAGCGGATAGGCGTTGTAATTGTCCACTCCCGTATACGGGTCCACCGTCTCCGGGTCGCCGCCCCGGTAATCCGTCAGCGTAAAAAGGTTCTCACCGCTTATGAAGATCCGCGCACCGAAACCCGTCGCTTTCCGCACCGCTTCCGGCAGCGTATACCCCACCGTCACCGCCTGCAGTTTCAGGTAGCTGATCCGCTGAGCGTTCGAGGCCAGGTTGGTGGCGAAATTATACAGCCCGTTCTCCATCCGGTTGGCCGGATAAGGCGCACCGTCGCCCGGATGCTCCCAGAACAGCCCGTCGAGACTACCCGTCAGATAAGGACGCGCCATATCCGCCGGGTTCAGCGCAAGGTAAGTACCCAGAGAAGCCCCCCGGGCAGCATCCAGTACCCACTTGCGGCAAACGAAATTGAACAGCACGGTCACATCCAGCCCCTTCCACATCAGGTCCGTGGAAATACCGCCCTGAAACTGTGGCAGGGGCGAACCGATATATATACGGTCCTCCGCCAGCGTACCGTAATTATAAATCTGACCATTGCCGTCCACGTCCGTGATGATCCGGTCGCCTGCCCGGTAATAGGCACTCCCCTCCCCGCGGAGGTATTTCTTCACCCCGTCCTCATAATAAGAAGGCACATCGCTCTGGCTATCGTAAATCCCGCGGTCGTCGAAGGCATAAATCCCGTAAAGCGGCAGGCCGATCACCGAAATGTTGTTCGCAAAGCGGGCCGCCGTATTCTGGAAATCGCGCCCGTTCAGGCTCCGGGCCAGCCGATTCCGGTTCCTGCTTACATTGAACGACAGGTTCCACTGCCAGGTCCTCCCGCGCACCAGCTCACCCTTCACCTCCAGCTCCACACCCTCGTTGTCGATGCCGTACATATTCCGCCACGGGGCCAGGAAACCCGTATGCGTGCCGGGAGTCGGGGGATTGTACAGCAACCCGCGCGTCCGTTTCAGGTAATAATCGAAAGTGAGGCCGATGCGGTTGTCCAGCAACCCGAGGTCCAGCCCCGCATCGTATTCCGTCGTCTTTTCCCAGGTCAGGCCGCTGTTCGAGACACCTGCCCACCATTCGGGAACCACAGTCGGATGCCCCAAATAGGGAGCGCCCTGATCCAGTTCGCCCTGTGCCAGATAGGGATATTCGAAGATACGGCCCGTACGCCCTTGCGAGAAGCGCAGCTTACCGTAATTCAGCCAAGGTTTCAGCGCCTGCATAAACGGCTCCTCCGTAAACGTCCACCCCACAAAATACGAAGGGAACCAGCCCCAACGCACATCCTCGCCGAAGGTCGACGAAGCATCGCGCCGCAGGGTGAAGCCCGCATAATACCGCTCCCTGTAATTGTAGTTCAGGCGGCCGAACAGGCCCACCATCGTCTTTTTCTCATAATCCGAATAATAATCCTTCAGGTCGAGCCGGGCCTCCGCATCGTACACCTGCGAGTACCAAGGGGCGTAATGGATGGTGTTCGAGGCAGCCCCGAGCGCCTTGCCCGTGTTATTGTTCATCTCGTCCTGCTGCACGGAAAAACCGAGCAGCAGGTCGACCGTATGGCTGCTGCCAAACGTCCGGCGGTAGGTCAGCAGGTTCTCGTTGAGCACCATCAGATGGCGGGCGATCGTGCCGCTGCTATAGGTTTTACCGTATTCGTTCACCTCCTTCGGCAGGAAAACGTTCTGGTTGTTCTGGAGATAATCGACCGCCACGCCCGATTTCAGTGCCAGGCCGTCGGCGATCTCATACGTTAGGTCGAAGGAAGTGCGCAGCTTGTAGCTGTCGTTCTTCTCCCTGGTGCTCTCATAGCGGCGGGTCAGCTCGCCGAAATAAGGCGTTCCGGGACCGGGCAGCACCGTCGAGGTGAAAAGAAAGTCCGGCAGCGTGGAATAAGCCGTCGGCGCCGGATTGAAGGCATCCACCCCTTTGCGCGAGCGGTTGTTGTCGGTATAGGCCAGGTAGAAGCGGAAATTGCCGTAAAGGTGGTGCGCAGGCTTGAAGGCCAGGTTCGAAAAGGCCGAAAAGCGGCGGTTGCCCGTACCCCGCAGCGTTCCCGCCTCATCGTAAAAGCCCAGGCCGACGGAATAGGCGATTCCCTCCGCCCCGCCCCGGACCTGGATATTCGCATTCGTGGCATGGGCGGGGCGCAGGTAATACGCCATCAGATCGGTGGAATTGTTATAGAAAGGGTTCAGGCTGTCCTGATACACGGTCATGTCCGCGCCGTTGCCTTCGTTCCAGAAATAATCGTAAGGCTTGCCCAGGGCGTAGCCTTCCGGATAGCGGTAGGAATCCGTTTCCCGGTCGTAGTACACTCCCGCATAATTTTTCATCGCCTCCAGACGGGCGAGCCGCTCGGCATTCCCGCCGATCCGCTCCGGCAGCAGGGGCTGCAGGATAAAGGTGTGGCTGACATTGGCCGAGAGCAGGGGGTGCTGGTTGTAGCGGCCCTTTTTCGTCGTGATGATCACCACCCCGTTGGCTGCCCGCGAGCCGTAGATGGCCGCCGCTGCGGCATCCTTCAATACGGTGAATGTTTCAATGTCGTCCGGGTTGAGCGAGGTGAGCGGGTTGCCGCCCACCTTGAGGCTGGCGTCGTCCGAGGCGATCACCCCGTCGATCACGAACAGCGGGTTACGGTTGCCGGCAATCGCCAGGTCGTTCGCACCGCGGACGATGATGCTCACATCGTTACCCCCCGGATCGCCCGACTGGCTCGCGATATACACCCCCGCCATCTGGCCCTTGGCCAGCGTCAGCACGTTGGATGCGGGCTTGTTTTGCAGCCGGGCGGCATCCACCGTCGCCACCGAGCCCGACACCTGTCCGCGCCGCTGCTCCCCGTAGGCGACCACCGTCACCTCCTCCAGCGATTCACGGCTCTCTTCCAGCCGGACCCGGAGCATTTCCCCGGCACGGTAACCCACCGTCACCGTCTTATAGCCCACACACGAAAAGGTCAGCCTGCCGCGCTCTTCGGGCAGGCGGAGCGCAAAATGCCCCCCGTTGTCGGTCGCCCCGCCCGTAATTCCGTAACGGACGGTCACGCCCGGCAGGGGGACGCCTTCCGCATCGGTCACCAGGCCGTTGACCGGATAAGTGGATTGTTGCTGCGGCACTCCTGCCTGCAAAGGGACGGGCAGGGTAAAAGCAGCCAATAAACAGAAAATAATGGCGGTCAGCCGTTGCTTTCGTAAGCTCCGGCTAACGCTGCATGCGTTTTTTTGCATAACTTTGTCGGTGTTAATATTAGTAATAATGTTAATTGAGGCGGGAGGACTGAACGGGCACGCCAATGTCACCCAGTCCCCCGCTGTTTTTTTATGGAATCTTCATTTTTTTCCGGTTCACCTCCTTCCCTGTTTGCATTGTTTCGTTTATTTTATCGTCCCTGTATCCTTTCCGGACAGAACCGGATCTATACTGGCCGGATCGGAAAGATCGATACGCAACATTTCCTCCAGGTCCGTTTTTACCCGGCAGAAGAAGATCAGGTCATGGGCGATCAGGTCATGCAGCTCCGAAATCTTTCCCGTAAAAATACTCTGACGGTAAAGGATATTGTTCAGGCGCCGTTTCTCCTTCTGGGAATCCGACAAATCCGTGAACAGATAAAAGCTGCAGGCCTTGATCAGGAAGGGATCGATATCGCTCCACGGGTGGGTGTCGAGTAATTTTAATAGCTTGCAGCTCTTTTTTACACGGGTATAAAGGATCTGTAATATTTCACACTCCGTTGAGTCTGCGGTGACCGAAGGACACATCATCCGGGACATTTGCAGATAAAAGTGTTTCAAAGGTTCGTTGTCCGTCGAAATAAATCCTTTGGGCAGGCACTTACCCGTTACATCTGGTTTTTCAGGCTGAAATTCTTCTCCGCCTAAGCTGGAATACCGATTCTCTGTCGGTTGAAAAGTGTTTTGATGATCTGTTTCCATGTTTGTATTTAATTATAATAGTTAGATATAGTAAGACGTAAATCACGTCTCATAAATTGTAAATTTCCTAAAGGAAATAATCTTAATTCGGTGGAGATTTGTTATTTTTCATAATTGAACTGTTATATTTTAGTTATTGATATAATGTATATTCTAATCTTTTTTTACTTATTTATTGTCCCTTATCAATTTCTGGTTTATAAACCAGAAAGAGTGTCAACCTATATTTTTTCCTTTGTTATGAACTTAAAACAAAGGATATGGAAGATGATGAATTAATATTACACAAATTCGGTCAAAAATTGCAACAGCTAAGAAAAAATCAATCTTTAACCTTACAAGAACTTGAAGCTATCGTTGATATTGATAATAGTAATCTTTCAAAGTATGAATCCGGCAGTATAGATATAAGGCTTACTTCCTTATATAAACTTAGTAAAGCACTCGGAATTACATTAAGCAAATTGTTTGAGGGCATAGAATAACATACTATCAATCAAATATTTTTCATTTCTGTTTTCATAGTAAAAAATTTTGTTGAAGCGAATAGAAAAGACGGTTCCGCTCGTCCCGTTGTACTACACCTCGAAGGCAGCGGGTGCATTAACACTCCGCACGGGGATACGAAACCGCCGTATATGGAGTGTACAAGCATAAAAAATGCCTGTCAATGATTGGCAGGTTTCCCTACCTTCGAGTATGTAGTACGTAACAAATGTACAAAAATTCTCTAACATAACAAAACAAACTTTCAAAGAACTATCTAAAATCATTAATTGTCTTATACTTCAACAGGTTTTATCATAGTAATTACTTATAATTACACAATGCCTCCAACCTGCTCAACTCTTTCCCTGTTTCCTCCTTTTTCTCCTTATCATCCGGCGAATTTATCAGATAATAAAGGCAGGCACTTACCCGTTAGATCTGGTTTCTCAGGTTGAAACTCTTCTCCGCCTAAGCCGGAATACCGATTCTCTGTCGGTTGGAAAGTGTCGGGGTGTTGTTCGTTTTCCATAAGTAAAGTTTTATTCGGTTTATAACTAAAAATGATTAAAAACTCTCTATTCAAATTGGGTTAATAAGTCAGGCAGGAAGTTCCATACCTTTTATTTAATGGATTGAAAGAGGGCTATTGACTCAGGCCGTCATTACACCTCCTTCCTTGGGGAGGTCAGAAGTTTCCCCTTTGCCGCACGTTCTGATTCCCCATGCAATGATTCAAGGAAACCCTTAAAATAAAAGGCCTTCTCTGCAATAAATTGTTTATGCCAGGCAAAGTCACGGCAATATGCGTCCAACCTGTTCAACTCTTTCCCGGTTTCCTCTTTTTTCCCCTTATCATCCGGCGAGTTTATCAGATAATAAAGGCAGGCATTTTTAACATGTTCCAGATTCAAAACCACTTCGTCGAGCCATCCGAAAAAGCCGTCCATCAGTTCCGTGTCATTTTCAATGCAATCGAAAGGATTAGGGTAAGAATGGTAATCCACGAAACCTTTCCAGATTCTTTCAGCTTCATTCGGTAGTAACAAATCCCCCGAATCGGGAGGAAGATTGTGTAAAATCCGCGCGTAAGCTTCATTGGTAAGAGTGTCTTCAATGGTATCCATACTCTTAAGTTTTATAGGTTGATATAAATTCTAAACATCCAAGTGTCTGGCTATTTTCCTTTTCGTGTAAATTCTTGCTTTCTTACATCGGTTGGTGGTTTTAGGCTAATAATCTGAATTATGTTATCCTCATTTTATCTTTTCATTGCTTTCAACACTTTTATAGCCAAAACAACCTTATAGGGTGGTTTAATCTGTATATTTATCCTTTTTCTTTGTAGCAAATAGATATAAATGAATAGAAAAAAGGAAAAAATAGATCTTTTCGTTATCGAAAGCGTCAAAAAACGAAGAAAAGAACTCAATCTCACTCAAGAACAACTTGCAGATGAAGTTGGTTTTTCCAATACATTCATTAGTGAAAGAGAATCTGGGATTAAACGTTATAACATTTCACATTTAAATAAACTCGCAATTGCGCTAAAATGCTCTCCGAAAGATTTTCTTCCTAATGAACCTTTTAAAGAAGATGCAAAAAAGTAACAATACTTGTAATATCCATATTACTTTTTACAACTACTCTAAATAGCCAGCAAGAATAAGCAAAATACAAACGGTTTCGCCTTTCCCGCTGTCCAACAACACAATGGCTGAGCTGGGTGCATTAACACTCCAAACGGGGGTACGAAACCGCCGTATATGGAGTGTACAAGCATAAAAAATGCCTGTCAATGATTG
>OLRF01003461.1_pt1 | contig 12192 bp, 6 predicted proteins | sample 1672061 | NCBI WGS metagenome assembly OLRF01 (sample SAMEA3136641, study PRJEB25190) | human gut metagenome | reverse complement strand
ACGAAAAGCCTCTTCTGACTGCCGCTTTTGCTGTGCTTTTGACACAGCAAGAGCTACTGCCTGTTTTTTCTCCTCAAAGGCTATTTTTTTCTCTTCAACGGCCTCCTGCACTAGCTGTTTTCGCTCCTCTGCTGCCAGTCTCCGTTCTTCTGCTGCCGCTTCTGCCGCCAATTTTCCCTCTGCTACAGCATCCGCCACTGCCTGCTTCTTCTCTTCTACACTCTCCTGTACAGCCTCTGCCTGTGCCTTTAGCTTCTCTGCAAATTTCTTAGAATTGATTTCTAAATTCGGATATGCCTCTCCGATACGGCGAAGCAGTACCGGATCCTCGCGAAGAAGTTGGCGCACCTTTGTGCTGACTTCCTCAGAATTATCTGCTTCTACGCCATCAATTTCCTTTTTAACAAGATTAAATGCAATATGTGATACAATATTATCCCAGATCATCAGCATAACAATTGCACCTGACAGCGTATAAAGAATCCACTGCGGAATGGCATGAATCCATTTCATCAAAACTGGATCAATCAGCTTTACAATTGCCACACCTCCAATTCCAAATAATACCAAGTTTCCAATCCAAATACGGCCATGCAGATTCATTGGCTTTTGGCTGTAATCCCACCAGCGCGCATGGAACATTTTTTCCATGTACCAGCTGACAAAATATTCTAGAACTCCGCAGAGTACAAAAGACGCCAAAAACGTCACAATATAGCTTGCATTTCCGATCAGTCCACCAACTAAAACTGTTACAACAACGGCACCTGAGCCATAAATCGGACAATATGGACCAATTAAAAATCCACGGTTAATAAAACGGTGAAACTGTATATACTTTAATATCACTTCCATGCACCATCCGGCGACAGAATAGCAAAAAAATAGTACGATAAGCTCTGCTATTGTTTGTCTAAGCATTCAATTTTCTCCTTTCAAAACGCATAAGGGGACAATATTTCTATTGTCCCCTGGTGTCTCAAATGGTTGCGATATCGATCAGTGTCAGTTGCTCTTCTCTATTCTCAAGACTAGTAATCAATGCCTTTGCTGTATCGATTGCTGTCAGTACATTTACACCTGTCTCGATTGCATTTCTACGGATAATAAAACCATCATGGCTGTGCTCTGCGCCCTGTGTTGGTGTATCAATGACAAGATCAATCTGATGGCCAAGAATCAAATCAAGAAGATTCGGTGAATCCTGCTCCAGCTTGCTTATATAAAGTGTATCCACTCCCTTTGCACGAAGTGCTGCTCCTGTTCCCTTTGTCGCATAGATCTCGTAGCCAATTGCCTTGAAACGTCTTGCAATATCTACGATTTCTTCCTTATCATCATCGCGAACTGTAATAATCATCTTCTTATACTTTGGAAGATGGAAGCCTGCACCAAGGAAAGCCTTATAAAGTGCCTCGTTAAAGGTCTTGCCGATTCCAAGACACTCACCTGTTGACTTCATCTCTGGTCCAAGTGCAATATCAGCTCCACGCAGCTTCTCAAAGGAGAATACCGGCATCTTAATTGCATAATAATCTGCTTCCTTTTGCAGACCTGGCTCATAACCAAGACCACGAATTGTATTTCCAATGATGACCTGTGTTGCCAGATCAACAATCGGGATTCCTGTTACCTTACTGATATACGGAACAGTACGGCTGGAACGCGGATTTACCTCAATTACATATACATCCTCTTCGCCGCATACAATAAACTGGATATTGATCATTCCGATTACATGCAGTGACTTTGCAAGTCTTCTTGTATATTCTGCGATCTTTGCCTTTGCACCGTCCGTCAGGCTCTGTGCCGGATATACCGAAATACTGTCTCCTGAATGGATACCTGCACGCTCGATATGCTCCATGATTCCCGGAATCAGGATATCATCTCCGTCGCATACTGCATCGACCTCGATCTCTTTTCCTTGAAGATATTTATCAACAAGGATCGGATGATCCTGTGCGATCCGGTTGATAATGCCGATAAACTCATCAATATCATTATCATTGATGGCAATCTGCATTCCCTGTCCTCCAAGTACATAGGAAGGACGAACCAGAACCGGATATCCAAGTCTGTTGGCAACCTCTTTTGCTTCCTCAGCCGTAAATACAGTACCACCTGTCGGACGTGGGATCTGACACTCCTCAAGAATCTCATCAAAGAGTTCTCGGTCTTCTGCTTTATCTACATTTTCTGCGGATGTTCCAAGGATCGGAACTCCCATCTTCATCAGTGCTTCTGTCAGCTTGATCGCTGTCTGTCCACCGAACTGGACAACTGCTCCATCCGGCTTCTCAATATCAACGATACTCTCTACATCTTCCGGTGTCAGCGGCTCAAAATACAGCTTATCAGCAATATCAAAGTCTGTACTTACTGTCTCCGGGTTATTATTTACAATGATCGTTTCATATCCTTCTTTTGCAAATGCCCATGTACAATGTACAGAACAGAAGTCAAACTCGATTCCCTGTCCGATACGGATCGGACCTGATCCAAGGACAAGAACTTTCTTCTTCGCATCTGTCTTTTCAACTTCATTCTCACTACCATAAACGGAATAGTAGTATGGAGTCTCTGCCGCGAACTCCGCCGCACAGGTATCTACGATCTTATATGCTGCCACGATACCATTTTCATGACGCATATCATGGATCTCTTGCTCTGTCTTTCCTGTCAGTTCAGCGATCACATTGTCAGGGAACTCAATTCTCTTAGCTTCTTTCAGAAGTTCCGGTGTGAGTTCCTGGGTCTTCAGTGCTGTCTCCATCTCTGTGATGATCGCAAATTTATCAATGAACCACTTGTCAACCTTTGTAATGTTGTGGATCACATCATAATCCACACCTCTTCTGCAGGCCTCCGCAATTCTCCACATACGCATATCATCAACGATCTCCAGTTGCTCCAGGAGTTCGTCATCTGTCAGACCGGTGAAATCATAGGACATCAGACTGTCTACATGTTGCTCCAGTGAACGGATTGCTTTCATCAAAGCTCCTTCAAAGTTATTGCAGATACTCATAACCTCTCCGGTTGCTTTCATCTGAGTCGTAAGAGTTCTCTTTGCACTGATAAACTTATCAAATGGAAGACGCGGAATCTTTACAACTACATAATCAAGCATTGGCTCGAAACTTGCGTAGGTCTTCTTTGTGATTGCATTCTGGATCTCATCCAGATTATATCCAAGAGCGATCTTTGCCGCAACTTTGGCGATCGGGTATCCTGTTGCCTTAGAAGCAAGTGCGGAAGAACGGCTTACACGAGGATTTACCTCGATAACGCAATATTCAAATGTCTCCGGATGAAGAGCATACTGTACGTTACATCCACCTGTAATATTCAGTTCACTGATGATATTCAGTGCGGAGGTACGAAGCATCTGATACTCTTTATCTCCCAGCGTCTGCGATGGAGCTACTACGATACTGTCTCCTGTATGGACACCCACCGGATCAATATTTTCCATATTACATACCGTAATGCAGTTTCCATTTCCGTCACGCATTACCTCATACTCGATCTCTTTCCATCCTGCAATACAGCGTTCTACAAGGACCTGACCTACACGGGAAAGACGAAGTCCGTTCTCAAGGATCTCTACCAACTGATGAGGATCATGGGCAATACCACCGCCACTTCCGCCAAGTGTATAAGCCGGACGGAGAACAACCGGATATCCGATCTCATTTGCAAATGCAAGACCATCTTCCACATTTTCAACAACCAGTGAAGCGGCAACCGGTTCACCGATCTTTTCCATCGTTGCTTTAAACTCAAGACGATCCTCCGCTTTCTTGATCGTCTCAGAAGTTGTTCCGATCAGACGAACCCCATTTTCTTTCAGGAATCCAGCCTCCTCAAGCTCCATGGCAAGGTTCAGTCCTGCCTGTCCTCCCAGAGTAGGAAGTACGCTGTCCGGTTTTTCTTTCTTGATCAACTGCTCAACCACTTCTACTGTCAGAGGTTCAATATATACTCTGTCTGCAATATCCTTATCCGTCATGATCGTAGCCGGATTAGAGTTCAGCAGAACAACTTCGATTCCTTCTTCTTTCAGAGAACGGCACGCCTGGGTTCCTGCATAGTCAAACTCCGCTGCCTGCCCGATGACGATCGGACCCGAACCAATCACTAATACTTTCTTAATACTATTATCTCTTGGCATTATTTCGTCCCTCCCATCATCTCAATGAATCTGTCGAACAGGTATCCTGAATCCTGCGGTCCCGGACAAGCTTCCGGATGGAACTGCACCGTAAAGATATTCTTTCCTACATATGCAAGTCCCTCATTCGTTCCATCATTTACATTCTTAAATGCCGGAACTGCAATCTTTGGATCTACATTCTCATCATCTACTACATAACCATGGTTCTGGGATGAAATATAGACACGTCCGGTCTGAAGATCTTTCACCGGATGATTTCCTCCACGGTGTCCGTATTTCAGCTTATGCGTTGTCGCACCGGTAGCCAGAGCCATTAACTGATGACCCAGACAAATAGCAAAAATCGGGATATCTGTATTGTATAATTTTCTGATTTCCTCAATAATTGATGTGCAGTCTGCCGGATCTCCAGGTCCATTAGAAAGCATGATGCCGTCCGGATTAGAAGAAATAATTTCTTCTGCCGGTGTATGTGCCGGATAAACCGTCACTTCGCATCCACGCCTGTTCAAAGATTTTGCAATATTATTCTTTGCTCCAAGATCAAGAAGTGCAACTTTCTTTCCATTTCCTTCCAATACATATTTTTCGGCACATGTCACCTTTGATACGACATCACCGACCGTATATGCCTTTAACTTCGGTAAGATCTCATCAAGATTATAATTCTCATTCGTCGTGATCATACCGTTCATAGTTCCTTTTTCTCTCAGGATTTTTGTCAGAGCACGTGTATCCACCCCTGCAATTCCCGGAATATCCTGTTCTTTAAGGAAATCCTGAATTGTGCCTTCGCATCTGAAATTGCTCGGCATACGGGACAGTTCTCTCACAATATAGCCGTCAGGCCATGCCTTCCTAGACTCCATGTCTGGTGTAATACCATAGTTACCGATCAGCGGATAGGTCATGACAACAGCCTGTCCTGCATAAGAAGGGTCCGTCAACACCTCCAGATAACCTGTCATCGAGGTATTAAATACGATCTCACTGATCATATCCTTCGTCGAACCAATGCTTGTTCCTGTAAACACAGTACCGTCTTCCAAAATAAGAAACGCTTTCATCTGTTCACCCTTTCCCTTCGTAAAAATATTTTTTCTCAAAAGGAAGGCGCTCATGGAGTCTTTATTCCAGAGCGCCCTCTTTCTCAAATTGTAAAGATTATACTACAGCATGAGAGACATTTCAACATCATTTTTGATGAATAGCTTAGTACTTTTATTAATATATATTGGTATTTTTTACTTATAAATGGTATTTTATGCATTTTTATGAATACCAGAAGATCATTATGATCCGCTTTCTGTCATCCACGGCATACGTATATTTCACTTCTTCCAATTGTCTGAAGTCAACAAGAAACTGTGCCGCCTGTGGAATCAAATTATCTATAATTTTCTCTTTTGCAACTTCATAAACAGCATTTTCCGAAAAGCGGATAGCAAACATTTCCTGTCCCTGTTCTATCCCTGCTTTCATTTTTTCATAGATTTCATTCTCATCAAATGTTTCATAGTACAGACCGTTGATTCGATAATATTCCAGATCATTGGAATCGCACACCGGATACGGCACAAAATCATCCTGCTGATGATCTGTAAAAATTTCTTCATCTGTACAACATAGATACTCATAATTCACAAGATCATGAGGTAGCGTTTCTCCCGTCTCATTCTCCTGAAAGATCGGATCTCCGAAAGTCACATCCATCTGATAATACTTATCATCACATTTCACTATATTCCATGCATGTGCCCCCTGCTCTTTTACTGTTCCCACAACGTAAATACATTCTATTCCCATCTGTTTCAACAGATATTGCGCTGCCCTGGAATATCCTGCACAGACGGATTTTTTCCCAACCAACGAACTATAAATATTCTGATTATCCAATGCGTTTTGATCATAATCCACAGTATCTACAAGATATTTGAAAATGTACTTGATCTGCTCATATTCTGTCTCACATCCCTGCGCACCTGCAAGTGCCTCTTGTGCCGCATTTTCAATCTGCTCCCGTCTGGATTCTCTCTGTTCCTGTGTGCAGATATAGGACGGATGAAACTCTGTATAGTCTTTGTATACCGTCATTTTTGAGCTGCCGTCACACCAGAACAATTCCGGCCGGTCATACATCAGATATTCGTATATCTTTCCTGCCTCGTCATTCTCGCCTGCATGAAGAAGAATGGTCTCTTCCATGGAACGAACCCCCTGCAGGATCTCACGATAAACCTGTTTTTCCTGCTCCGACAGCTGCTGATAATAAAAACCATCTGCAACATCTTCTTCTGATACATTTAACTCCGGAAATTCTATTTTCTGACCAGAATCAGACAAAAGGACATTTCCAGACTCACGGAATAATCCAGGTACTGCTTTTGTCATCTTTAATACACCTGCCGCTCCGATGATCACAAGAAGAAGCACAAGAAACACGAATCCTTTTCTTGTTGTTTTTCTATTTCTTCGTCGTTTTTTCCTTCGTCTTCTGTCTCTTTCCATTAATTTCACTGTCTCCTGTCTGAACTGTTCCTGTACTTTATGAAAGCTCTGCTATTCTTGACACGCCAACATAAATTTCCGATATCTTATACCATGTTTTATAATCTATCTCTCCTGTTACCGGGAGACCGAATATAGATTGAAATTTCCGGACAGCCGCTTCTGTTTCAGGTCCATAGATTCCATCTTCCGTCAATTTGGGAATCTCCGGATATGCCCCCGCAATCACATTCAGTTCTTCCTGTATCTGACGCACTTTGGGGCCTTGTGAACCTTGTTCCAGTGTATATCCCGGCCAGGAGGACGGAATACCTGAGATTGCTTCTGCCGTATTGATATACATATCGTCACCATAATAATACCTTAGAATTTCAATCGGAGAAAATCCCTGTTCTCCCAGACTTTTCGACCCCCACTGTGTCAACCAGTTTGGACAACTCACTCTGCGACCATCACAATACTGTGTCAGGATTGGCTGGCGCACATTCGGCCGTGACAGATAGTCTGCAAACAGTTCATCCACAATCACTGAAATAGGCTCAAATATATTGCGCTCCGGGATCCATTTATGGTCAAATGCCGTTGATGATGTAATTGTAAAATCAAACCCTTTATTTCGATACCATTCCGTATAAACCCTGTTTAAAGTGAATGACATAATTGCCAGCACATTTGCCCTTATGGTGTCTGCCGGCCAGGTTGCATAGATTTCACTTGATGCGACATTTTTTATATAATCTTTGTACTTCACATAATAATTCTGTGCTGTAGAATCCCGCGGAGATCCATCATGTACGATAATATATTCCGGTACAACCACACGGCTCAAGACAATTTCTCCTGTTTCATTTACCGGCTTAATCTCTTCCTCTGCAATCTTCGGAGGATAATTTCCATATAAAGTATGAGCAGGGATGACGAATACCTGCTCTTCTTCCCTGCTCTGATCCTTTTGTTTCATGCGTATATTCTGGATTGCCTTTGTGTTTGCCAGGATCTCTGTTCCCGAAACACTGATCGACTCAAATCCTTCTGCTTCAATATTCAATGTATATTCTGAATATGGTTGACGTTCTTCGTTCTCATCCAGACTCCATTCTTCCGGTGGTGCATTCAGTTCAACCAGTTCTGTCTGACCGGAAGAATCCGTGACTACCTGCTCTAATATACTTTCCGGAATTCCTGTATAAGAGATGGAAATCCGTGCTTCTTTTACTGGAAATGCATTCACAGAAGATGTAACATTTACCTGCAGCTGACCACGATCGATCAGATTCTCCTGCGTTTCTTTGCTTTCAATTGAACCTTGTATCGGTTGAAAAAGTTTCATAGTTTGTCTCCCACATCTGATTCGTTTCCTTTTTCCAGTATATGCGGGAAACTCCTATTCTTTCCTGTTTTCTACACAAGTTTCAGAATGTCATTAAACATAATAACAACCATCAATGCCATCAGAAGCACAAATCCTGCAAAATGTACCATGCCTTCTTTCTCAGGCGGTACTCTTTTTCCACGAACGGCCTCAATGATAAGGAATACAAGACGTCCACCGTCCAACGCCGGAAGCGGTAACAGATTCATCACACCCAGGTTGGCGGTCAGAAGTACTCCTATATTGAGAAGATTTAAAATCACTACTACCATGCCTGCCGGAGCTGCTTCCTGATAAACGTTATCTACCGCACTGACAATTCCAACCGGACCGGAAAGATCTTTTACTCCTACCTTTCCACCAACTAACATTTTCAGACTGTCAACTGTATATGTGATCCAATACTTCACCGTATATGCTCCGTATCGAACTGTTCCAAACAGACCCGGACGAACCATCTCACCACCTGTAATTCCAAGCAGAGGAAAAGCATCTCCCTCATTCTGTTTTGGTTCCAGCACAACTGTATAATCCTTACCGTCACGCTCATACTCAACTTCTACACTTTTTGTTCCCGCATGCATCATATTATACAGACTGATATCGTTCCAGATATAAACTGATTTTCCTCCGATCTTCTTGATTACATCTCCCGGTTCGATACCTTCTTCCTGCGCTGAATATCCATCTGTCACATTACTGACAATCGGTGCTCGATATCCCGTCCAGCCAATAATAATCATGCAGAGGATCCATGCAAGAATAAGATTAAACACTGGACCTGCAACAATTACTGACATTCTTGCCCAGACCGATTTGCTGTTAAAGCTCCCTTCAGACATATCATCCACATCATCTTCTCCCATCATGCAGGCTCCGCCAAACGGAAGAAGCTTTAAGCTGAATTTTGTTTCTCCAAACTGTTTTCCAAAAATAGTCGGTCCAAGACCCAGAGAGAATTCATCCACACGGATCTTATTCTTCTTTGCAAGCAGAAAGTGTCCTAATTCGTGAAAGATTACAATCGCACTGAATAGCAGAATTGCCAAGATTATGCCCATACATTACCACCTGTTTTTAATAAATTCATATGTTTCCTGTTCTGTCTTTAGTATCTCCTCAACGGTTGGAGCCGCAATATTTTTATGCGCTTCCATACACGCCTGAATAATTTCAGGAATCTGGAGATACTTAATCTTTCTGTCAAGGAACAGCGCAACTGCTTTCTCATTTGCCGCATTTAATACAGTCGGAAGGGAACCTCCTGTTCTTCCCGCTTCAAAAGCAAGCTTCAATCCATAAAATGTTTCCAGATCCGGCTGTTCAAATGTGATCTGCTGAAGTGTCGAAAAGTCCAGTCTGTCACCCGGAAGATAACGACGTTCCGGATAATAGAGTGCATACTGGATTGGAAGTTTCATATCCGGTGTTCCAAGCTGTGCGATCACTGCACCATCTTCATATTCCACCATTGAATGAATGATACTCTGTGGCTGCACAACAACCTGAATCTGATCTACATCCACTCCAAAGAGCCATTTCGCCTCAATCACTTCAAGACCTTTGTTCACCATTGTAGATGAGTCAATTGTAATCTTGCGTCCCATTGCCCAGTTTGGATGTTTCAATGCATCCTCTACCTGGATGTTCTCCAGATCTTCCAGTTTCTTTCCTCTAAATGGTCCACCGGATGCCGTCAGGAGAATCTTATGCAGAGCCTTCTGCTGTCCTCCCTGAAGAGACTGGAAGATTGCGCTGTGCTCGCTATCCACCGGAAGAATAGAAACCCCTTTTTCCTTTGCCAGCGGCATAATGATATGTCCTGCTGTGACCAGTGTCTCTTTATTTGCCAGAGCAATATCTTTTCCTGCATTAATTGCTTCAATTGTAGGAAGAATTCCAATCATTCCGACAATTGCTGTCACAAGAATCTCTGACTCCGGCTGTCTCGCTACTTCAAGCAGTCCATCCATACCGCTTACTACTTTAACATCCAGATCATTTATTTTGTCTTTTAATTCATTTGCTCTTTCTTCTTTCCAAACTGCTGCCAGTTTCGGCTTAAATTCTCTGATCTGTTTCTCCAGGAGATCAATATTATTCCCTGCTGCAAGTGCTGTAACCTCCAGATCGCCATTTGTCCTGACAATCTCCAATGTCTGTGTTCCTATGGATCCTGTGGATCCCAAAATTGCAATTTTCTTCATCGTAACTTTTTACCTCTATTCTGCTTTTATGTTACAATCCACAAAACTGTGGATCAGCAACGCATCTATCACACATATATCTCCTTTTACAGAAACAGGGAAAGATAGAAAATAATAGGTGCTGTAAAGATAACACTGTCAAAACGGTCAAGAATTCCTCCATGTCCCGGAATCAGTTTTCCATAATCTTTAATGTTGTGGTATCTCTTGATCGCAGAAGCTGCCAGGTCCCCAATCTGTGAAATTGCTCCACCGACCGCACCGATAATCGCATATTCCAATATATCTGCTGCCGCATTTCCCCAGTAATTAATTGCAAGTCCATACAATACTCCGATCAATGCTGCACCAAGGATTCCTCCGATTCCACCTTCTATTGATTTCTTCGGACTTAAAATCGGTGCCAGCTTGTGCTTTCCGATCAACATACCGACACAGTATGCACAAGTATCGCATCCCCAGGAGCATACAAACACAAGCCATACCGAGAAGATTCCTCCCGGAAGATTTCTTGTCTGATAAATGTAAGAGAGCATCACTGCCACATAGAACATTCCAAAAAAACCGGCAAAAATCTGCTGTGTATTATATTTCGGATAGGAAAATACAAGAACCGCCATCTGGCAGATCAAAAAAGCCATAAACAGCATAACAAACCAGTTTAAGGATTCTCCCGGAAGAAGCGGTTTAAAATATAATAACCCATAATACAGGATTGCAAAAATATATCCGACAATTCCTGGTGCCTTCTTCTCTATGTGAAATACTTTATACAACTCTGTCATTCCGATCAGGCTGATTAATAACAAAACTGCAAAGAGCAGGTTTCCGCCCGTGATCACTGTGACAAGCGCGATGATCACTAATAGTATTCCACTTAGTAACCTTGTTTTAAACATCTTTATTCCGCCTCCTTTACTCCGCCGAATCTTCTATGCCTGCGGTTATATTCTTCCACCGCTTTTATAAGCTCTTCTTTCGTAAATGCCGGCCACGGAATATCTGTAAAATAAAACTCTGAATAGGCCAGCTGCCAAAGCAGATAATTCGATAATCTTTGTTCTCCGCTTGTACGGATCATCAAATCTGGATCCGGAATGTCATTTGTATCCAGATAAGAATTAAATAATGATTCATCGATCGTGTCCGGATTTACCTTGCCGGCCGCACAATCCTTCGCAAGCTTTCTGGCTGCTCTTGTGATCTCATCACGGCTTCCATAATTCAGGGCAATTGTAAAATTAAGCCCTCCATTGTTGGCTGTTGCCTCTTCCAGTTCTCTGATCCGGCTCTTGATATCCTCATCCAGCGGTTCAATATCGCCGATCACACGGATCTTCATATCATTCTTTGCCGCTGTCTTCAGACATGTTTTCATGTAATTTCTTAAAAGTTTCATCAGTGCATCCACTTCATTCTGTGGTCTGCTCCAGTTTTCTGTAGAAAATGCATAGACTGTCAGGTACTTGATTCCCATACGCCATGCTTCTTCACAGATCTTCTCAACGTTCTTGGCTCCCTGTGCGTGTCCGTAATTTCTCGGCATTCCTTTTGATTTTGCCCAGCGTCCGTTTCCATCTAAAATAATCGCAATATGCTGTGGTACGTTCATTTTCTTATCCTCTCTGTCGCAACTTTCTTTAAAGAAGAAATGGAGGCCTTAAATAAGCCTCCATGTTCTTAAAAACTTATCTGCGTACAAATAATCTGTAAACAGTTTTTCCACATTACAATCTGACAATTCAGCTCTGCTGTTTTTCGATTTAGACTGTCATGATTTCCTTGGACTTCGCCTCTACCATCTTGTCAATCTTAGCAACATACTTGTCTGTGATCTTCTGAAGTTCATCTTCAAGATCTTTGATCTCATCTTCTGAAATTTCCGTTCCTTTCAGTTTCTTGAAAGCAACATTTCCATCACGACG
>OLRF01003453.1_pt1 | contig 12201 bp, 10 predicted proteins | sample 1672061 | NCBI WGS metagenome assembly OLRF01 (sample SAMEA3136641, study PRJEB25190) | human gut metagenome | reverse complement strand
TCGGAGCTTGTCAGAGCCAGACGAAGCTTTGTCTCATAGTTTGAAGCATCACCACCAAGAAGAGTTGTCTCCATATGATACCAAGGCTCTCTCTTGTTAGCTCTGTCATTGGATTCTTGTTGATATCCTCTCCATCACCATAGCGTCCAGTATTTTCATCTAGCTGCTTTCCAATTGTGATCGTAATCTCCGGATCATACTTTCCGTCTGCATTCTTTGTCGCATCTGCTGCAAACGCGCCATTGCAGATACCAGTACCAGTGAACCGATTGCTCTCTTTTTCATAGTTTTGTGTCTCCTTTTTTTAATTTTTTATTATTTGTAATGCCAAGGTCAAAAAGTCATAAGCTTTCTCATGCTTGCATGATAAGGGTTTTGACTTTGAGACCCGATATTTCCTATTCTTTAACTGCACCCATTACAACGCCCTTTACAAAATATTTCTGAAGGAACGGATAGACAAGTAAAATTGGGAGTGCTCCGATAAATACCTGTGCTGCCTTGATGGTTCTCTCAGACATCGCTGCTGCTGAGGTTGGATCCATCGATAAATCCTGCTGATTGCCTTGAACTACGATGACCTGAAGGAAGGATGCAAGCGGATAATTCTTGGTATCTGACATATAGAGAATACCAGTAAACCACTCATTCCAGTTTCCTACCATAATAAACAAACCGACAGTGGCAAGTCCTGCCTTTGATAGTGGCAGATAAATCTTTCGAAATACAGTGAAAAAGCTTGCACCGTCAATTCTTGCAGCCTCTTCAAGCGCCTTTGGAATTGTGCGAAAGAAATTCATGATCAAAATCATGTTGTAACAGCTGAATGCGCCTGGAAGAATGTAAACCCAAAAGCTATTTTTAAGTCCCAGTGAAGAGTTTACCAAATAAGAAGGAATTAAGCCACCGCCAAACAGCATTGTGAACACGAAAAACCACATGATTGCTGTTCTTCCCTTAAAATCTCTTGACAGTGCATAACCTGCCATTGTGATCACACCCATGCTCACTGCTGTTCCTACAATGGTACGCGCAAATGAGATCATCAGTGAACGAACAAAGTTATTATTTTGGAAGGTCTTCTGATAAGCCATCACAGTAAAATCAATCGGCCAAAACGTAACTCTTCCACTGTTGGCAGCTGCTTTTCCACTTAGCGAAATTGCAAACAAATTCAAGAGTGGGAGAAAGCACAACAGCGCTAGTGTACATAAAAAGATCGTATTAAAGACAACAAATATTTTTCTACTGACAGATGTCTTTCGCATGATTGTTTCCCCCTTTCCTTAAAAGATTCGATAGCCTGCAAATTTATAAGCTAACTTATAGGCAACTGCTGTCAAAAACAAGCTGACACCAGATTTGAACAAACCCACTGCTGTACCAAAACTGTACTGACCATTGACAAGTGACTGACGATATACATAGGTATCAATAATATCACCTGTGCTGTAGGTAAGCGGAGAATACAGATTAAAAATCTGATCAAATCCAGCATTCAATACATTTCCAAGGCTAAGTGTTGCCATTACAATGACCATTGGAAGAATACAAGGGATTGTCACGTATAAGGTCTGCTTCCAGCGGCCTGCACCATCAATCTGTGCTGCTTCATACAAGCTCTGATCAATATTGGAGATAGCTGCCAGATACACGATCATTCCAAATCCAAAGCCCTTCCATAAATCAGAGATTACAACAATCTGTCGAAACATTCCTGCATTTCCAAGAAAGAAGATCGGATCCATTCCGAATACTTTCTGTAAAAACATATTCACTATACCATCCATGCCCAAGATGTCTCGAAGCATTCCCGCTACTGTTACCCAAGAAAGGAAATGTGGTAAATAAACCAACGTCTGAATTCCTTTCTTAACTCCCATATTATGTACTTCATTTAAAAGAAGCGCCACGATAATTGGGAAAATCAATCCGAGTACCATTTTCGATACTGCGATGATAAATGTGTTTATGATCGCCTGATAAGATTCCTTAAATTCAAAGATCTGTTTAAAATTATCCAGTCCGACAAATTCTGAACCGGTAATGCCAAGCCACGGCTTATAATTTTGAAATGCCATAACCAAACCACCCATCGGTGCATAGCAGAAGATTAAAGCCAAAATAATTGCCGGAAGAAGCATCACATACATTGGCCAACTGCGCTGCACTTCCTTTTTCACTCTTTGAGCAAGTGGTTGTTTTGTTTGTTGCAAGCTTTTGTCTGTATTGTTCCTGCCCATTTTTTCTCCTTCCTTTTTCCTTGTGTTTTGTTACAATTAGTATAGCAATATTTTGGTTTCTTTTATGCACCTTTATTTTTTCTTTACGTCCCCCAATTTTACTTCTTTACAGAAATTTCAAAAAAGAGAGGAATCCTTCTTCGGATTCCTCTCTTTTGCTATTCCTTCGTACCCTATCTTTACTTTTTCACTCTTTTTGTGTACGAAGTGCTGTTATCGTTTTTGTAATCTGTCAAGCAAGACCACTAAGCTTTTTCTCATCCAGTGTCCATACACTTCCATCGTCAAACTCCAATGTAATCGCTGTATCTGCCAGATCTGTTGATGCCTTGACACCAGAAAGATGCTTTGTCTTCACGTCACCTTCTTTATTTGGTGCGAAAACGGTTACAATACGAACTTTATTTGCCTTTACCTTTGTATCGACACATGGCACTGCACGATACATCCCCTGCTTTGTTCCTGTTGCAATGAAGCCCTGCCACTCTGGTGTTTCCTGTCCTGCGATAATTGAAGTCTCTCCATTTGACCATGCAATGTCAGCGTCTGCAAACTGGATATACTTATCTGTCTGCTTTTCCACTTCACTGTCAATATGCCATAAAATATCCCAATCATGAGTTGCAGTGCTGCTCTTTGTATCCGACAGACGATCAACCGTGATTAAAAGCGGATGATTTTTATCGCGATAAAAATAAATTGCTCTCTCATGAACAGGTGCCTTATCCTGGTCTTCACCATATCCCTCATCGTAAGCACTCTTTACATAGTCCCACTTTTCAGAGAAGTTCCACTCTAAATTGGCCTTCTTTTTAATATCTTCTTCCTTCCATGCATAAGTCTTTCTGCGGTTTTGATCCTGTCCATCGACACGCACGGTATTGTGAGATCTTGTCGATAATACATAGCGTCTCATTTCTGACTCATCATATGCATAGTTTCCACCTTCTGTCAAAAGAAGCTTACCATTTTGATATAGAAGAACAGACAACTTATCTTCATGCTGATGCGCTTTTCCAAATGGTGCAGCATCCATTAATGCCCATGTGTCGTCTGCATTCCAGCCTGTTCGAAATGCAGCAAATCCAGACCATGGCATTGCCACTGAAGTATATGCTGGCTTTTTTGTCTCATCTCCTTCAGTAAGCCACTTTGCAATCTTATCGTTTGGAAGAATTCTCTTTCGAATTTCATAAGACCCTTTCACACTGCGTTTACATCCATCATTTAAATCTGGTGTCGTGCCATCTGGCATCATCAGCTTCACATCAAGCTCACATGCACTAGAAAGCTTTTCAAGTAACGTCTCTGGAACTGTCTTTCCAAATTTATAGGCAACCTCGATGAAACGCTGATAATTATTGATTACGACATCATGATAGTTGGTTGTAAGCTCGTACTGGAAACCATCCGGATAAATCTGTCGATCAAGTTCCTCCTCAAGACTTTCAAGTGCTTGATTCAACCACTGTGCCGACTTTTTAAACTGCGGGTATAAAATACCAATCTGACCAAGGCCGTTCATCTCCATTATCAGCCAGTTTCCGGTCATATGGTTTTTGCTAAGGCGTTCACCATGCTCATACACTGACTTGTACCAGTCAATCAAAAGATCATCAGTAAAGGCTGGTGTCTTATAAAATGTAAATAAAATATATGGCCAGTTTGCACCCATACGAATACCACACTCAATAGTTCTCCAGCACTTTGTTTTATATCCAGCACAGTCTGCATCTGGGCACACTGCCTGCTTCATCCATGAATCCATTAACTCAGCTGCTGCATATGCTAGCTTTTCATTCTTTGTCTTATTATATTCATGCGCCAAAAGCTTGATATCATTATGACGGCTTAGCTGCCAGGTCCATTCCTTATAACCATTGTAGGTTGGATTTGCTTCCCAGTCGACTTTATTGTCTTTTCCATACTCGCAAGGAACACCTACAGACACAAGCGTATGATTGCAGATTCGCTCTGCTGCCTTTGCATCACTCTCACCCGGAAGTTTATAGATATTTTCCGGAATCTCATATGGAATCTCAAAGAAACGATCTGCGTCAAGTGTTTCTCGAATATAAGATGCCATTTCCTTTCTGGCGAGATTATAATCCTTACCGTCAACTGCCTTCTTTACAGCTTCCATTCCCTGATAATCAAGATTTAAACATTCACCAAAGAATTGTTCGTCACTTAAAAGTGGTCCTAATTTTTTTTCATACATTCCTTTTTCCCTCTTTCTTAAATTCATTCTAACACGTGATTTCGCGCACTTTGTGTTATGTACAGCATACCTGAAATCAGGATATTTTGCAATCAGAAACAGTAGTAGAATGGCGTTCAATCAATCTGTGTCTTCCAGTTTGGCGTGCGTGCTGCCTCAAAGCACATATGAATCTGCTCTATGTTATTCTTTTCTTCTGCTAATTTTAATTTAGAAGTTTCCTCTTCAGAAAAATAACGACTCTCGGATGTTTCAATATTTTCCTCAAAAGATCCACCTACAACACTGCAAAGAGCAAATACCTTGCAGACTTTCCACGCATAGACTGGCTGGTTATGCTTTTCTCGATCCTGAATAGCAATTACAGTATCGACAGTGACATCAAGACCAGATTCTTCTTTGACCTCTTTAATAATATTGTCATGCACAGATACATCCACATCAACCCAGCCGCCTGGAAGAGACCATGTACCATTATTTTCTTTTACAAGAAGAATTTTTCCATCTTGAAATACTGCGGCGCGCGTGTCTAACTTTGGTGTCTGGTATCCTGTCTCACTGCAAAAAAGATCGACAACTTTTTCCTTTGAAATGCCTGAATGCAGACTGATCATCTCTGCGGCAATATCACGAATCTGCTCATAACGCTCTCTGTCATAAACATCTTTTCCGTAGGTAAGACCTGCCTGAGCAATGGCCTGTAATTTTACTGCCCAATCAAGCCAAGGGCTTGTCTTTGATTCTTTTAAAGTTTCATTCTTATTGTTCTCGTTCTGCATATTTGTTTCCTTCCTATCGTTTCGCTATAATTTTCATTATCAAATTTGAATCTGACAGTTTTATTTGCAATGAATCTGCTCTATCAGTCTTTTTATTATAATCCAAAAATTTGCTTGCTGCATCCACAAAAATATCATTTTATATTTATTATTTTTATTGACTCTACAATGGATATATAGTTTATAATAAAGCGAAACATTTTGCAAACCACAAAGGGGGCTTTCTCATAGAAAAAAATCTTACCACAGGCAGCGTCTTAAAAAATATTCTCTTCTTTTCGCTGCCATATTTGTTCTCTTACTTTTTGCAGACGCTCTACGGCATGGCAGATCTTTTCATCATCGGTCAGTTTGAAGGTGTCGCCGCAACCACAGCTGTCTCAATCGGAAGTCAGGTCATGCACATGCTAACCGTCATGATCGTCGGCCTTGCCATGGGCACAACAGTCAGCATTGCACAGGCAATCGGTGCAAATAAAAAGGATGATGCCGCTGCCGCCACCGGAAACACGGTCACTTTATTTTTGATCTTATCTGTCTGCCTGACTGGCGCACTGTTATGCGTAATCCGTCCGATTACCATGATCATGTCCGTACCAGAAGAAGCCGTTTCTGGCACTATCGCTTACCTTACAATCTGCTTTATCGGCATTCCTTTTATCACAGCATACAACATTATCAGTTCCATTTTCCGCGGAATGGGTGACTCAAAAAGTCCAATGTATTTCATCGCTGTTGCCTGTGTGGCAAACATCATTCTTGACTACATTTTCATTGGACTATGCCACTTTGGTTCAGCTGGCGCGGCACTCGGTACAACTGTCTCTAAGGCTATCAGCGTTATCGTTTCTCTTTTTGTAATTGTAAAACGCAAAACTGGAATCTCATTAAAGCCATCCGATTTTCGCCCGAAGCGCAATGTTTGCGGCACAATCTTAAAGATCGGAATCCCAATCGCCTGCCAGGATGGTTTGATTCAGATTGCATTTATTATTATTACCATCATTGCAAACAAGCGTGGTCTGATCGATTCCGCCGCCGTCGGCATTGTTGAGAAGGTAATCAGCTTCTTGTTTTTGGTGCCATCCTCGATGCTCTCTACTGTCTCTGCACTTGGTGCTCAAAACATCGGTGCCGGAAAGCCAGAGCGTGCCAAACTTACACTTCGCTATGCAATCTTTATCACGGCTGGGTTTGGTCTGATTGTGGCTATTATCATCCAATTTATCGCAGAGCCAGTGGTTGGTCTGTTCACTACCGATAATGGTGTAATTCTCGCAGGAGGTCAATATCTTCGCGGCTACATATGGGACTGCATGTTTGCCGGTATTCACTTTAGCTTCAGCGGTTATTTCTGTGCATTCCAGAAGTCGATTCTTTCCTTCATTCACAATATTATCGCCATCTCACTGGTACGTGTTCCTGGTGTATACCTGACGTCAAAGCTGTTCTCGAATACACTATTTCCTATGGGACTCGCAACTGCAACTGGTTCTCTGTTGTCTGTAATCATCTGCGTTATTGCATTTTTGATTCTTACAAGGAAAGAAAAACACATTGCATAACATACAAACAACGATGCAGCAAAATAAAAAATTTAAAGATAAAAAAATGAGAAAAACGAACAGAGCCATCGAAGACTGCGACATCCTCGATGGCTCTAAATAGTTGCAAAAATTTTATTTTCTATTTTTTAATTTTCTGCTGCATCCTTGATGCTTGCACTTAATTTTTTCTTTGCCATTTTCTGATCTGCATAGACCTCAAAGAAACGTTTTGTCTCTTTTACGACAACACCACTTAATGCAAAAAGTGCAATCATGTTCGGAAGTGCCATAAGACCATTGAAAATATCTGCAATCGTCCATACAGCTGCTACTGTCATATATGGTCCAATAAATACAGCCAGAATGTACAGCCAGCGATAAATTTTAATCTTCTTTTCATCTTTTCCTGTCAGATATTCAAGGCAACGCTCGCCATAATAATCCCATCCAAGAATCGTTGTGAACGCAAAGAATACAAGACAGATCATCAAAACTGCTGCGCAGAACTGATTAGAAAATGGAAGGCCATTCTGGAATGCATAAGTTGTTACCTGAACACCCTCAAGTCCTTCTACCTGCCATGCACCTGTGATGACTACTGACAGTCCAGTAAGTGTACAGATCACAATCGTATCAATAAAGGTTCCTGTCATGCTGACAAGTCCCTGACGGACTGGTTCCTTTGTCTGTGCTGCAGCTGCCGCAATCGGTGCACTTCCAAGACCTGCCTCGTTTGAGAAAATTCCTCTTGCAACACCATTTTGCATTGCAACGAGCATACTTCCAACAACACCGCCTGTCACAGCCTTTGGATTAAATGCGGCCTGAACTATTGTAACAATTGCCTGCGGTACTTCCTTAATGTTAAACAAAACAAGTGCCAACGCAAAAACAAAATAAATAATCGCCATAAATGGAACAACAACCTGACTGACGCTTGCGATTCGCTTTACACCACCGATAATAACAGCAGCAACACAAAATGTCAGAACGAGGGATGCAATAACAACAACCCATGAATATGTACCAAGACCTGGAATTGTTACAGCGAAAGATTTGTCTGGATCAAAAAATCCTACAACTGCACTAGAGATACCATTGACCTGACTGAATGTTCCGATACCAAAAAGTCCAACACATGCACCAAAGAACGCGAAAATCTTAGCAAGCCACTTCCAGTTTTTTCCCATTCCTTTTTCAATATAATAAAATGGTCCTCCAAGACTATGACCACTCTCATCAACGACACGATATTTTACAGCCAGTAAGCCCTCGGAATATTTTGTTGCCATTCCGAGAAAAGCTGCCACAATCATCCAAAAAAGAGCACCTGGACCTCCGGCACATACAGCCGTTGCCACACCTACAATATTTCCAGTTCCAATAGTTGCACTTAGTGCAGTACAAAGTGCAGCGAAACTGCTGATTTCGCCTTCACCTTCTTCCTCATTTTGAACCATCCATTTTAAAGCAAGCCCTAGTTTTCGCACCTGCAAAAGTCCAAGACGGACAGTCAGTAAAAGTCCACCTGACAAAATCAGCACCATTAGCGGCACACCCCAGACAAAATCATCAATTTGCTTCAGAACACTTTGAATTGCACTCCACATGTTTCCTTCTCCCATCTTTTTCTTTTGGCAGTTTTTCTGGAAACACGGGCTAAAAAAGAATACACGTACTCATTCTCTTTTTCTCTGTCCTTTTGCCTGAGAGATTCCTGCGCTGACGCACAATTGCACCTTCGGCCTCCGATTTTACGGATGTCTCCAGAGATACGATCCATCTGCAGTTTCTCCCTTAAAAGGTACCTGAGAGTGTTACTCCTTCGGTGGGCCGCAGCCTCTTTCCAGCAGACTTCTTCTCGTTATCACTACTGTGCTTTACTATACCGCAGTGAAGTATATTCTGTCAAGTATAAAATTTAGAAACAAAAACCATCAGGACATGTTGATATCAATATCAAGTCTTGATGGTTTTCGCTGTCATTTATGATCTATTTTTTTATTTACCGCAGATCTCGTCGATCTTTGCTCTCTCTTCTTCTGTAAATACAGGAGCATTCAGCATTCCGATGTTGTCTAAAATCTGAGCTGGCTTTGATGCACCAATAAGAACGCTTGTGATATCGCCATCGCGAAGAATCCATGCAAGTGCCATCTGTGCAAGGCTTTCACCACGTTTCTTTGCAATCTCATTTAATGCGTTGATCTTTGCCAATGTCTCCTCGGTGATTGCGTTCTCTTTTAAGAATCTTCCATCAGTACGAATACGGCTGTCCTGCGGAATACCATGCAGATAACGATCAGTCAGAAGACCCTGTGCCAATGGGCAGAAGGTGATAATTCCGATTCCATTCTTTGATGCATAGTCCTTTAAACCATCAGTTTCAATAGTACGATCAAACATAGAGTACTTGCGCTGATTGATAATAAATGGAGTACCCATCTCTTTAAAGAGCTTTGCAATCTCAATAGTCTGTTCCTTATTATAATTGGAAATTCCAACATAAAGAGCTTTTCCGCTTCTTACAATGCCATCAAGGGCTCTTGCTGTCTCTTCAAGTGGAGTCTCTGGATCTGGTCTGTGATGATAATAAATGTCCACATAGTCAAGTCCCATTCTCTTTAAGCTCTGATCAAGACTGGCAACTAAATATTTCTTGCTGCCCCAGTTTCCGTAAGGGCCCTCCCACATATCATAACCAGCCTTTGTTGAAATAACTAACTCGTCACGGTATGCACCAAGGCTCTTCTTTAAAATACGTCCGAAATTTTCCTCTGCTGCTCCTGGAACTGGGCCATAATTATTTGCCAGATCAAAATGTGTGATACCATTATCAAATGCAGTCTCACACATAGACATCATGGTATCAAAATTTCCGTTTGTACCAAAATTGTGCCATAAGCCAAGTGACACTACCGGAAGCTTTAAACCACTTGCTCCGCAGCGATTATACTTCATGTTTTCATATCTTGTTTTTTCTGCAATATACATAATTCTTCTCCCTTTCTGCATTGATTCTTTTTGAATCTTCTGATACATTTACTTTATCACTTCAAGTTAACTTGAAGTCAAGTGTTTTTATTAATTACTCAGGAGGCATTTTATGACACATTCATCAAACTCAAATGATATAATAAATGAGGCAAAAAAGACTGACCAGCCAACTTATACAATCCGACAGATTTCAAATCTATACAAGCTGCCTGCTTCGACGCTTCGTTACTACGAAGATCTTGGTCTTCTGACAGATGTTGTCCACACCGCTTCTGGTGCTCGCATTTACAATCAGTCGCATATTGACCGTTTGGGAGGAATTATGTGTTTTAAGCGAACTGGCCTTTCAATTGCTAAAATCCGCCAGTTTTACCTCTATGAAGAGCATATGGAAGATCATGCACACGACATCAGCCAGATGATGATTGACCACGAGCAAGATATTTTAAATCAAATTGAGGAACTTCAAAATGATCTTGTTCATATCCGTGAAAAAGTGCGCTATTATGCCGCTGTGGAAGATGCCATCAAAAAAAGTGAGCCAATTCCTGAATGGCACCAATTTTTTTGCCAACGAGAAGAATGCGACCAAAAACAATGCAGGCAAAAATTAGTGAGTCTTTACTATTAAGCCTATTTGATTTCCTCTACTGTCACTCGTTTTTTGTGCCATCCATTTTGCCAAATCAATAAATATACATGAAAATCAAGGTCATCCTGCGCCATGGTAAACGGTTCCTCACGAAATACCTCTGCGCGGATGCCTTTTTTATTAAGTTCAAGCCTCTCTGCCTCTGCCTTTTTAAGCAGCTGATTCAGATTTTTATCTGCTTCCTTAGAAAAAGTTCGGCGCGGATATTTTTTATTTTCTTCCTTTAGACATTCAGAAATCAGCTGAGTGATTTTTTTATGTTTTTTCTTTTTTAAGAGCTTCGCAATTTGCTTTGCGATCACTGGCTTTGGAAAGCATTCATATAGCCTAAGCAGCTGAATCAATTCGCGATCTTGGGTCTGCACAGCAAAGGCTTCCATCAGCTTTATCGCCTCTGGTGCAACTTCTTTTAGATCTTCTGATCCCACACGATACTGCTTTGGCACTGCCGGATAGCTGCACGCATTCAGCGGTGGAAAATCAGCAAGACTTGCAAGCTGCCTTTCTTTTTCAGTACAGTACTCCTCACCAAGATAATGATATTTATCACGCAGAATTGCAATCTGGTATTCTAATACACGAAGATCCTCATCGCCTTTCATCCAGAAATGACCGATTCCACTATATTCATACAGATGAACTTCTAGTTCAAGCCGTTTAAAAAAGAGCGTGACGACACATTCTCCCTGCCATACGGATAATACATATCCATCACCGTCTTTCTGCAAGGATGCGTCCAATTCACCCTCATAATCACTTTGATAGCTTCCCGTGATTTTGACCTGATGAAATACAAGAAAACTTTCCACTGCATCATTCATCAGATATACAAGACGAAGCTTATCCATTAATTTTGCTGTTTCAAAAGCTTCTGGCAGGATCAGTTCAAACTGACCCTGTGCCAGAAGCTCCTGCAGCATTTCAAATGCATCCATCATCAATTGTTAACTCCGCCTACAAGCTTTTCCTGATAACGCTTTACCATCTCATCATACTCTTCATCAGTCAGCTTCTTCTCGCCTGGGTTCATAGCAAATACGCCGCCCCACTCGTACTGATCCTTATATTTTGGAACAAGATGGAAATGCAGATGATGACCTGTATCACCGTATGCACCATAATTTACCTTATCTGGATGGAACAGCTCATGCATTGCCTGTGCCACCTTTGCAATATCTTCCATGTAAGCAGCGCGTTCTTCGGCAGTCAACTCTACAATCTCACTGACGTGTTTCTTATGGGCAACGATCACACGTCCTTTATGGCTTTGTTCTTTAAATAAATAAACTTTGGAGGATGGAAGTTCACAGATTTTAATGCCGAACTGGGCAACTAAGTCACCTTCCATACAATAAGCACAATTCTGATCTGTCATAATCTGTCTCCTGTCTTATTTCTGGTTGAAATGTACAGCGAAACCGGCGATTTCATCTTTTAAATAAGCAACTGTGATATTTCCTTTTGCATCATATTTGAAAGAAGACTCATCAAATACAAAACCACGTTTCTCTAAGTGGTACATTGCACGTGTAAGATAGTTTGTCTGGATTGCGATATGACCACAGGTTCCACGTCCTGGATTTTTCATCATTTCGATAAGAGAACCAACAAACATAGAGCTGTTTCCAACTTTTACATCCTGTCCAAGTAATGTAGCGAATTTTGCAGAATCAGAAGCAGCAGCTTCCTCAGATGCATTGTTTACACCAACGTGAAGAAGTTTGAAACCTAACATGGTAGAAACTGCTTCTTTTGTGAGTGC
>OLRF01003431.1_pt1 | contig 12272 bp, 8 predicted proteins | sample 1672061 | NCBI WGS metagenome assembly OLRF01 (sample SAMEA3136641, study PRJEB25190) | human gut metagenome | reverse complement strand
GATGAACTTGACGGACAGTATATCTGCTATGAGATAATAAAAAAGATACAGATGTATCCAGAAAAACTAAAAGGAATAGTTGATATATATCCGGATGTTAATCCGTTGGGAATTGATATGGGTTCAAGAGGAATTCCGATGTTTGACCTTGATATGAATAGAGTCTTTCCGGGAGATAATAATGGTGCAGTAGCTGAATATACTGCTGCCGGTCTGATTGATGATATTATAGGCAGTGATTTCTGCCTTGATATTCATTCAAGCAATATATTCTTAAAAGAAATGCCACAGCTTAGAATGACAGAGGAAAATAAAGATAAGCTTCTGCCATATGCAAAAAAGCTGAATGCTGATTTTATATGGATATATTCTTCTAAGACAGTTCTTGATGCAACACTTGCATACAGCCTTAATAATATGGGAGTTCCTACACTTGTTGCTGAGATGGGAGTTGGACACAGAATTAATAATGAATACTGTCAGCAGCTTATTGAAGGTATATTTAATCTAATGACAGAGCTTGAAGTATGGGATGATGCACCTGTAAATGTCAGGAATTCTATAGTTTCAACGGAAGGACAGGTGAGTTTCATATCTGCTGCGGGAAGCGGAATATTTGTTTCATCCATTAATTCTATGGGAACGATAGGAATGGGGACACATATAGGAGATATTATAGAACCTATAACTGGAAAAGTAATCCAGCGAATAGAGTCGCCTACTGATGGCATAATATTTTCGTTAAGGGAACACCCGGTTGTTTACAAGGGAGCATTAATTGCCCGTGTATATGGTGGAAGAAAGCAGGAGTAAGATTTGAGAAAAGAAGTTTTATATACATTAAAAGGATTATACAGGGAAGATTTTGAGATAGAAGGATACAGATTCGGAGGCGGAGAGAAATCAGCATGTATAGTGGGTGCAATGCGTGGCAATGAGATGCAGCAGCTCTATATCTGTTCTCTTCTTATTAATGCATTAAAAGAACTTGAGGCACATGGTTCGATTACACATAATCATGAGATTCTTGTGATTCCGTCGGTAAATAAATATTCGATGAATGTAGGAAAAAGATTCTGGGCTATTGACAATATTGATATTAACAGAACATTTCCGGGAGATGCACAGGGCGATACGACAAAACAGATTGCTGCAGCACTGTTTGAGAATGTTAAAGGATACAATTACGGTATTCAGTTTGCAAGTTTTTATATGCCGGGTGATTTTATTCCGCATGTAAGGATGATGGAGACAGGGTATCAGAGTGCAAGTCTTGCAAATCTTTTCGGCTTGCAATATGTTGTTATCAGAAAGCCTAAGCCAATGGATACGGCTACACTTAATTACAGCTGGCAGATGAACGGAACTAATGCCTTTTCGATATATACCAATGCGACGGACACGATTGATGATAAATCGGCAAGACAGGCAGTATCGTCTGTTCTTAGATTCCTTACAAGAATGGGAATTTTAAAATATAATAATCACAGCGGCTATATAGCAAGCGTGATTAACGAGCATGAGCTTCTTGCTGTAAAGACTTATGACGGTGGTTTTTACAGGAGACTGAAATCACCGGGGGATCCGGTATTTCACGGAGATATAATAGGTGAAGTAATAGATCCGTTTGAGGGTTTTGTGAAGTCGCAGATTGTATCACAGACAGACGGAATTGTATTTTTTGCACATACAGCACCTACAGTTATGGGAAATCAGGTAGTATACAAAATTATACGAAGAATGCATGAATAAAATCTGATATTTCTAACTAATGGTGGGATTGTTAAATACAAATAAATGTGTTAATATAAATTTTATTATTGTATCGGTTATCCGGCAATAAATATTCTAATCATACAAAGGTTAGCAGGAGGATTATGATGAGCGGCGTTAAGAGAGTTTTTGTTGAAAAGAAGAAACCGTATGCTGTTAAAGCAAAGGAACTTTATGATGAGATAACAGATTATCTCGGTATTAAGACTGTTACCGGTGTAAGAGTTCTTATAAGATATGACATTGAAAATCTGTCAGATGACACTTATAAGAAAGCACTTACAACTGTATTTTCAGAACCACCGGTAGATGATGTATATGAGATGCAGTTTGAATCAGGCAATGATGATTATGTATTCTCGGTTGAGTATCTTCCGGGACAGTTTGACCAGAGAGCGGATTCAGCAGAACAGTGTGTAAAGTTTTTTAATGAAAATGAAATACCGGTCATTAAGACAGCTACAACTTATGTAATCAGTGGAACATTGACAGATGAGCAGAAAGAAAAGATTAAAGAACTCTGCATTAACCCTGTTGATTCAAGAGAAGCTGACAGCAAGATACCTGATACACTCGTTACAGAATTCAAGGTTCCTGCTGATGTAATTATTTTTGACGGATTTAAAGATATGGCAGAGGCAGATTTGAAGGAGTTATATGATTCACTTGGACTTGCCATGACATTTAAAGATTTCATCTTTATACAGGAATATTTTAAAAACGAAGAAAAAAGAGACCCTTCTATGACGGAGATAAGAGTGCTTGATACATATTGGTCAGACCACTGCCGTCATACAACATTTGCGACAGAACTTAAAGATGTTAAGTTCAAAGATGGTTTTTACAGAAAACCTATGGAAGATACATATAAGAAGTATCTTTCTGACAGAGCAGAGATTTATAAGGGGAGAAAAGATAAATTTGTATGCCTTATGGATCTTGCCCTTATGGCAATGAAGAAGTTAAAGGCAGAAGGCAAGCTTAACGACCAGGAAGAATCAGATGAAATTAATGCATGCAGTATAGTAGTTCCTGTAACTATAGATGGCAAGGAAGAAGAGTGGCTTGTTAATTTCAAGAATGAAACACATAATCATCCTACAGAAATTGAACCATTTGGTGGTGCTGCAACATGTCTTGGCGGTGCTATAAGAGATCCATTGTCAGGACGTACATATGTATATCAGGCAATGCGTGTAACAGGTGCAGCAGATCCCACAAAGCCTATGTCAGAGACACTTCACGGCAAGCTTCCTCAGAAAAAGCTTGTAACAGGTGCAGCACATGGTTACAGTTCATATGGTAACCAGATTGGTCTTGCAACAGGTTATGTAAAAGAGATTTATCATCCTGACTATGTAGCTAAGAGAATGGAAATCGGTGCAGTTATTGCGGCAGCTCCAAGAAGTGCCGTAAAGAGAGAAAATTCAGATCCAGGTGATATTATAATTCTTCTCGGTGGACGTACAGGACGTGACGGCTGTGGCGGTGCTACAGGTTCATCTAAAGTTCATACAGAAAAGTCTATTGAAACATGTGGAGCAGAGGTACAGAAAGGTAATGCACCTACAGAGCGTAAGATGCAGAGACTTTTCAGAAGACCTGAAGTTACAAAGCTTATTAAGAAATGTAACGATTTTGGTGCAGGCGGCGTTTCGGTTGCAATCGGAGAGCTTGCTGCCGGACTCAGAGTTTCACTTGATAAGGTTCCTAAAAAGTATGAAGGTCTTGATGGAACAGAGCTTGCCATTTCTGAATCACAGGAAAGAATGGCTGTTGTAATTGACCCTAAGGATGTTAGAGCATTTCTTAATTATGCGGCAGAAGAAAACCTTGAGGCAGTTGAAGTTGCAACTGTAACAGAAGAACCAAGACTTGTACTTGAGTGGAGAGGCAAAGAGATCGTTAATATCTCAAGAGCTTTCCTTGATACAAACGGTGCTCATCAGGAGACATCTGTTCTTGTTGATATTCCTTCAAAAGAAGATTCATATCTTAAGTCTTCAAAGATAGAAGATGTAAGAGGAAAGTGGTTAAAAGTTCTTTCTGACCTTAACGAGTGTTCACAGAAAGGTCTTGTTGAAAGATTTGATGGTTCAATCGGAGCCGGTTCTGTATACATGCCATTTGGCGGCAAGTATCAGCTTACAGAGACACAGGCAATGGTAGCAAAGCTTCCTGTACTTAAAGGAAAGTGCGATACAGTTACAATGATGTCTTATGGATTTGACCCTTATCTTTCTAAGTGGAGTCCATATCACGGTGCTATATATGCTGTTACAGATTCAGTTGCAAAGATTGTTGCGGCAGGCGGTGATTTTAACAAGATAAGATTTACTTTCCAGGAATATTTCAGAAGAATGACAGAAGACCCATCACGTTGGAGCCAGCCATTTGCAGCACTTCTCGGTGCTTATGAGGCACAGCTTGGATTTGGACTTCCATCAATCGGCGGTAAAGATAGTATGTCAGGTACATTTGAAGAGATAGATGTTCCGCCAACACTTTGTTCATTTGCTATAGATGTGGCAAAAGAAGGCGACATTATCACACCTGAATTAAAGACTCCGGGAAATGTTCTTGTTAAGTTTGATATAGAACATGATGAATATGATATTCCTGTATTTGAACAGGTTAAGGCACTCTACAACAGTATCCATGAACTTACTGAAAATGGTACAATCGTATCTGCTTATGTATGTGATGCAAATGGTTTTGTTCCTGCACTCTGCAAGATGGCATTCGGTAACAAGCTTGGATTTGCATTAAACAGTGATTTGAAAGAAGAATCATTATTTGCACCTGCATATGGATGTATAGTTGCCGAGGTTGCAAAGGATAAGCTTGATAAAATTAAGACAGCTTATACAAAGCTTGGTGAAGTTAAAGAAAAAGCTGCATTTACATACAAAGAAGTTTCAATCAATGTAGAAGAGGCATTAAGTGTATGGGAAGACAAGCTTGAAAAGGTATTTCCTACAAAGGTTTCAAAGGAGACAACTTCTATTGAGACAAAGCTTTTTAATGCTGAAAATGTACATGTATGCAAGAATAAGGTTGCAAAGCCTACAGTATTTATTCCGGTATTCCCAGGTACAAACTGTGAGTATGACAGCACAAAGGCATTTGAAAGAGCTGGAGCAGATGTTATTGTAAAGGTATTTAAAAACCTTGATGCGGCAGGTATCAGAGAGTCTGTTGATGAGTTTGAGAAAGCAATCGCACAGTCACAGATTATTATGTTCCCTGGTGGATTCTCAGCAGGTGATGAGCCTGATGGTTCAGCTAAGTTCTTTGCCACTGCATTCAGAAATGCAAAGATGAAAGAAGCAGTTGAGAAACTTCTCAATGAGCGTGACGGTCTTGCACTTGGTATCTGTAACGGTTTCCAGGCACTTATCAAGCTTGGACTTGTTCCAAACGGAGCAATTACAGGTCAGAATGAGCAGTCACCTACACTTACATTTAATACAATCAACCGTCATATATCTAAGATGGTATATACAAAGGTTGTAAGTAATTTAAGTCCATGGCTTGCAGGTGCTGAGCTTGGCGGTGTTTATTGCAATCCTGCTTCACACGGTGAAGGAAGATTTGTTGCACCTAAGGAATGGCTTGACAAATTATTTGCAAACGGACAGGTTGCAACACAGTATTGTGACATCAACGGCAATATTTCAATGGATGAGGAGTGGAATGTCAATGGTTCATATATGGCTATTGAAGGTATCACAAGTCCTGACGGAAGATGTTTAGGTAAGATGGCACATTCAGAAAGACGCGGTGATGGCGTTGCAATTAACATTTATGGCGAGCAGGATTTAAGAATATTTGAATCAGGCGTAGCATATTTTAAGTAAGATTATTATCCGTGAAAATCTGGTATAATATGCCTGGTTTTCAGGGATTTTGCTTCGCAAAGGAAGGAAGATTTATGAAGGTTTTAAGAGGATTTGTTCTGTGCTTATATTGTCTGATGCTTGCAATTACAGGTGTGTCGTTTCTTATGGGGAGTACATGTAAGGCAGCAATATCGGATATAGTTGTATACAAAAGTGAGGATAAGATAACAGATGCGATTGCGTCAGTATATCCTAATCTCAAAGGCGATGAGCTTGATAAAGTGTTTGATTATCTTGAAAATGACAAAGATTTAAGAAAAATAGCTGATATGTATGTTGATGCTGCAATAAAGGTTGCATCATCCAATAAAAATAAGGATAAGACTCTTGAGGAAATGCTTAGTGAAACGCAGACATCAGAGATGAATAACGCAGTCTCTTCATTTACGGATAATCTTGTAAGTAAGGTTTTTGGAGATGAAGCAAATAATATAAGCGGCATTGCAGCCACATTATATAACGCCGTAAAACAGTCTGTTTCATTGAAAGTTACAGAAGCAGTGTCGTATTATACGGCTGGAGTTGTGGATGGAATGAGCACAAAGCAGCGTATGATTATTAAAATATATGCAATGTTTACATCTGTTGCAGCTCATGTGATATGTATAATCCTTACAGTTATTAACGCACTTTTGATATTTGCGGCATACAAAGAAAAAGCAGGAGTTATAAGAGGTCTGGGACTTGGAACGACAGCAGGAGGCCTTGTATTATTTATTCTGTCTAAAATGTTTGTAAATGTCGGAATGAGGCTCAGTAACAGGATGGTGGGAAGAACAGTTGATTTTTCAATGAATGGCTGGTATCTGTTCAGTGGCATCTGTGTGGCAGCCGGTGTGGTTATGATTGTTGTGGCACAGGTTATAAAGAAAAATAATAATTAAAAAATTACAGGCAGGATGAAATTAATATGACAGAAGTTGTATTGGGAAGCACAGAAATTAAGGTTAATAAAAACGGTTTCGGGGCATTGCCGATTCAGAGAATAAGCCATGAAGATGCCGGAGAACTTCTTAAAATGGCATATAATGCGGGAATTAATTTTTTTGATACGGCAAGATTTTATACTGACAGTGAAACCAAAATCGGAGAAGCACTTGGAGATGTGCGTGAAAATATTTATATTGCAACAAAGACAGCAGCACAGAATTCTGACGATTTCTGGAAAGATTTAAATACAAGTCTTAATAATTTAAAAACGGATTATATTGATATTTATCAGTTCCACAATCCGTCATTTTGTCCTAAGCCGGGAGACGGAACAGGACTTTATGAGGCTATGCTTGAAGCAAAGGCACAGGGGAAAATCCGACATATAGGAATTACAAACCACAGGCTTAATGTTGCAAATGAAGCTATAGAATCAGGCTTATATGAGACATTGCAATTTCCGTTTAATTATCTTGCAACAGAAAAAGAACATGAGCTGGTAGAAGTCTGTCGCAGTAAAAATATGGGATTTATTGCTATGAAAGCACTTTCGGGAGGGCTTATAACCAATTCAGAAGCGGCATACGCATATCAGGCAGAATATGATAATGTTCTTCCTATATGGGGTGTACAGAGAAAGTCAGAACTTGAGGAATTTATAAGTTATATAGATAATCCGCCTGTTATGGACGATGAGATTCGTGCGGTTATAGAAAAAGATAAGAAAGAGCTTGCCGGTAATTTCTGCCGGGGCTGCGGATACTGTGTTCCGACATGTCCGGCTCACATTGAAATTAACAACTGTGCAAGAATGTCACTTCTTCTTCGACGTTCACCATCAGAGCTTCAGCTTACAGAAGCGGTTCAGGCAAAGATGAAAAAAATAGAAGACTGTATACATTGTGGACAATGTTCGGCACACTGTCCTTACGGTCTTGATACACCAACACTTCTTGAAGAAAATTACAAGGATTATAAAGAGGTTCTTGCCGGAAAGAAGATTTGAATGTAGCAGAAATATAGAAAATATGAGTATTCATGACGCGGAAATTTCCGCGTCTTTTTTTGTATTGCAGTGATGAGAAAAAGCAGAAACATTATGATGCTGTTATACGATTCAAAATATCCATAATATATAATAAATAGCACAAAAAGTTTATAAATGTAAAATTACATACCTTTGGTTGCAAATACAGTACCGTTCGTTACAAGGCTATTGCACATAAAAAATATTTGTGATATGGTACAAATATGAAGGGGGATTTTAAAATATATTTTATGAAATATAAGGGGGTACATATGAATATAGCGATATGCGATATTGATAAAGAATTTGCGTCAATTATTAAATTAAAGATAGAGGAGAAACTTGGTAGTGTTGATGTGGATATTTATACAGACAGTAAATTACTTATGCAATCAGACAAAGTATATGATTGCGTGTTTCTGTACATGGATATGCCGGATATAAATGGTATTGATATGGCAAGATGCATAAGAGAAAAATATACATTTACAAAGATGATATTTATATTATCAAAACTGGATGCAGTAGTTGAAGTTATGAAATATAATCCGTATCGATTCATAAGAAAAGAACACTTGGAGGAAGATATTAAAGAGGTAATTGCAGTTTTAAAAGAAAAAAGTGAAGAGGAACTGCAATATATTAATTTTACGATTCCGGGAGAGAGAAAACCGCTAAGATTTAATATAAAAGATATAGTGATGTTTGAAGTATTTCGTCACGAATTGAAAATAAAACTGGAAGATAAAGAGGTTCGTATAAAAGCTACATTAGAAATTCTTGAAAAAACTTTGGAAGCGAAAGGTTTTATCAGGGTACATAAAAGTTACATTGCAAATTATCTTTGGATAGAAGATATAATCAGAAATGAGGTTATATTAAATAACGGGCAAAGAGTTCCTTTAAGCAGGCAGAAAAAACAAACGGTTATTCAGAAATTAAACAGTTTACGGTCAAACAAAAATTAATGTTTGCATTTGGGGCAAAAAAAGTGCATTTGGGGCAAGTTGTATTGACATAAATACAATGGCATATATAATGAAATTATAAGTAATGTTTGAGTGTGGAATTGAGGGAGGGTTTTTATGAAGAGAAAAATATTATTGGTATTTTCAATATTGTTATTATTTTTGATTTCATGTGGTCAAGATAAAAATAAGGATGTTGATGAACAATTAACGGAGCCTGAATATGAGACGACAAGTGTTGAAGCAAAGGAAATAAAAGAAGGCATTAAAGTTATTGATGGTTGGAAAGTTATTGAATCGGAGGCAAACGGTAAAAAAGTATATGTATATGCACCTTACATAGAAAATAAATTAAAAGGCGTATCATATTGGGAAGACAGCATAGATGTGGATTTTAATATTAATAAGATAATAAATGCCGATATGCCGAATGGGTGTATTGCAACTGAACAAAAAGTTTGGAGTGATAATGTGAATTGTTCATTTCAGCCAAATCTTGGATTGAATGAGTATGATTCGACAAGAGTAAATCCAAAAAATGAATTGCGATATATAAGACCTGTTAAACAATATTATAAAGTGTTAAGTGACAACAATACAGATTTGAACCAGATAACAGAATATACTGCACCGAAAGTAGATGTTCAGGCTGTATCTTTTGCATTATATGAAGATTTTTTGAGTGAAGTTCCCGGCTTGATAGTAAAAGTGTATGGTGTTCCCGTATCAAAGTGGAATTCTGAAGTTGGTGATACCAAGATGTTTTCATATAATCAGATGAGTGAATTTGACAAAAAGATTGAATCGGGGAATTTAACAGGGTGTGATGAGCTATTATCAAAAAAGATTTCCAAAACAGGAGTTTATTATATAGATTATACGGAAATTCCTGACAATGATAATTATGCACAATATTATCTTGTATATGAATTTGACAAATCAATAGAATGTATATTTAAAATAAGTTCTTTTATGACATATACAATAAATGACAGTGATTCTTATAATACATGGAAGAAGGAAAATATTGAGCGGTTACTGAATTAAAAGCGGGGTGATGTGATTGCATGTAAATAATATTATAAGACTTGTATACAGGAGTATTACAAAGAAACTGTTTGTGACGGTAATGCTTTTTTGTATTAATTTTATTTCTTTTTATATGGTTGATATAGTTGCAACTTCATATTTTGGTACAAAATATGCAATAAATGAAACGACAAAAATGTTTTCCAGTGATATAAATAATATTAATTATGTATGTGCAGGAGGAACTGATGCAACATATGAGGATGGCAGGAAATTAACCGAGTATGTAGAAAAGCTTGATGAAGTTGAGAAAAGCGGATATTTTTCGGAAGGAGTGGCACAAGGTTTAGATAATGATTTGAGAATTCCTGTTGTTATTGCAGACACAAAAATACAACAAATCGGTAATTTAAAATTGAGCAATAAATTAAAAGAGGCAATGCAGAATGTGCCACAGGGTTATCAGTGCATGCTGCTTGGATATAATTATAAAAATAAAGTTAATATAGGTGATATATTTAGTGCATCTATATATAAAAATGATAAATGTATTGTTGTAGGATTTCTGCAAAAAGATGCAATGTGGCCTAAGAGAGGAAGATTATTTGATGTTTCGACAGGTGAAGATATATATACTCTTGAAAATTCAGGAATTATAATTACAGATAATTATGAATTATATGATACATCAAAAGTTGCAGATACATCATATGAATATTACTTTTTGGTAAGCGATTATAATAAGGACATTGTATATGATAAAATAAAAGCATTTGCTTCAGAAAATTCAATAACTGCATTAATTGTAAATATTGGGGAAAACATACAAAATAAAATAGAAGAAAACGGATTGTCAAATAATAAAAATATAACGGCTACGGTAATGTTTGTAATTCTTGCGACATTGTCAATGAGTGTGTCTTGTGTTGTCCATTGTATGCTTGATAAAAAAAGTTACGGAACAATGGTTGTATGTGGAATGAAAAAGAAAGAAATTATAAAAATGACTGTATTTTATAACGGATTTTTATTTATTTCATCATCGGTTGCATCATGGCTTTTAAGACAAAAACAAATTTTCGGAAAAATCAATCCGGCAGATTCTCAGCTTGTAACAGGTGTTTTTCGCCTAAATAATATTGCGGGACACATGTATTTTGTGCCGATTCTTATATTGGTTATGATTATATTTATGACGCTAATAACATCTGTAATGCCTGCAATAATAATCAGTAGAATGACACCTGTTGATATGATTTTTGAAAGAGATTAGGTGGCAGTATGAGAAAAATTTTCAGGAAAATATTTCGTTATAAACTTACTTCGATTTTTTTTATTATAGGACAACTTATTATTTATATTACAATTTTTGGGGCATTAGCTGTTTACAACAGGGCATATGATAAAGAAAAAGACCGTATAAATGCTGTTTATAAAAATAGAATAGAACTTGAGATTAATATGTCTAAAAAAGCGGATTTTATGTCTTTTTTTGCTGACAGCACCAATACAGGAAATGCTGTGATTTCGGGGAAATTAGCATTGGGAATACAGGAACTTGGAACTTCTGTACGTTCTGAAATAATAATTATGTCGAATGAGCAAATGAATTATAAGCTGGAATCAGGAAGGCTTCCGGGAGAAAATGCGAAAAACGGAAGGCTTGAAGTTGCTGTAGGAAGAAATAAAGCAAAATTTGCAACAGTGGAGAACGGTAAAAAGTATCTTGTAATTGAAGGTGACAGGTATGAAATATCAGGGATATTGGGCAGTGACAAATCTGATTATTGGGATAATAAGGTCGTTTTGAATATTGCCTGCCTCGGAGATAAGACACTAAACAGTCTTATGAAAAAGATGTCATATACAGTGGAACTTGGAAGTAACAGCTATGAACTTGATGATACATATAAGACGGTTTACGGAAATATAAAAAGCATAGATCAGGATAGTGTAATAAAAGCAAAAAAACTTATTTCAAATGGTGAGAGTACGTTGGAAAAGTCAATGGCAAAAGAAAACATGCAAGTGAATGTAATAACATATATTTTTTGTGTTTTAAATAGTATGATTATATCGGAATTCTGGATAATACAGAGAAGAAAAGAATTTGCTATAAAGAAAGCACTCGGAATGAAAAATTCAAAAATAATTATGGAAATGTTTATTAATATTACAGAGTTAAGCGGTATTTCTTTGATTATGTTTTTGTTATTGAATATTTTATCGAAAGTATTTGTAGGCTCGGCTTTTATAGATATTAAAATTTCATTTATAACGGTTTTGACAGTAATAGCTGCAATTATTGTAACTGTCGTGGCATCGCTTATATATCCTGTGTATAAGATTTTTCATATGAATCCCGCACAGCAGATTTAAACATGGAGGATTTATGATTAGACTTGAAAATGTTATTAAAATATATGGTGAAGATTACGAAAAGAAAATAGCATTGAATAATATATGTCTGGAGATAAAAGATGGTGAATTTGTTGCTGTTACAGGTCCGTCCGGTTCGGGAAAATCAACACTTCTTAATATAATCGGTTGTATGGATATACCAACAAAAGGCAGATATTATCTTGACGATACGGATATTACGTTAAAAACAAAGAGTCAGATAGAGGATATAAGAAAGGAAAA
>OLRF01003426.1_pt1 | contig 12282 bp, 8 predicted proteins | sample 1672061 | NCBI WGS metagenome assembly OLRF01 (sample SAMEA3136641, study PRJEB25190) | human gut metagenome | reverse complement strand
GTTACGGCTACATTTGACAATCTCATCAGTATAGCTAAGTCTCGTGGAACTTTGGAAAAAGTTTCTCTCCGTTTATTAGCCAATTCACTAACCTATGGCGAAGAATGGAAAGACAACCAATACATCCAATCCAAACATTATCGCCAATTACTGCAAATGACTCCCAAAGAAGTTTTGGCATTGGTGGACAGAAAAGATGTAGAAAAAACATTAGCTAATCTCACTGCTTATCGTAAAGAAGCCAATAATAATTTTGTATATTCAATATTCAATCGTCCTGTTGCATTTTACAGTGCAACAGCTTTAGATGGCATTAATATTAGACGCGTAAACAATAGTGACATACTCGAAATCTCATACACTTCTGCTGATCCCGGAATAACTCAAAAAACAGTTAGTATTTTAATTGATGAATTAATCAAGGCTTATGAAATTCTTCGTTTTAAATCAACCAACGATGTCATTGCATATTTTGAAGAACAGGTACGTCTTGCTAAAATAAAATTAAATGAGGAAGAAGATGACTTAATGAAATATAATGTACAGGAACGTGTCATCAATTATGGAGAGGAAACAAAGTCACTAGCTGGAACTCGCTATGAAGTTGAGGATCGCTTAGAAGAAGCAGAACGTATTTATGAAGGTGCCATAGCTCTCCGAAAAATGTTGGATGAGAAAATGGATATTCGCGCTCAAATTATTCGTAATAACACTAACTTACTACAAGAGCTCAACAAAGTCAGTATGTTGAATCAAAGTATTATGGAACAAGAAATTTTCATATCAGATCGAAATGAGAATAAGAAATTACAGAAAGAAAAAGAAGCATTAAGAAAGGCAGAAAATAAAATCAGTCATATTTCGGACAATTTAAACGAATTCAACTTCACCAAAGAAGGCGTAGGTATTGAAGATATGGTAACCGAATGGTTAGCTGCATTGGTCAATGAAGCAAAAGCTAAAGCTGAGCTCGACGTTTTGAAAAGACGACAGCAAGATATATTTGATCAATATAGCCACATGTCTCCTATAGGCACACAGATCAGCCGTAAAGAACGTGCAATTGGTATAGCTGAAGATAATTATCGTACTCAGCTCAGTGGATTGGCTGATGCTAATCTTCGTTTAAAAAATATAGAAATGAGTACCAGTAATCTACAAACAGTTGCTCCTCCTGCCTATCCATTAACTGATAATGGAAGAAAACGACTCATTTATATCCTTATAGCCTTTGCCGGAAGTTTTATATTTATAACTACATACTTCTTATTAATAGAGATATTAGATCGTACCTTACGTGATCCATATCGTAGCAGGCGACTCAGTGGTTTGCCTGTCATTGCGGCATTTAACGGAATCAGCAACCTAAAATACCGTGGTTTCTTAAAAGCTTGTAATCGTATGGCAGCCGCATATAGTTGTAATCGTTTAAATAAATATCTAAAAGTAGGACAACCTACTGTTATCAGCTTGCTAAGCGTCAACTCACGTGAAGGAAAGTCTTTCTTAGCCAAATATTTTATGGAACATTGGAAATCAGAAGGATTATGTGTACGCTTGGTTACTTACGATTACGACTTTGAAGTGGCAAACAAAAATTATGTACAAGCTCAACAACTTAGCGATTTTTGGGTACCCAATGAAGCAGAGCAGACTCCGGATATTATTTTGGTAGAATATCCCCCCATTAAAGATGCTGCCGTTCCCCTTTCCGTACTTCAAAAAGCAGATGTTAATTTACTTATAGCTAATGCATGCCGTTTATGGAGAAATAGCGACAATGCAACTTTAACTCCTATGAAAGAAGCGTTAAAAGATATTCCATTTATGCTTTATTTGAATAATGCTGATCGGGAAGTGGTAGAATCTTTCACGGGTGAACTGCCCCCTAAGATGCCAATGCATACTTTCTTCAGCCGATTGTCACAGCTGGGATTGACTTCACAAAAGAATGCGGTCAAGTAAATAAAAAAGATATGGCATATATTAATTCATACCCAATGCGGGGACTCCCCCCAAAGGCTCTGCTCCACCTCATGCTTGTTGTGGGGCTAGCAGTTTTTGTCTATGCCATAATTACACAAAACCTACTTGTGGCAACAGTAGTGATCTTCTCGCCGCTGGCTATCATTACCATAGGTTATGGATTACAAAAGCCTCGTTTTATTTACTTAATGTATGCTACTTACGCCTTCTTCTTCACAACTGTTTCTCGATATATTCGTCAGGAGAAGTTAAGTGTTGGGCTGGATATACTTTTAGTCTACATATTTATTGCCATCCTGTTCGCCAGTTATTATAAGAAAGCGAACATTAAACTAAGTAATGCTTTTAATCTGTTTACCATTAGCTATGTTGTATGGATATTATTCATTTTAATACAATTTACCAATCCAGGTATTCACTCTGAAGGGATAACCGAAGGTATACGAATATGGATTTTAAGGACATTGATGCTATATATTGTCGCGTCTATTGTTTCCAACACTCCTAAAATGTTAAGAAATAGTTTAATAGTGATAGGAATCTTCATTATAATCGCTTTCTTAAAAGTACTTTACCAGAAATATGTCGGTTTTGATTTTGCTGAAAAACGTTGGCTATACATAGACAGGGCAGCAACTACACACATTCTAAGCACAGGAATACGTTATTTTTCATACTTTACAGATGCGGCCAATTTCGGAACATGTATGGGGGGAGTAGCTATTGCATATTCCATTATTGGACTAAATACACGGAATCGTCGGTTGGCAATATTCTATTTTAGCATAGCTGTAATGGGCGCAATTGGTATGTTATTGTCCGGTACCCGCGGAGCACTTGCTGTTCCTGTTACAGGACTAGCTCTTTTTTGCCTGATCTGCAAGAGTCTTCGTACTTTTACAATTTCCGCAGGTGTTAGTATCGCCTTATTCTTCTTCTTCGCATTTACTGACATAGGTAACAGCAATCAATTCATTCGTCGTGCACGTACGGCTTTTCGTCCTGCCAAAGACGCTTCCTTTAATGTTCGTGTAGAAAATCGTAAAGAAATAGCGCTATATTTACAGAAGCATCCGTGGGGAGTTGGATTGACGGAAGATATTCCTAAAATGTGGGCACAAGGTGACACTTACATTGAGGGAACTTTACCTCCTGACTCTTATTTCGTAAGAATATGGATAGAAACCGGAATAGTTGGAGTAATACTTTTGATTTCAATATATGCAGTAGTGTTATTGCGATGTTGCTACATTGTAATGTTTCGCGTTCGCAACAAGGAACTACGGCAAACCCTTGCCGCATTTACGTGTGCCACATTCGGTATTTTAATCAGCGGTTATACAGGGGAAGCTCCCGGTATGCCTCCTACAAATTTTTTGATAGCCGCCATGATAGCTTTTATTATGAACGGCACATACATAGACAATCAAATTACTCAAAAAAGATTAGAAACTTAAAAACAGTAAATAAACATTATGGGCGATATTTTTTCCATATTTAATCCCGATTGGTGGGCCGATGAGAACAATAATGCTTTGCAAATAGCAGATGCGATCTTGTTCTTATTACTAAGCATTCCAGTATTGTACCTTTTCATCTGTGCACTTTTTTCGTTAGGAAAGTACAAGAATCCTTATCCTCCTGCAAAAGTACAGCACCGTTTTCTTGTATTATTCACAGTGTTACGCAATGGCAAGGAAGTTATTCAATCTATAAACCATTTCCTAGACACACAGCTATATCCACGGGACAAATATGACATAGCCATTGCAGCTACTCAATTGCCTGAAGAAGATCTTGTTACTTTACTTCAAATGCCAGTCAATATCGTTGTTCCCGACAAAGAGCAATGTACCAAAGTCTATGCCATTCAACAGGTTATGGAACGTTATTCTCCTGCAGAATATGATATGGTTATTATCTTCAATTCAGATAATCGAATCGTACCCAATGCTCTGAATCTATTCAACAATGCATATTATTCTGGATGTGATGCTATCCAAGCACATCGTATGACGGAAAACCTAACTACCAGTATTGCCGTACTCAACGCTACTAGTGAAGAAATCAATAATAATATATTTCGTAAAGCCCATACTCGTATGGGATTCTCTGCAGCATTAATAGGGTCAGCAATGGCATTTGATTTTGCTATGTTTCACGAGATTGCACCTAAATTAAAAGGTTCTGATCTGAGTAAAGCAATGGAAACAGCGCTTTTAAAACAGAATATTTATACAGAATACATGGCAGAAGTGGTCTGTTACAGCAAGAAAGCAGAAAGTACTAACGGATATGAAGCTCAGCGCATTGGCTGGTTACGTTCACAATATAGTAGTACAATATTAGCTTTGAAAAGTTTGCCTATTACCTTGTTGAGAGGTGAGTGGGACTATGCTCTCAAACTGTTCCAATGGTTAATGCCCTCCCGTTTTCTACTTATAGCCCTTATCACATTATGTGCTATCGGAATAACTTTACTTGATTGGACACTCAGTCTCAAATGGTATGCACTTTTAGCTGTTATTGCTATTACATTTTTAATGGCACTGCCTGATGGAGAAGTAAACAAGCGCTTTAAACATGCAATATGGGCTTTACCTATTCTGGTATTTGCTTCCATATCCAGCCATGTTATGCGTTTCTTCAGATTCAAGAGAAAAAACAAGAAAAAGTAAAAGCTAACAAAGTATTGAAAGTATGAAAATAGCTATTGAGGCTCAACGCATTTTCCGTCTCAACAAACATGGAATGGACTTTGTAGCTTTAGAAACCATTCGTGAGCTACAAAAGAGAAATGACGGTAACCATTATTTTGTAATCGTCGCTCCAGGTGAAGATCATTGTCTAAAAGAATCGGCAAATCTGTCTATCATTGAATTAAAATGTCCGTCCTATCCACTTTGGGAACAAATAGCTCTTCCTAAAACCGTAAAACGTTTAGGAGTAGACTTACTACATTGTACTTCAAATACAGCTCCTTTACGATGCCCAGTTCCTCTTGTACTGACACTCCATGATATCATATATCTGGAACCCAGGCAATATCGCACTCCATCTCTCTACCAAGAGATGGGGTGGCACTATCGCCGCTTAGTAGTTCCGCATATCCTAAAAGTATGTAAAAAGATTATCACCGTATCACAATTTGAATGTAATCGAATTCGCCATACTCTAAATATTCCATCTGAACGTATCACAGCCATCTACAACGGCTACAGTACCCATTTTCGCCAGTTATCAGACATAAATATGGATATTGTTCAGAAATATATTCCTCAAAAAGATTTTCTCTTTTTTTTGGGAAATACCGACCCTAAAAAAAATGCAGCACGAACCTTAAAGGCATATAGCCTTTATTTAAAGCGCTCCTCAATCAAGCGTCCACTGCTTATCGCTGATTTGAAAGAGGGATACATCGATAGTCTATTACAGAGAGAAGGTATTTCTGACATCAAATCACATCTATACTATCCAGGGTACATTGATAACCATGACTTAGTAATGCTCTATAACGCTGCCTTTGCTTTTCTTTATCCTTCGCTTCGCGAAAGTTTCGGTATTCCAATGATTGAGGCTATGGCATGCGGAACTCCCATTATAATTGGCAATACTTCTGCAATGCCGGAAGTTGCGGGGGCAGAAGCTTTAATGGTAGATCCACATGAACCGGAAAAGATAGCGGATGCTCTGTTGAAGTTAGAAACAGAAAATGTATTATATCAAAAACAAGTAAACTACGGGCTAATGCGGGCGCAGCAATTTTCATGGGAGAATACAGCCAACGAGTTAGTTCAACTGTACCGTAGCTTACAATTATAAACTTGTATAAGCAACCCACGTATATGAAAGCTCTTTTTCTTGTATTTTATGGTTTTCAAGAATATAACGGCATCAGCAAAAAGATAAGATACCAAATAAACGCCTTGAAAAAATGCGGTTTTGACATTCAAACCTGCCATTATGAAGTCACGCCCAATGGAAACAGAGAATGGTTAATAGATGGTAAAGAATTGGTTAATCTTGGAAGAGGAATAACAGCCAAATTGAAAAAGCGTATTTTTTTTCATCCTATCCTCCAATACATAAAAGAAGAGAACATTTCGTTTGTATATATACGTTCCTATCATAATGCTAATCCTTTTACAATTCATTTTGTAAAGGAACTGAAAAAGCTAAAAGCAGCAGTCTTTCTTGAAATACCTACCTATCCTTACGATCAGGAATATTTCTCCGCCATTGATAAATTACAACTCTGCACCGACCGTCTTTTCCGCCGGAAGCTTTGCAAATACGTTGATGCAATCATCACTTTCTCCAATAATACAGAAATCTTCGGGCAACGTACTATACGCATTTCTAATGGCATAGACTTCAATAGTATCCCGATACGGAAGACAATACACGATATTAGCAAAGAACTTCACCTGATAGGTGTGGCTGAAATACACTTCTGGCATGGCTTCGATCGCTTGATTAAAGGACTTGGAAAATATTACAAAAATCATCCGAAATACAAAGTATATTTCCATCTTGTCGGTAATATGAGCGGCGAAAGAGAACGTCGGGAGATAGAAACCCCTATTCGAGAATACGGAATAGAATCATACGTCATCTGCCATGGTGCAAAACATGGCGAGGCCTTAAATACCCTTTTTGAACAAGCTGATTTTGCTATTGGCAGTTTAGCACGCCACCGTAGTGGCATATATGATATCAAAACTTTGAAGAACCGGGAATATGCAGCACGTGGTTTTGCATTCACTTACTCTGAAACTGATACCGACTTCGACCATATGCCCTATGTATTGAAAACAGTTGCTGACGAAAGTCCCATTGATATATCACAGTTGATAACTTTTTGTCATTCTCAAGTCCTTTCACCACAGGAAATAAGAGATTCTATCCGACATCTATCATGGGAAGAACAGATGAAAAAAATATGTAAAGATAGTAGTTTACAACAAACTTCCTACTCATAGTGTTATGGCAAGTATAAAGCAACAAATTTTTTCAGGAGTTTTCTACACAGCAATAGCTAAATATTCGGGAATATTTATTTCCTTAATAGTTACTGCCGTACTTGCTCGCATGTTATCACCCGATGATTTCGGTGTGGTGGCAGTAGCTACAGTTATCATTAATTTTTTTAACATTTTCACTAATATAGGCTTCTCATCTGCCATCATCCAAAACAAGGAGTTAACTAAAAGAGATCTTAGTAATATCTATATTTTCACAGTTTGGTTAGGAATTATCTTAGGTGTTCTTTTTTTTCTTTCCTCATGGATAATAGCAAACTATTACCAAAACACCCAGCTCATCTTTATCTGCCAGTTACTATCAGTCAACCTATTCTTCTCAGCCGCCGCTATGGTTCCTAACACACTCTTCTATAGGGACAAAGATTTCAAATTCATTGCCTATCGTACTTTCTTCATACAAATCACAGTAGGAATGTTGTCAGTAGCTGTTGCCCTGTGCGGGGGAGGTCTCTATGCGTTGACTATCCAGCCCATTTTGTCGAGCCTACTCCTCTACCTGATATCGCTAAAAAAATACCCTCAAAAGTTCCGTTTCACTTCTGGTATAGTAAGCGTAAAAAAAATATGGAATTATTCTGTATACCAATTTCTTTTTAATATAGTCAATTACTTCACCCGTAATCTTGACAAACTACTAATAGGTAAGTATATGGGCATGAGTCCGCTTGGTTATTATGAAAAATCTTATCGATTGATGATGCTCCCTTTACAAAACATCACCTTTGTCATTACCCCTGTAATGCACCCTGTTTTGAGTGATTATCAAAATGACATGGGCAAATTGGGGAATGCTCACGAACGTATTGTCCGCCTATTGGCTTTCATTGGCTTTCCCCTTAGCATATTGCTATACTTTTGTTCCGATGAATTAATTTTACTTTTTTTCGGAAATCAATGGTTGCCATCTATTCCTGTATTTAGAATATTATCGCTCACAGTAGGTATTCAACTCATTCTTTCCTCTTCAGGCTCCTTCTATCAGGCAGGGAATGACACCCGAGGCATGTTCATTTGCGGAGTCTTTTCTGCTACAACAAGTGTAGTCAGCATCCTCATCGGTATCTTTTATTTCCGTTCATTAGAAGCCACAGCCTGGTCTATTCTCATTTCTTTCCTTTTGGGCTTCGTGCAATGTTATTGGCAGTTATATCGAAAGATGTTACACCGCAGTCTTCGTCTTTATTATTATCAACTTTTATCTCCTATTATATTAAGCTGCATTATAGGCACTGCTTTATATTTTGTAACACCTTATATTAAAGAGGATACTATAATTTTATCTTTAATTATTAAAACTCTTGTCTGTCTAGTTTTATGGACAATTTATATACAGTATTCCAAAGAATATAATATATTTGCAAAAGTCAAAAGCATCTTAAATAAAAGGAAAAAATGAGTGATAATATTCTAGTAATTCCGAAAGTATCTATTATTATACCCATATACAATACTGCACCTTTTCTACGTGAAACGTTAGATAGTATTTGTAATCAAAGTTTAAAAGAGTTGGATATTATCCTCATCAATGACGGCTCTACCGATGAAAGTCCTGATATCATAGAAGAGTATGCTCTAAGAGACCATAGAATAAGATATATGACTCAACCTAATCAAGGGCAAAGCGTTGCACGCAACAATGGCTTACAACTTGCAACTGGAAAATACATTTATTTCATGGATAGCGATGACAAATTAGATACAGACGCCTTGAAAGAATGCTACAATATATGTGAAAAGGATAAACTTGATTTTGTATTTTTTGATGCGACTGTTATCTCAGCCCCAGATACTTCAAATACTTTCACCTATTGCAGAAAAGGGATCATTAATGAAAATAAATTATGGAATGGAATGGAACTTTTTAACTATGAATTAGAACACAATATTTATAGTTTCCCCATGCCTATGTTTCACTAGCCATCCATTCCTCAAAAGTTGTTTCAGTGGTTTTCCCCCTGGAATTATTCACGAAGACCATGCATTTGCTGTGCAAATCAGACTGAATGCCCAACGTATTCGTTATATTTCTCAACCATATTTTAAACGTAGAGTGCGTGCTAATTCAACAATGACCAATGATTTCAGTATGCGTAATATTGACGGTTATACCACGGTATGCGCTCGAATACACAATTGGGCGCAACTAAACGATGAGTGGAGATCTGTTATTAATTTATATTTAACAAAAACATATAATTCAGTTATTTGGTTAGGACACAGAATGACTCTGCTTGAGAAGATAGAAACCGCATGCCGTTTCCGACGTATGAATATCTCCCAATATGTTACATATAAAAATTGGATTGTATTTTGGTTTAAATAAAAACAGAGATTTAAAGATGAGTAAATACTATATAAAATTTGGGATTTCAGCAAATCCCAATGCAGGTTCCAAAGCAATGAAAGACATTATGGCTTTGTTAGATTCAAAAGGCTATAAAGCTGTTTTGGCTTTACCTACGAGGACAAATAAAATTATTAAATTAATAGATATCCCAATTCTGTTGTTTACCTTATGTTTCAGGGTTGGTAGAAACGGAACAGTTCTCTATTTTGTACCAAGTAATTTTCAACGCATAAAGCTTCTAAAGTTTTTCAATAGAATCATCCGGTTCAAGCTAATTTGTTTTATTAATGATATTGAATCCATGCGAATGGAAAAAAGCAAAGAATATGCTCATGCTGAGATGAACAGTATTGCAGTTGCTGACATCATATTGGCACCTAATGATAACTCAATTCAGATTTTACAGAATAAGTACCATTTCACTAATCATTTAGTTTCTATAGGAATTTGGGATTACTTAAATAACTTTGAACCTATCGCTTCTGAGCATACTACTAATATGGTTTTTAACGAGAAATCTGTAGCATTCGCTGGAAACTTAAATAAGGCTCCTTTTATTAATGAATTATCTTCCGTCAATTTAAATTTTAAAATTTGGGGAAGCAATACTGAAGAAAAAAAAGATAGAAACATAGAATTTATGGGGAAAAAAGCTCCTGACGAACTAATTGAAAATATATCCCAATGCACATGGGGACTTGTTTGGGATGGCATTTCTATCAATACTTGTTGCGGTCTTTTAGGCACCTATTTGCGGTTTAATAATTCACATAAATGTGGGCTGTATTTAGCAGCAAGAGTTCCTGTTATCGTTTGGGAAGAAAGTGGCATGGCATCATTTGTAAATAAATACAAAGTTGGGATATGCGTATCTTCCTTGCACGATGCTGCCGATATCATTAACTGTATGGACCAAAAGGTTTATAATATATATAAAAAGAATGCACAATCTATTGGTCAGTTGATTAGTGAAGGGAAATTTTTCTTAGAGGCACTAGAAAAAGCGGAAAAAATTACAAATTAAACAAATGGAACAAAAAAAGAACATTACATTGCTTTGGAGGAAACTTAACTCTTTAGAGTTCGGTAAAGATGTTGTATTAGTACCTTATTATTTGGGGCAAGCTTTAGGATACCAAGTAGAAATCTGTTGTGGCTATTCCGAAGAAATTGCAACACAAATTTCCAAAAGACAGAAAAAGGATTTGCACTTTGTAAGAAGACCATTAGGATATAAACCACTCCAGCGAATTCCCATTTATGTAAAGTACTTGTGGCAAAATGCTTCACGCATCAACCTATTGATGTGTTTCCACTGGCGATTAGAAACTTTCGTAAACATCCTACTTTATAAAATTTTAAACAGAGATGGGCTTATTTATGTAAAATTAGATACAGAATCAGGTAAAGAATGGGATTTGTCCAGATGTTCTTTTATAGGTAGAACTATACGAAAAATAATATATAACAGTTGCCTAAGTAAAGTAAATGTAATTTCATGTGAAACGTCACAACCTTATAATTCTCTATGCCATAATAAGTACTTTGGAGACCAACTGAGAAAAAAACTTGTATTGATGCCCAATGCATTTGATGAAGCACATCTAAACATATTAAGAATTAAGGAGCGAATGTACGATGAAAAAGAAAACCTAATGATTACCGTAGGACGGTTGGGAACTTCACAGAAAAATACAGAAATGCTTTTAAAAGCATTAGAAGATGTAGATTTAAAAGAATGGAAATTTTGCTTTATAGGTCCTATTGAAAATGATTTCAATAGCATTATAGAACAATTTTACAAAAATTATCCTTCCAAAAGAAAACAAATTATCTTTAAAGGAAAAATCGACAATAAAAAAGAATTATGGGAATGGTATAACAAAGCTAAAATATTTGTGTCCACCTCACGTAGAGAAAGTTACGGGCTGGTACTGAATGAAGCGAAACGATTTAGAAATTACATAATCAGTACACGTACCGGTGCTGCTGAAGACCTAATAGAGCAAGAAAAATACGGTTATTTTATAGAGCAGGAAGACAATATCGGTTTAAGCAATATTCTTTCCCAAATAGTAAACAAGCAAATCAATATTGATGTATATCATAACTATGATAGCCAAAAACTATCATATCAAAATATGATTGAAGTACTTTTAAAGTTTTTACGTAACTAATATTATGGTCTCCATCATCACCGTCAACTACAACGGCCTTGCCGACACCTGCGAAATGATCGCCTCATTCCGCAAGCACGAAACCCACCCCTATGAAATCATTGTAGTGGACAACGGCTCCCGCATGCCCGAAGCCGATGAAATCAAGCTGCGCCACCCCGAAGTAAAAGTCGTACAAAACACCAATACCGGGTTTGCCGGAGGCAACAACGCCGGACTGACAGTAGCTGAAGGCAACTATCTGTTTTTCCTCAATAATGACACGATTATCAAAGAACCGATACTGGAAACGTTGATCCACCGGCTGGAAGCAGCCCCCCAAAACGGCGGTGTATCGCCCATGCTAAAATACAGCTACGCACCCGACACACTACAATACGCCGGCTTTACCCCATTCTCACGCATCACACTACGCAATGCCGCCATCGGCTTCAACGAAAAAGACCAGCCCAGCTATCGGATAGCATGCGAAACCGCCTCCCTGCATGGCGCCGCCATGATGGTGCGTCGTGACGCCCTGCAACAAGCAGGCACAATGACAGAAATCTACTTTCTGTTTTATGAAGAATTTGACTGGTCGGCACAGCTACACCGGGCCGGGTATAAATTATGGTACGAACCCGAAGCCGTAGTCTACCACAAGGAAAGCATGACTGCCAAGAAAGGAACCCCCTTAAGAGAATTCTATCTCTCACGCGCCCGCATCCTGTACGCCCGTCGAAACATA
>OLRF01003422.1_pt1 | contig 12306 bp, 10 predicted proteins | sample 1672061 | NCBI WGS metagenome assembly OLRF01 (sample SAMEA3136641, study PRJEB25190) | human gut metagenome | reverse complement strand
CGCTGCCTGTCCATCTTGCGTAACCTGGGATTTGAGCGGGAGCAGTTCGACCTGCCGATGCAGCAGTACAGCCAGGGACAGAAGAAAAAGGTGCTGATTGCAAAGAGCTTGTGCGAGCAGGCGCACCTTTACCTTTGGGATGAACCGCTCAACTATATCGACATCTTTTCACGCATCCAGCTGGAGAAGCTGGTGGCAGATTTTGAAGGAACGATGCTGTTTGTCGAGCATGACAACGCCTTTTGCCGGGCGGTTGTGACCGATACAGTAAATATTCTTCGACGCCAGGGGAAGCACCATTTACAGGAAGTTTCATACGATGAAAGAGAGGGGAAGCCTTTCCCTATCCTGTGATGGAAGGTGAAGAAGATGAATCAACAGACAAATGAGTTTTATCGGGAACAACAGCAGCGGGATTTGCCGCAGACACTGCCGAGCTACCCGGATGTGGATGGCTCGGGACCGGCAGTGGAAGGGGTGCCGGATACGCCGCAGACGCTGCCGAGCTACCCGGATGTGGACGGCTCCGCACCGCCGGTCTATCCGCAGCCGATCCCGCCCATCGTCACCCAGCCCGGTCAGCCGGTCATGCGCTGCTGTCGGGTCCGATTTTTCCATGCGGCGGTGCAGGCGGGTTCTTTAAATGTCAACGTCGGCTCCCAGCGGGTGGCAAGCAATCTGGCGTTCGGTAATTTTTCTACATATTATTGTTTTGCAGAAGGGTTCCGCACCGTCAGCCTCATCAATGCCGGCAGCGGCAGGACGCTGCTGCTGCGCAAGACGGTGCCGATGTCCTATGGAGAGCAGTTGACCTTTGTCATCGTCAATAACGCCTCCACCGGCGCGCTGGAGCTGGTGCGGGTCAATGATACCGCCTGCTCGGGACAGATGGGAGGTTTTGGATGTCTGCGCATGGCAAACTTCCTGTTGGGGGATACCGCTCTGGATTTGCTGACAGCGGATGGTCGGGTGCTGTTTTCAGATGTGCGTTATAAGGAAACCACCCTGTCCCGCCGGCTGCGCCCGGGAAGTTATAGCTTTTTGGTGGCAAACACGCCGGTGCGCATCGAGCCGAGGATTCAGGATGTGGAGATGGACCAGGGAGAATGGCGTATCAGTCAACGGTATCTGCCGGGCTATGGGGAGATGGACCTGCTGCTCAGCTTTGGGATGCAGGCGCGCCGCGGTGTGCTGAGTACAGCTTATATCATCGGTCAGGCGAACACCGGGGAGGTGCAGGTGGTGGTTTCGGAAAACCGATAGATGCTTGGGTGAGGACAGAGGAAAAGGAAAACGGTGGAGTTTATAAAAAATAGGGAGTAAATTTAGTTAAAACTGCCAGTTCGACATCGGAATAAAGGGTGCTTATTGACAGAAAAGTGATTTTGTGTCAAGCTAAATGTATAAAAGGGAGAAAAACTCCCAAAAGGAGGGCACCCGAATGAAAAAAATGAGGGAAAGGACCGAGCTGACAGAAAAAGGACAGCAACGAAGGCTGATGCTGTTGTCGGCAGCCATTATGATTTTTGTTGCGCAGCTCGACCTGAACCTGATTATCAATGGATTCCGTATCTCGCTTGCGGTCATCTGTCTGCCGGTGATGAGCTTTCTCAGCAGCAATTTTCCGGTGTTTCCGGTCACCTTGATTGCGGCACCGGGCATCCTGTTGGTGCGCTGTGCAGTGGAGTGGCTGCACGAGGGCAGCTTTATACAAGGATTTTGGGCATATTCCCCGGAGATGCTGTTCTATCTGATGTACGGCGGACTGTTTGCGTTATATGTCCATCTGGCGCCGATGCAGCACTTTTCGCTGCTGCGCCTGTTGCCGTTGGTCGGCATTGATATGGTGTCGAACATGGTGGAGGTAGGCGTGCGCCTGGGGGTGCGGATGTTTTTGCCGGAGGTGCTGCTGCGGCTGCTGATTGTGGCGCTGGGCAGAAGTGCGTTGGCAGCCATCTGTCTGGCAGCGTTGGATGCTTATGGGATGTTTATTCTAAACAAGGATGACCGAGAGCGCTACAACCATCTGCTGATGCTGACTTCACAGCTCAAGAGCGAGGTCATCTGGATGAACAAGAACACCAACCGCATCGAGGACACCATGGCGGTATCCTATGCGCTGTACAACCAGCTGAACCAGATGGCTGTGCAGGAGCAATCGCAGCAGATGGAACAGCTGGCACAAAAGGCGCTGACAGTGGCAAAGGATATTCACGAGGTCAAAAAGGAATACTACCTGATTATGAACGGTATTTCGACTGCGCTTAACGACGATGACCAGCAGAACGGGATGTGGATGCGGGATATTCTGCAAACTCTCCAGAACAGCACCCGAAATGGCTTCGACGGCTTTGGAGAGAATGTGCAGGTCAGCTTTTCGATGGAGAAAAACTTTTTTACCGATAAACATTATGAGCTGATGTCGGTGCTGCGAAACCTGATTAACAACGCTGCCGAAGCGGCGGGTGAAAAGCAGGCACAGGTGGTTGTTTCCGAAAGCCAGCAGGGAGAAAGCTATCAGCTGTGCGTCCACGACAACTGCGGCGGCATCGAGCTGGAATATCTGCCGAGTATCTTTGAACCGGGATTTTCTACCAAAATAGACTATGAAACCGGCAAGGTTAGCCGTGGACTGGGATTGAGTCTGGTGCGGGATATTATAGAAAACCAGATGGGAGGAACCATCCGGGTGCAATCGGCAGAAGGCTGCACCGATTTTATCATCAGCATCCCGCAAAAAAATCTGGAGGTGGAAAACAAATGAAATTTTATTTGATTGATGATGACGCCAGTGTGTGCAATATCCTGAAAATCATCATCCAGCAGAAGAAGCTGGGCGAGGTGTGCGGCAGCGCCTCCAATGGAGTGGATGCGCTGGAGGACCTGCGCTTTATCCACCCGGATATTATCATTGTGGATCTGTTAATGCCAATTATGGATGGAATCAACTTTGTGCGCAAGGCAAAGGAGCAGTACCCCGACATCTGCTATGTCATGCTCTCGCAGGTCAGCAGTAAGGAGATGGTTGCGCAGGCGTATGAGTGCGGGGTCACCTTCTTTTTGCAGAAGCCGGTCAACGGTGTGGAGGTCGTGCGGGTGCTGACCAACGTTGTGGACTCCATCCAGATGAAGCGCACCTTCCAGCAGATGCAGTCGCTGTTTATGCAGGGCGGGCAGGAAAATATGGCTGCTGCACCGGTGCCGGAGCTCAAGCTGTTGTCCGAGCAGCCGGAGGATAAGCCGCATATCAAACGCCTGCGCGGGATTTTGCAGAAGCTGGGCATCATCGGGGAGAGCGGCAGCGCGGACATCATCACGCTGGTGGACTATATGATTGAGCAGGGACCGGAATCGGGAAAATTTACCGTGTCGGAGCTGTGCAGCCGCTTTAGTCCCAACAACTCCAAGTCGATGGAGCAGCGCATCCGCCGTGCAGTCAATGCAGGGCTGACCAACCTTGCTAATATGGGGTTGGAGGACTACTCCAACGACACCTTCCATGACCTGGCGGGGACACTGTACAGCTTTGAACAGATTCGCAAGGAGATGGATTATATCCGCGGAAAATCGGGAACCCACGGAAAGGTATCGCTGAAAAACTTTTTGAATTCGCTGATTTTTTACTGCACCAACTAAAGTTGATACAGAAAATACAGACAAAGCCGCCTTTGTACCTGAATGACAGTACAAAGGCGGCTTTTACTGTATCATAGAAAGGTTGTCACCTTCTATACGTCAAAAAAGATGGACAATTTATTGTGCAATATGCTGCAAGCGCTATTTTGAAAAGACAAGAAAAAGCGGAAATTATTTGTACATAACGCTGTGGACTATCTGTTTTGAGTGGACAATTTCGACAAAGTTGCTTTTTTCGGGATTTTTGGAGAAAAAATTTCTGTAACTTTTTGAAGTTTTATAAAGTTTGCTTCTATAATTTAGGCATAGTCAATCGCGTGGGTACACGGCAAACGGTACCGACACACGGATATTTTAAACAGAGAGTTTTATGGAGGTTATGAACGATGATGACAATTATTTCCGGAGTGGGTCTGCTGCTCCTCACCTTGGCTGTTTTTTCCATCTTTAGCCTGAAGTTCCCAAAGGGCAGCCAGGCGATGTCCGGTATGGCAAACGCAGCAGTTGCTTCCTTCCTGATTGAAGCAGTTCACAAATACATCACCGGCGACCTGCTGGGAATTGCTTTCCTGGGCGAGGTTGGCGCAACTGCCGGTAGCTTGGGTGGTGTAGCAGCCGGAATCATGGTTCCACTGAGCATGGGCGTTAATCCGGTGTTCGCAGTCGTAGGCGGTCTGGCTTGCGGCGGCTACGGTATCCTGCCGGGCTTCATCGCCGGTTACATCGTCGGTCTGATTGCTCCTTACATTGAAAAATACCTGCCAACCGGTCTGGACATCATCCTTGGTTCCCTGACAATTGCTCCAATGGCAAGACTGTTTGCGCTGGTTGTTGACCCTGCTGTCAACTCCATTCTGGGTATGATCGGCGGCACCATCACCGCAGCAGCTGACCAGTCCCCTGTTATCATGGGCTTCCTGCTGGGCGGCATCATGAAGATGATTTGTACCTCTCCTTTGAGCTCGATGGCTTTGACCGCAATGCTGGGTCTGACCGGTCTGCCGATGGGTATTGCGGCAATCGCCTGCTTTGGCGGTTCCTTCACCAATGGTATGGTCTTCCACAAGATGGGCTACGGCGACAAGAGCAACATCATTGCTGTTATGCTGGAGCCTCTGACCCAGGCACACATTGTTACTGCACATCCAATTCCGATTTTCGTCTCTAACTTCTTTGGCGGTGGTCTGGCAGGTCTGGCAGCAGCTATGCTGGGTATTGTCAACAACGCTCCCGGTACTGCTTCCCCAATCCCGGGTCTGATTGCACCATTCGGCTTTAACCCGGCTGGCAAAGTCATCCTGGCTCTGGCTCTGGCAGCAGTCGGCGGTCTGCTGGCTGGTTATGTCGGCGGCACCGTGTTCAGCCGTCTGGAAAAACGCAAAAAAGCAACTGCAAAAGCAGCTGAACCGGCAGTTTACGGAGATCCTCTGGCAGACGACGAGATGCTGGAAGCATAATTTCGAGATTTTCTGATAAACTCTCATAAAACAAACAAGCAACGCCCGAACAAATTTGTTCGGGCGTTGCTTGTTTTATTTTGGGTCAATCGCAGTTCGGCAGGCGGCAATGAGGGAACCTTCGTCTGTGCGGTCGCAGAGAAGATGGTAGAGCATCACACTGCCCAGCTTGCTGTCGCAGGCAAACTGCGTTTTAGCAACTGCGGTAGAAGCGCTGTTAAAGAAGATTTCCCCATCCAGGTCGGGATTTTCCCGGGAAATATCCTGCGGGATGTCTTTGTAAAAGACCCACTGTGCAGAAGCGTCCAGCGGTCTGCCGTAGGCGGGGATTCCTAAAGAAAGCTGACGAGCATCGGCTCCCTGCTGCAAAAACTGTTCGACCGCCTCCTGCGCAGTTTGCAGGGTGCTGTGGAATCCCTGATGGTCAAACTGGTCATATGCCATCAGATGGATGCGGTCGAGCGCCTGCATCGCCTCGGTGTTCATCTGATTTTGCTGTGGATATAAGGCGACCGACAGCGCAATCGGCTGCGGCTGGGAGGAAAGCAGCTGCTTGAGCTGGACAAGCAGGAGGGAAAAGCTGTCCCACTCCTCCTCCTGCGGAAATTCCCAGTCGATGTCGATGCCGTCCAAAGAGTACTCCCGGCACAGCTTTAGGATATTTTGGCAGAGCGTTTGCCTCTGCTGTTCGGTGGCGATACTGCTGCCAGCGCTGCCCTCCCGCACCAGTGCGCCTTTGGGGTTTATCGTTGCCCACAGCTTGGTCTGCCCGGACAAGAGCTTGGCAGCCTGTGAAAAGGCAGAGGAAACCTCCAGCGTGCCGTCCGCTGCCCAGTAAACACCGGTGTTTAAAATCAAATAGTCGAGGGAAGAGATGCTTTGCCGGTAAGGTTCCAGCGCGGCGGCAGTATCCTCCGGCAGCGACGAAACCGGCAGGTAAGCGCACAGCTGCACAGAAGCATCGGACGGCTGTGCGGTTGCGGCTGATTCGGACTGGTTGTCGTCGGGCAGTTTGTCGGGCTTTTCATCGGAGGTTTCAGCCGTTGGTGCAGAGGGGGAGGCAGATTCGGCGGAGGTCGGCGGCGGAACGGTGCGCGCACAGCCGCTTAGGGTCATTACCAGTGCAGCCAGCAGGGCAAGAGGAGAAAGCAGCGATTTCATACCAGAGCAGCCTCCTTTTCGGGAGTTTCCAAAATCTGCGGACAGCAGCGGGCATAGTGGAAGAGATACTGCTGGGCGATGCCGATGAAATCTTGTGCGCAATCGGGCAGCCCGTTGGGATAGAGTGCGGCAAACACCCGCTTCATCCAGACATCCATCGGACAGCACTCCAGCCGGTGGAATCCGTAGAGCAAAGCACAGTCGGCGACCTTGGGACCGACGCCGACAATCTGCATCAGATGGGCACGCGCTTGCTCCAGCGGCATCTGCGGAATGGCATCCAGCTGCACCTGCCCACTGCTGACACGCCGGGCAGCATCCAGCAGGTATTTGGCACGAAAGCCGCAGCGCAGTGGCTCCAGTTCCTCCAATGTGGCAGCAGCTAATCGCTGAGAGGAAGGAAAGGAAAAGCAATCGCTGGAAGGAATCGGCTCTCCAAGGCAGCTGCAAAGCCGCTGGACGATTCCTTTGATGCGCTTGATGTTATTGTTCTGACTGATGATAAAGCAGCACAGCGCCTCCCAGGGGTCTTGGCGAAGGATACGGATGCCGGGCGCAAAGGTGATGGCGTGTTTAAGGGTAGGATCTAGGGAAAGGGTGCGGCGGATGGCATCGTAGTCGGTGGTCAAGTCAAAATATTCCTCCCACAGCGGGTAATCCTGTGGCTGGTGCAGCAGCAGAGAGCCGTCCCGCAGCTGGGAGATGCGCAGCGCATGACCCTTTGCCCAGCCGTGCCAGGTTTGTTCAATGTCGGGCAGGCAGGTATCGGTTTCTGTCTGGGAAAAGGTGAAGCACTGTCCGCAGTCGAGCGTCTGGTCCAGACGCAGGCTCAGCGAGCTTCCCGGTTCGCTTTGAATCAGCAGACCGCAGTCGAGCAGGGTTGTTACAGGTTTCAAAAGGGGTCTCTCCTTTCAATCGGGACAATTTTTTAAAGTGTAGCATTTGCCTTAGGAAGATGTCAATCGATTTGCAGGAAAGATGGCAGGAAAATGAAGGAATATTTAACAATTTTTTAATATTTTTTTGGTCAAGTCTGAATAAATTTTCAAAAAATGTATTGACATTCAATGTTACATCGGTAATAATTATAACTGTGGATGAATCAAAAACAGTCTGCGATGAGCAGGCGGAAGCGGGTGAACATATGTTTGACAAAATGAGAAGATTGCCGGACGCAGAATTGGAAGTTATGAAGGCAATCTGGGACAACACACCACCAATGTCGACCAACGATGTAATGAAAGTGGTCAGCAATGAGAAAAACTGGAATATCTCCACCCTGCTGACCCTCCTTTCCCGTCTGATCGACCGGGGATTCCTTTCTTCCGAAAAACGCGGCAGAGAAAGAATCTACTATCCTCAGGTGGAGCGCGAAGAGTACATGGAGTATGAGACTAAAAACTTCATCAAGAAGCTGCACAAGAATTCTTTTATGAGTTTGGTCAATACCCTGTACGACAACAATGACCTGACCGAGCAGGATATGGATGAGCTGTCCCGTTGGCTCGAAGAAAAGAAGCAGAATCAGTAAGATTTGCAGCGAGCCAACCTATAGGTTGGACATCCAACGTACCCGTTGGATGATTCTGGATTGTTCGCAAATAAAACAGCCGAAGCAAACATTTTGTTGCTTCGGCTGTTTTTTATGATTCGGATTGTTTTAATACTTTTTGAGGTTTGGGATGACCGTACCGATGATGGCCCACACCAGCTGGAAGATAAGCAGATGCAGGATGCTCAGGTAGGACAGATTGCCCATCAAGGAGAACAGGGCTACCAGTGCGTAACCGGCAACCAGTGCGATCATCTGAATCAAAACAGCCTGGTCGATGGCAGTTTTGGCAGTGAAGCAATCCAGGATGGCGGTGACCATCATGCGGCTGGAGCCGATGAATCCGATTTTGGCGGGAGAGCTGTCCTTCTGTGCGGTCAGCTGCTCGTACGGAGCATGGAATTTAGCAGGCATCAGCTTGATCAGCTCCAACGGGAAATCGTAGACAGCATGGATCTTTTCTGCTGTGATATTCGGGTCGGAGGTGTTGATGATCAGGTACATTCCGCGGTCTGCCAGCATCTCCAGCTGCTCGCGGGTCGGGTCGTTCGGTCGGTAGCTGATGACGAACATGGCAGACAGCTGACCGGAGTTGGCAAGATAGATGATATTCTTGCGGTCGCGGACAAAGCGTGTTTCATAGTCGTTGCTGGGGACCTCGATGCCGTGGTTGACCATCAGTTCGCGGTTTCCAATCAGTACCCGTTTGCCGTCCACCCAGGCGGACAGTCCCATCGAATCCTCGTAGGTCACATTTTCGACCGGACGGAGCATCGAGCGGTTGGAGCCGATGATTTTATTGAAAACATCGGTGAGCATTCCGTCGGTGTTGCACACCACGCTGGCAGCGTCCAGGATGACCGAGTCGATCTGGCTCTTGTCAAACGGTTTGATGCCGTGCAGGATGATGTCCGAAGGACGGAAGAGGTCCTTGGCATCCAGCACGACCGCCTCGGTGCGGGAGAAGGCATCCACCGCAGAGTAGCCGGATACCATTGCGCCTGCCGGAATCAGCTTGGCGGACATCCGGTACAGCGGCAGATTGGCGGCGATGGTCGAGGTCAGCGGCGCGCTGACACACATGATGGCGGTGAAGGTGGAAACGGCCTCGGCAACGTCCTTGTTGAACAGGTAGGACAGCACCGAAAGGATGATGCCTGCCAGCAAGCAGACAGGAGCCAGGATGCGGCTCATGTGTTCGGCGTGGTCCTCGGAGTAGGAGTTGTCCAAAAAGTTGGAGAGGAACGGGCTGGTTTCCGGGTATGCGATGGTGTATTCCTCCATCGAAAGCCCGCGGGAGATTTCTCGCAGCAGGTTGCGGTCCTTTAAAAAGACAGCGGCGTGCTTGAGCTTTTCGGAGGACACCAGCTTAAAGTTGTTCTGGATGCGCAGGATGACCAGCACCTTGCCAATCAGGTTGAACAACAGGATGAACAGCGCCACCGGGAAGAACAGGTAGAGGTTGGTGCCAAAGTCGGCTTTGTCCACACTGAAATATTCCGGCTTGATGATGTAGCAGATGCCCTGTGCCAGAGTACCCAGCAGCGCCAGCATCGGCAGGGTGTCGGTGTTGGCGTGGAACTTGAGCAACGCCAGCAATCCGCCGCCGATAGTGTTCGAGCAGATGACTGCGCCGATGGCAGATACCACGCACAGGGTTATCATGTAGGAGCGCAGGTGCAGCTCCGGCTGGATGAAGGTCGGCAGCGGCAGCAGCTCACCGGCAATCTGGATGTCGCGGGCAGCCAGCGCCAGGTACAGGGAAAGTCCAAAGACGACCACCATCAGCAGGATGCGGACCAGCAGTCCGGTTTTGATGCTGCGCATATCCCGCAGGATGGCTTCCTTGTCCTTCGGCGAGGAGTAGTCCTCCAGCTCGGTATCCTCCTCGGAAAATTCTTCCGGGACCGGGATTTCGGCGGAAGCCAGGCGAGAGGATTTTTCCGGTTTTTGCTTTTTACCGGTATTCTTGTGGAAAAGACCGGCATCTTCTGCCTGCGGTGCCTCAGCTTCCGCAGAGGGCTGGTCGAAATCATCGGGCAGCTCAACATGAAAATGTCCGGCAGTATGGGCGGTTTCTGCTTCCGCTGGTTTCTGCGCGGCTTGGGTTTGTGCGGAGGCAAAAGGAGCCGCTCCAAACTCCTCGGTAAGCCCGGTCGGTGTGGAAGCAAACAGGTCGTCGGTGTCCGTCTGCTGGGCAGGATTCGAGCTGTCGTTTTCATCCTCCAAAGGAGCATCCGGTTCAAAATCGTCCGGCTGTTTTGGCTCGGGCTTCTTTTTGCGTCCAAAGCCCGAGAAATATTTTTGATATTCGGTTTTCCCCTTCAGCTTGGGGTCAGGCTGTTCGGGCGGCGGTGTGGTCGGCTCAAAGTCGCCGAACGGGGTGGAGCCTTGCTGCAAAGGAAGGTCGGCAGGCTGCTGTTCCAAAAAGAAGGAGGAGGTCAGGTCGTCACCGGCAGGCTGCTGTGGCGGCTCCTGCTGGTGTTGGGCTTCCTCCTGACGGTGAAGTTCTTCCTCCTGCTGGCGAAGCAGCTCCTCCTGGCGGCGAAGTTCTGCCAGATGTTCCTGCTGTACCTTGACCGATTCGCGGTGGTTGGACAGCGAGGAGAAAAAGACGCCGGTGTTGCTCATATCATCGTGTTCGGTTGAGCGCGGCGGTTTGACTGCGGTGCGGGCAGCCGACTGCGGTTCGCGCGGCTCGGATGAAACAGCCTGTGGCGGCTGAACGGTTGGTCTTGGTTGGGTCACAAGCTCCGGTTGAGGCTGCCGGTATGCTTGGGAGGAAAGGTCCTCGATGTTTTCGCTGACCGGTTTGGGACGTGCGGCGGGAGAGCCTCGTCCGGCGCGGGCAGACTGAGAAGCGTTCTGGCGCGCTTTTTTTGCCTTGATCTCATTGAGAATATCATCGACATCATACTGCTTGCTCATCTTCAAATCTCCTTTTTCCTATCCCTGACAGGAGAGTTAATTCTTTTTAACAAAGGCTGGCAGACCGCTGCGCTGACGGACTGCCTCATAAATCACGATGGCTGCGGCAACCGAGGCGTTGAGCGAGTTGACCTGACCGTTCATCGGCAGCGAAACGACAAAGTCACAATGCTCCTTGGTCAGACGACTGACACCGCTGCCCTCTGCACCGACGACGATGCCGATCGGACCGCCCATGTCGGTCGAGCACCAGGGCTGTCCGTCCATGTCGGCGCAGAAAATCCACAGACCCTTCTGCTTGAGCTCCTCGATGGTGGACACGATGTTGGGTACCCGTACCACCGGCATATATTCCACCGCTCCGGCGGAGGTTTTGGCAACGGTGGCGGTCAGACCGACACCGCGACGTTTGGGGATGATGACCCCGTGTGCGCCTGCCGCTTCGGCGGTACGGATGATGGCGCCGAGATTGTGCGGGTCTTCGATGTTGTCACAGATGATAACAAAGGGAGGCTGGTCGCCGGCTTTCTGGAAGATGTCCTCCATGCTGGAAAAATCATGGCAAGCAGCCATGGCGACAACGCCCTGGTGGACCACTCCTTCGCAAAGGGTGTCCAGCTTTTGTGCTGCCGCATCCTTGATGGGAACGCCCGCCTGTTTGGCAAGGGCGATGATTTTGCCCATGCTGCCGCGGTCGGATCCTTTGAGGATATAGATGCAGTCGATCGGGCGGCCTTTTTTCAGCGCTTCGGCAACGGCGTTGCGTCCTGCGATGACCGAGCTTTCACGGGATTGGTTTTCAGATACAGTTTCTCTGGGCACGTGCAATACCTCCGAAAAATATGTCAAATTTGGTTTGGCGAATGGTGCGCCGCCGGACAACAGACCGGAAGCGATTCAGTAGTTTTCATTATAGCATATTTTGGAAGGATTTGCATTGTAAAAGGAAAAAGTTTGGGGAAAAAGTTTTACCGCTGTCCGTAAAGCGCGTCAGTGCAGCAGCAAAAAGGTCAGGGTACCGCCTGCCGCTGCGGAAAGCAGCAGAGAAAGACCCTGCCACAGGTATCTGTGGTTGCACAAAAATGCCGGGCGGGCGCGGTGCAGCAAAGGAGCGCGGATGCTGCCTAAAAAATGCTGCGCCTGTGATTCCAGTGTTTTTTTGCAGGAGTCTGCCTGGCTGTCCTTCAGATACAGCACAGCGCGCTCAAAGTAAGGGTTTTGGGTGTCGTTGATTTCGATGATGCGTTTGTTGGTTCCTCTTACCATGGGAGATACCACCTTTCTTGTTTAAAGTAGCAGGGGAATTGTTGATAATACTGTTGATAAAGTTGAAAACAATGGTAAAATCAGAAATTATCCAAAAAGTATAAGAAAATTCGACAGAAAAAGCGGAGTGTATCGGGAATATGTTGATAACTTGGTTGAAAATGTGGAAAATATCTGAAATAAAAGCCTTTTGCTTGCGGGAAGATTTGTGGATAGCTGTGAAAACGGATTTTACATTTGGTAATATTCTTTTAACGCAAACGGGAAATTTCCGAAAAATATCCTCTTGATGGCTTAGTATGGCTC
>OLRF01003413.1_pt1 | contig 12340 bp, 10 predicted proteins | sample 1672061 | NCBI WGS metagenome assembly OLRF01 (sample SAMEA3136641, study PRJEB25190) | human gut metagenome | reverse complement strand
ACATCGTGGACGGCGTGATGCTGCGTGACTTTTTTGTCAACTTCGGCGGTCATGACTTTACCTGTGTGGACCGCGGCTTCAAGCCCAACGAGCCGGTGCAGGTCGTCATCCGTCCCGAGGACGTGGAGCTGGTAGCACCGGAAGAAGGTATTATCCAGGGTACACTGACCCATTCCATTTTCAAAGGTGTCCATTACGAAATGGAAGTTATGGCCAACGGTTTCGAGTGGCTGGTACAGTCCACGAAAATGGTTCCTGTCGGGACCAAAGTCGGCATCAAAGTGGATCCGTTCAACATCCAGATCATGAAGAAGCCGGAATCCGAGGATGAGGAGGCGATGGGGGTCCATGAATAAGAAAAAATTGTTGTCTGGACCGTACTTTGTCTGGATGATTCTCTTTACTATAATCCCGCTTTTAGTGATTGCCTGGTATGGCTTTACAGACCGCACAGGTGCCTTCACGCTTGCAAATGTAAGAGCCATAGCAAGTCCAGAGCATTTAAAGGCACTTGGACTATCACTTAGTCTATCAATTGCCTGTACGATTCTTTGTTTGCTGATTGCATATCCGCTTGCCATGATTTTAAAAAAAACAGGTATGGGCAAGAAAGGCTTTGTTGTATTTATATTTATCCTGCCGATGTGGATGAATTTTTTGCTTCGTACCTACGCATGGTTAAATCTTCTTGATGACGGCGGTATTTTATTTAATATCTGCAGAAACTTAGGTCTTCCGACATTTAGTGTGGTAGGAACAAACGCGGCAATCATTATGGGTATGATCTACAACTTCCTGCCATTTATGGTTCTTCCGCTGTTTAACGTTCTAACAAAAATTGATGAGAATGTATTAAATGCAGCAAGAGATCTCGGTGCAAACAGTGCGCAGGTATTTTTCAAGGTAACATTGCCGCTCAGCCTTCCAGGTATTATAAGCGGTGTTACAATGGTATTTGTTCCGTCACTGACCACATTTGCCATCTCAGATCTTCTTGGTGCGAGAAAGATTATGTTAATCGGTAACATTATCGAGCAGGAATTTTCCACAGCTGATAACTGGCATCTTGGCTCAGGACTTTCACTTGTCTTAATGGTATTTATCTTAATCAGCATGGCAGTACTTGAGCACTACGATAAAAACGGGGAGGGAACATCATTCTGATGAAAAAATTAAAATCTTTTTTTTCGGGCATGTACCTTACACTGATCTTTATCTTTTTGTATGCCCCGATTGTAACATTAATTATTTTTTCCTTCAATGAAGGAAAAGGAAGCCGCTGGAAAGGATTTTCCTTAAAGTGGTATGAGGATTTATTTGAGAGCAGAATGATTATGGAGGCTCTCAGCAATACATTAATTATAGCATTTGTGTCCGCATTAGTTGCCACACTGGTAGGCACAATTACATGTATAGGTATCAATGCATTAAAAGGAAAGTTTAAGACAACTTATATGGCTATAAACAACATTCCTCTTATGAATTCCGATCTTGTAACAGGACTTTCATTGATGCTTGTATTTATTTCTGTTGGCTGGAAGTTTGGCTTTTCCACTATATTGGTGGCGCATATCACGTTCAATATTCCGTATGTGATCTTAAGCGTTATGCCTCGTCTTCGCCAGACAAATGTAAGTACTTACGAGGCAGCTATGGATTTAGGTGCAACGCCACTGTCTGCTTTTTTTAAGGTTGTGCTTCCTGATCTTGCACCGGGAATTACATCTGGATTTTTATTGGCATTTACGATGTCTTTAGACGATTTTATCATCACCTACTTCACCAGAGGCGCCGGCATCAATACGCTGTCAACATTAATATACAGTGAAGTAAGAAAGGGCATCAAGCCAACAATGAACGCACTGTCAACAGTGATGTTTGTTTCTGTACTGCTGTTGTTAGTTTTAATGAACACGCTTCCGGACATGCGCGATAAAAGAAAAAGAAAACAAGAGGAGAAAAGTTGACTATGAAAAGAAGAGTATGGGCAGCAGCATCTGCTGCAATGATGGCAACTACTGCATTTGGCGCACAGGCTGTATTGGCAGATAAGTATCCAAATGGCCAGGTAAAGGTATTTAACTGGGGCGAATATATTGACGAGGATCTGATTGACGAGTTCGAAGATGAGTATGGTATCGAAGTTATCTATGATACATTTGATACAAACGAGGCTATGTATCCGCGTGTAGAGGCAGATCCAAGTCTTTATGACGTTATCTGTCCATCTGACTATATGATCGAGAAGATGATCCAGAATGATGTTCTGCAGGAGATCGACTGGGATCAGATCACAAACAAGGAAAACATTGGAGAAGTTTACTTAAAGAGCTGCGAAGGCTTTGATCCAGGCAATAAATATTGTGTTCCATATACATTCGGAACAGTTGGCATTCTTTATAATAAGGAATTAGTAGACGAGGATGCTGTAATTGACAGCTGGGATGTACTTTGGGATGAGACATATAAGAACGATATCATCATGCAGGATTCTGTGCGTGATGCATTTATGATCTCCTTAAAGCGTCTTGGATATTCCTGCAACACAACAGATGAGGACGAGTTAAACGAGGCGATGGAGGAGTTAAAGATCCAGTCCAAGTTAAACAAGGCTTACACCATCGACGAAGTGCGTGATAAGATGATCAACGGTGCAGCAGCAATCGGCGTTATCTACTCAGGTGAATATCTGTACTGCCAGGAAGAGAACGAAGACCTTGAATATGTAATTCCAAAAGAAGGAACAAATATCTGGTATGATGGCTGGGTTATCACAAAGGGCTCCGAAAATGTAGAAAATGCACATAAGTGGATTGATTTTCTGTGCAGTCAGGAAGCAGCTTATGATAACTTCGAGTATATCTATTACGGAACACCAAATATCGCAGCACAGGAGTTAATCGACGAAGATATCATAAACAATCCGGGCGTATTCCCAGATGAAGAAACCATTGAAAAGTGTGAGGTTTACAATTATCTGGGCGAAGAAGCTGAAGATATGTATTATGAGCTTTGGAAGAAGGTAAAATAAAATATAGGTTGCAAAAAACACAAACCTGTATTAGAATAATGGTGCTGATAAAAGCGTTAAATATTATTTCCAAGGAGGAAAAACAAATGGCATACAAGATTAGTGATGAGTGTATTATGTGTGGTACATGTGAGGGTGAGTGCCCAGTAGGTGCAATCGCAGAGGGCGAAGGCAAGTACGAGATCGACGCAGACGCATGCATCGAGTGCGGAAGCTGCGCAGCTGCATGTCCAGTAGGCGCAATCAACGAATAATTTATTCACTGTAAGAAAAAAGACTGTCCGAGAGGGCAGTCTTTTTTCTTACGTCTTATGTTTTCTTTTCCATGGCAGCCGGCTCGCGGCAGCCTCCTTTTGTTCACGTGACTTTTTGCGGCGCATAAAAAGTGTTTCATCAAGCTTGCGAAAGCGCTCCTCTGCCTCATCATCCTGCAGCCGCATTCTATAATCCATCTCCTTGATAACCTTTGTGCTGACCTGTTCCGTGATTTTTTCTGCGATAACATTGTCAAGCTGCACACCTATCTTTTCGCAGATTGTATCTGCAAGCTGTGCATTAACATCAGCGGAGTGTCGGCACAACGCCTCATCTAAAATACGGTTCATAACATCTTCAAATTCCTCCATGCGAAGCTTTCGTGCAAGCTCCGTCTGACTTGCAGAGACAGGAAGAATAGCCGGAAGCGTATCAGGCAGCTCACTGGCTCGTTTATTCATCTCATCAGATAATTTCACCAGATAATAAAATTCATCATCATCCAAAAGAGCCAGTCTTGGAACCACCAGCTTAATAGCCTTTAGCTGATAGCCCGCATCACGCAAAATCTTAATCCGCTGAAACATCAGAAGCTGCGCATTTGTGTAGCAGCGATAGCCCTGATCATTTCTCATGATAGGAAGACCAAGCTCCTCCTCCCAGTATCGAAGCACATGAGCCTCCATATTGAGCTGCTTGCAGGCATCCGAAATCAAAATGGGCTGTTCGTCAGCGGCCTTAATACTTTCCTGCAATTGCTGTTCTGTTTTTTCCTCTCGATCCTGCATAAATTCCTTCCTTTCTAAAATGAAAGCTGTGTTCACATGAACATCAAAATATCCTATAGCGATACTATATCAGCTTTTATGGGCAGCGCGAAAAAATTCCTTCGTTTCATTTCCCCAAATTTTTCGAGGATTCTACATTGCTTTGCATACAAAAAGAGTGGTATCATTTCTTTATATAGAGAGAAAAGAAAGGAGAAAAAACAAATGAAACAGATATTTTCTTATCTGATTCCGTATCGGGCAAGAATGGCAGTCGGTTTTTCAATAAAGGTTGCTGCTACCATTGTTGAACTTTTGATTCCGTGGGCACTTTCCATCATGGTAGATAAGGTGATTCCGACTGAAAACATTGGCTTTGTGTTTGCGTGGGGCGGTGTAATGATTTTATTTGCGCTTCTTGCGCTGCTTGGAAATATCGTGGCAAACCGCATGGCATCGCTTGTTGCCAGAAATACAACAGAAAGAATCCGTCTGCAGCTGTTTTCAAAGATCAGCTTTTTATCTGCCAGACAGCAGGAGCAGATAGGACAGGCATCACTAATTTCAAGATCAACATCAGATACTTACAACATTCATCAATTTATCGGTATGATGCAGCGCCTTGGCGTGCGTCAGCCTATCATGCTTATCGGAGGTCTTGCCGTCACACTTTCAATGGATGCGCCGCTTACATGTATCATGCTGGCACTTCTTCCAGTAATGGCACTTCTTGTATATTTGTTTTCAAGTAAAGGTGTGCCAATGTACACAAAGGTGCAGGAGGCAGTAGATCGCTTTGTGCGTCTTGTAAGAGAGGACATTGCAGGTATTCGTGTCATCAAGGCACTGTCAAAGACAGACACAGAAAGAAGTAAATTTGCAAAAATAAATGAAGAAGTTGTAACGCGTGATCAGCATGCCGGAATGATCATGGGTGCAATGAACCCTGTCATGAGCATCATTTTAAATATAGGATTGGTGCTAGTTCTTTTCGTAGGTGCAAAGCGTGTCAATGAAGGATTAACAACACCGGGTGTCATCATGGCATTTATGTCATACGTGACAATTATTTTAAATTCAATTTTGTTTTTGTCACGAATTTTTGTAATGTATTCAAAGGCATCTGCATCCGCAAGACGTATCAGCGAGGTACTAAATCTGCCTGAGGATCTTATGGTAGAGCATCCTGTTGGAAATGTAGATTCAGTAGTAGAAAAGGCAGTGAATGAGGCAGAGGCAGCCGCTGCCAAAGAGACAGGTGCAGAGTCTGTCCTGCCACAGATTATCTTCGACCATGTATCCTTTAGTTATGAGGATGGGGACGGTGAGGACTGTCTGCATGATGTAAGTTTTACAGTAAATAAAGGAGAAACGCTTGGTATCATAGGAGCCACCGGCTCAGGAAAGACAACTATTGTGAATCTTTTGATGCGCTACTATGATCCGGACGAGGGACACATCTATGTCAATGGCCGCGATGTGCGCACCTACACGTCAAAGGAACTCATGCCTCTTTTTGGTGCTGCCTTCCAAAATGACGTTATTTTCCATGATACAATCTATGAGAACATTCGCTTTGGACGTGATGTCTCAAAGAAAGAAGCAATGGCAGCAGCACAGGATGCGCAGGCTGTCGAGTTTATTGAGGAAAAGGGACTTGATGCTATGCTTGCCATCAGGGGAATGGATCTTTCAGGCGGACAAAAGCAGCGTCTTTTAATTACAAGAGCGCTCGCAAAGCATCCGCAGATTCTTGTGCTTGACGATTCATCAAGTGCGCTCGATTATGCGACAGATGCACGTCTTCGCAGGGCAATTCAGGAAAATTATGGCGATCTTACATCCATTATTGTAGCGCAGAGAATCAGTTCAATTTACCGCGCCGATAAGATTATCGTTCTTGAAGATGGAGAAATGATCGGCTATGGAACACATAAAGAGCTGATGGAAAGCTGTGAGGTCTATAGGGAAATCAGCCAGTCACAGATGGGAGGTGGTATTAATGAAGCATAAGAATATGAAACAATATGAAGAAAAAAATGCTCCCAAGCTTAACCACGATATCACGCTAGAAGAGATCGAGGCCGCATGCCGCGCACATCAAAAGGAAAATGATAACCGCAACATGGCAGAGGAGTGCCGCGCTATTGCAAGAGAACAAAAAGAAAAAATGCAGGCACAGTTTACAAAAGGAAAGGGTGAAAAGCGTCATATCCTGCTTCGCCTTGGCCGTTATCTGTGGCAGTTTAAAGGTTGGCTGTTTCTTGCCATCTTGTTAAGTATAAGCTCAAATCTGCTGTCGCTAGCAGGTCCTATGTATTCTGGCTATGCCGTCGATGCGATGGTTGGCAAGGGACAGGTAAATATGGAGCGTGTAATTTACTGCTGTGAGATCATGATTGCGCTGTATTTAGTATCAGCAGCACTTGCCTATATCTTAAATCTTGTCATGCTTCAGATTACAAAGCGCATAGTATCAACTATGCGAAGCAATATCTTTGATCGTCTGATGCGTCTTCCTGTCAGCTTCTTTGATACGCACGCGGCAGGCGATATTATAAGCCGTATCACCTATGATGTAGATACAATAAACACAAGCCTTTCAAATGATGTTGTGTCACTTGCTGCAAGCTTTATTACAGTAATAGGCTCGCTAGTTATGATGCTTTTAATTTCACCGCCGCTTGTATTGATTTTTGTTGTTACTGTACCGCTTACAATCTTCTTTATTAAAAAGCTTACGGGACTTACAAGACCTCTTTTTCGTGCACGTTCAGGAAAGCTTGGCGAGTTAAACGGCTTTATAGAGGAGATGCTTGCAGGTCAGAAAAGCTTAAAGGCATATCATCAGGAAGTCAATACAATAGGCAAGTTTCAGGCAAAAAATGAGGAGGCTGTGGATGCCTATTACCGCGCCGATTACATGGGCAGCATGGTAGGACCGTCAGTAAACCTTGTCAACAATATTTCACTTGCACTAGTCACGATCTTTGGAGCGATTCGCTTCATATTTGGTCAGATGACACTTGGAAATATTTCCTCATTTGTTCTGTATTCAAGAAAATTTTCTGGTCCAATCAACGAGTCTGCAAATATCATGAGCGAGCTGCAGTCAGCACTTGCCGCCGCAGAGCGCGTGTTTAGACTGCTTGATGAGACAGAGGAGCCGGCTGACAGCACAGATGCGAAAGTACTCACCGACATTTACGGAGATGTAGAGCTGTCACATGTAAGCTTCGGCTACACAAAGGATCATACTATTATCCATGATCTGAGTTTACATGCAGAACCGGGTAAGCTTATTGCAATCGTCGGTCCTACAGGAGCAGGAAAGACAACCATCATAAATCTTTTGATGCGCTTTTACGATATCGACAGCGGAAAAATTACTATTGATGGAAATGACATTACAAAGGTTACAAGAGACAGTCTGCGCCGTGCATTTGCCATGGTACTGCAGGATACGTGGCTGTTTCACGGAACAATTTATGAAAATATCGCCTACGGCAAGCCAGATGCCACACTCGAAGATGTGAAACGTGTCTGCAAAGCCGCCCGTATTCATAACTATATAATGCGTCTGCCAAAGCAGTACGACACAGTACTTACAGATGACGGAAGAAATATTTCCAAGGGACAAAAGCAGCTTCTAACTATCGCCAGAGCAATGCTTCTTGATGCACATATGCTGATACTCGATGAAGCCACATCAAATGTCGATACAAGAACAGAGCTTCAAATTCAGGAAGCCATGCTGGAGCTTATGAAAGACAAGACATGCTTTGTAATAGCACATCGCCTCTCGACAATTCAGAATGCAGACTGTATACTAGTTGTAAAAGAAGGCGAAGTAATTGAACAGGGAACACATGATGAACTTATGGAGAAACGCGGCTTCTATCGCTCACTGTATGATTCACAATTCGCAGGAAAACAGATTTAAGAAAGGAAGAAATTTATGAAAGATTTGTCAAAGACTGAACTTTTAATTATGAAATGTATATGGGGTTCTGACCGTCCAGTGACAGCGACACAGATTCAGCAGATTCTGTTGGAAAAATATCAGACTGAACTTGACCGCAGATCACTCGGCACGCTTATGTACCGCCTTGATCAGAAGGGCTATGTCAACGTAGATGTCAGCACAAGAGTAAACCTCTATACAGCAAAGGTAAAAGAAGAGGAGGCGAGAAAAAAGAAGGGAAGAGAAATCTTAAAGCTCTGGTATGACGGCTCTCTTGATCAGCTTGTCTCAGATCTTTACAGTGCAGAGGATGAGGACGAAGAAGACAACTGATGAAAAAGAAAGACAGGTGAAAAAATATGGAAAAAACAGAGTGGTTCAACTTTTTCTTTCAGTGGGCAGCAACATTATTTTGGATTTTCTTTCTGACTGGAATGACAGGAAGCATAATAGCAAATTTGTGGCGTTTTGCCAGAAAACGTCACTTTATAAACGATACGATCTTTATGAGGATGCTTCTTTGGCCTGTTTTGATCAGTTTCTTTGTCCCGGTGATTTTTCTGTACTGGCAGCAAAAAGAAGGCAGACATGCATTTCAATATGAAATGTTTCGTTCAGCAGGATTTGTGACGCTTATGCTTAGTGCTGTTATAATTATATGGCTGGCAGGCGCTTTGCGAAGAACTGCTATTACATTATGTCAGCTTAATAGCCTGTATCAGTTAAAAATAAACGCGAAGCGAGATCTTTTGTGGCAGGAGGATGAACAAAAAGAAACACATAAGCTTTGCGCTAAAATTGGTATCTGCCGTCATGTTACTGTTTTTATAAGCAAAGAGATTGTGTCGCCAATGACAATGGGATTTTTAAATCCATGTATTTTTCTTCCGGCAGGTGAAATCGACAAAAGTACGCTTCGGTTAATTCTAGTGCATGAACTGACGCATATTCATCATAAAGATTTCTTAATGAAGCAGATGATGCTTGTGATTTTAAGTCTTTATTGGTTTTGTCCAGGCATAAATGAGCTTTTTGCAGAGTTAAATGTATGTAATGAATATTATTGTGACCTTGACAGCATCAAACAGCTTGGCATAGAGCAACATGAATATTTTTCAAAGATTCGTGCCTTTGCAGCCGATCAGAAGCAGCGGCGTGCATATGCGTATTCAGCACTGTGCGAAAACAAAAACACGTTAAAAGCGCGTGAGCGTGCCGCTCAAAAGACGCAGCTTGCACAAAACAGCAAGATGTTTACAGCAGCAGGACGTATAACAGCTGTAATTCTTGCAGGTATTATCTTATGTACAAGTGTCTATACAATCAGCTTTGCGTCAATAGTCGGCTATGATGCCGCGATGAAATTTGTCACATCAGAAGAAACGGAGTATCAGAAAAAGCAGACAGAGCTTGATGCATCCGACCTTTATTTTACTGGTGATGAGATTAAAATTGATGAGCTGCTATCAAAAAAATCAGCCCATAAATATGGTTCAGATGAACAAAAATGGACGCTGCAAAAAGATCAGGAAATTCAGTTTGGTCCGTTCTACAAAGAAAAAGGCGAGAGCATATGGGTTTATACATACGCGAACTATAAAGTAGAATATGGAATCATCCGTGACACAAAAAGACGTTGCCTGGAAGGAAAGAATGAAGGCCATAATTTTGATATAGAAGAGAGTGGGATGTATTATGTCTTTATCAGGAATTGGTCAGGAGAGCGGACAGAGGGTGGATCATTAGTGGTACAGTAAGAAAAAATAGTGCAAAAAGAAAACAATAGACAAAATAGTGAAAAGTAGTTGACAGATTCGTAACATCAAGTTAGCATAAAAACAAGATGTTACGATTTCTTTTAAGCATACATAGATTGTTTTCTACTTGCTTACAAACTATTTTACAGCATAACGGAGAGAGTTGAAATACTTTCATTAATATTTGTGCCGCCAGCTGAAGGCGGCGGAATGGAGGTTAGTATGAAACATATGAAGTTCATTAAAACAGTAGGCATAATCGTATTGATATTTGTAGTGATAGTTATACTTTTGAGTATTGTAATCTTAGCATTAACTCATAATTGACATATTTCTACGGTTAAAACAGGAGGTTTAGTGTAAAAGTGCGGTTGCATGAGCACACTGTACTACAGAGATGATACATATATTTGTGAGAAAACTGTCAGGAAAGCGGACAGAGGGTGGATCGCTGATGGTACAGTAAAAGGATGAAGCCAAATAGGTGCTTTAAGGAAAATGTAAGAAAAAATATATATAAATGTTAATTGACGGATTTATAACATTATGTTAGTATAACAACAAGATGTTATGAATCTTTTTTTGATTATACATTGATTGTTTTTTACTTGCATATATAAAAGCGCCGAAGGTAAGTAGGGGGGATCAGTTGTGTAAAATATATCACAAAGGCATATCCCCTTGGAGCTCATACTCTGAGGGGATATTTTAAAAAGGAGAATCAGAAAATGAAGAATAATCAAAAATATTTAGGAATATTTGCAAGTGTGGTTGTATTCGCTTTGTCAGGGTGTAGATTTAGAAGAGAAATTTCAGTTTCGCTGCCTGACGAAAGTGAAGAACAGATTCAAGCTGAAAGTAATACCAATATTGAAAAAGAGGATGATAGGAATTATTTAGAATCTGTAAAATTAAAGAGAAACGACAATACAGATTTAAATCAGTTTGCTCAGCTATTATTAGGGGTACAAACGATAGAGGAAGCAGAGCAGTACAAGCCGAAACATTCCTTGGGGGATTATTATTATGAGAAAGATGGTACGCTTGCAATCTATAACAAGGATTTTGCAATTTATTATGGTGATGATAATGATGGAATGGAATCTTCGTATAGTCGATTGATGAGTCCATTTGAATATGGAGCTTTGTTGAGGGGAATGTATCCAGAAGAAGAATTGGACTTTTGTACGAAAGAACAGGCAATAAAAGCCTGTGAAAAATATGCAAAATTGTGTGGATATGAAGATGCAGAGGTATCCTCATACGCGATTACATTAGACGCCATTGAAAAGATTAATAAAATTGTTCAAGTTGGTGCGCCAGGAGAAGGATATGAGGTTGTAACAAGAGGACAGGTCGAATTGCTTAGAGATGAAGGAAAGGATGACGAAGCAGATGCATTACGAGATAAGATTGATAGCGGTGCTGAAAGAAATTTACCATGGAAAAAAGAATATGAAGCAATGCTTTTGGTATATCATTTAAAGTTAAATGATATTTTGGTAGATAGTACATACCAAGTATTAGAGATTGTGTATGTTCCACAAAAGGATAAAATAGCTATTTTGAGTGCAGAGATTCCATATGAGCCAGAAGAGATTTCAGAAAAACGTGAATTGATTTCAAAAGAAAAGGCGATGTCACAGGCTGTACAGGTGGTAGGTACAAATATGAAAATTAATGCGGTTTCTTTGGTATATGCGATAGAGTATGATCAAGATGGAAATGAGAGTGCAGTTCCTGCGTGGAGAATTGATTATACTACAAATGAAACGGATGTAACAAATTTGAGAGCAATTTATATTGACGCAGTAAGTGGATTTGAAGTTAATTAAATTAAGAAGTGGAGATGAAAAAATGAATTGTTTTCGAATGGATTTAAAGCGAAGTATTTTTTGTAAAAAATTCATATTTGTTGTAATAGCAACCTATCTGGTTTTGCTTGCTTCAACATGGAATGAATTTCAAACTTCTACATGGTGGGGAGACTCAACGGGAGCAGCAGGAAGTGTGAACATAATATCAACAACTCTTGCATTTGATAAATTTAAGGTAGTTATTGTTTTCTTTCTAGGAGGCCTTTACACGAGCAGCTATTGTAGTGATGAAAATAGTCGGTATTTGCGATCCATTTTCACTAGAACAACACTTTTGTCGTACACGATAAGTCGTTTTGTTGTTAATTTTATTGCTATCATGATGGGAATGCTGATTGTATTTATCTTATACATTGGTATTGGCTTTTGTGCAGGACTGCCTCTCGTATCGGAAAATATAAAAAATCTTTACTATGGTGCTTTTGCATGGGATCATCCGATGATTTATTCAATTATGATGGCACTTCAGTTTGGGGTGATTACAGCTGCTTGCAGTGGCACTGGGTTATTACTGTCTGTTTATCAGCCAAACCTGTTTGTATCAGTTGGTATGTGTGGTTTAGTATTTTATGCAGCGACATCCTATATTCCAACTGAGAGCATATTTAGTATACTGATATTGCTTTCTATGTTACCAACATTTCCCACAAGACTTGCTACCCCACATACGCTTATGTTTTTATGGGGGA
>OLRF01003400.1_pt1 | contig 12384 bp, 11 predicted proteins | sample 1672061 | NCBI WGS metagenome assembly OLRF01 (sample SAMEA3136641, study PRJEB25190) | human gut metagenome | reverse complement strand
TACGCCTCCAAGCGCATCCCGACCATCCACTACACCATGGGCGGCGTGTGCATCAGTCCCGAGGCGCAGGTGCTCACCGCTGCGGGCGAGGCCATTCCCGGCCTGTTCGCCGCTGGCGAGGTGACCGGCGGTGTGCAGGGGGCCAACCGTCTGGGCGGCAACTCCTACACCGATCTGATCGTATTCGGCCGCATCGCCGGCGCCTCGGCCGCCGCTGCCGCCTAAGATCCCTGCGCCCTCCTCTTTTGAGCCCCGCGACGTCCCCCTCCCTCCGTCGCGGGGCCCGCTGTCGTTCATCGGCGGTTTCTGTGGGTTTGGAAAGCGGCGCGATGATGAGGGCGCGCGGTGCGCTACACTTATGCGCTATGGTTAACCTTCCCTACATCATCTGCTCGGTGCTGAGCTTCATCCCGGCTCTCGTGCTTCACGAGGTTGCCCACGGCTATGCGGCCTACAAGCTGGGCGATCCCACGGCTAAGCGCTCCGGACGCCTTTCGCTGAACCCGCTCAAGCACATCGACCCCTTCGGCACGGTCATTCTGCCGCTTCTGCTCATGGTCATGGGCTGGCCGGTGTTCGGCTACGCGAAGCCCGTGCCCTACAATCCGCGCTACTTCAAGGATCCGCGCCGCGACGATGTCATTGTGGGTTTGGCCGGGCCTTCCGCCAACCTCGCCATGGCCGCGCTGGCCGCTGCGGTGGCGTGGGGCTGCTCGGGGCTCGTCAGCAACCCCACCTTCGCCAACAACGAGCTGTTCGCTTACTTCTACGTGATGTTCCTGCCCACGTTCGCTCTCATCAACCTGTACCTTATGTTCTTCAACCTGCTGCCCATCCCTCCTTTGGACGGCTCATCCATCTTCGCCATCCTGCTGCCGCCGAAGTACCTGCCGAAGTACTACCAGATCCAGCAGTACGCCTTCCCCGTGTTCATGATCGCCATCGTGGTGCTGCCCTACGTGTTCAACTTCAACCCGTTCTCGTGGTATCTGGGGGTCACGGCCGGCAATCTGTTCGATTTCATGTTCCCGCCGTTTTTCTCCTAAGAGACGGCGCCGCCCATGTCCTACAAAGTCCGCATCGACAGCTTCGAGGGCCCCTTCGACCTGCTGCTTTACCTCGTGAGCCGCCAGAAGGTGGATATCGGCGCTATCTCCATCACCGAGATCGCCGACCAGTACCTCGCCGAGGTGTCGCGCATGGAGACCCTCGATCTGGACGTGGCGAGCGACTTTTTGCTGGTGGCCTCTACGCTGCTCGAGATCAAGGCCCAAAGCCTCATCCCGCGCGAGCGCGACGAGCTTGACGACGACTTGGCGGAGCTCGCGCCCTCCGAGGCCCGCGATATGCTGGTCGAGCGCCTCATGGAATACAAGAAGTTCAAGAACGCCGCCGCGGTGCTCCACAACCGCTTCATCGCCGAGGGTCGCATGCACACGCGCCCCTTCGGCCCTGATGCCGACTTCCTCGGCCTCATGCCTGACTTCCTGGAAGGGGTGTCGCTGGACGCGCTGGCCTATCAGGCGGCCGCGGCCCTTGCGCGCCGTGAGGTGTTCCTGCTGGAAAGCGAGCACATTGCCGCCAAGCCCATTCCCGTGGAGGTGCACGTGCGCGCCATTCATCAGCGCATTCGCACGGCCAAGCACCTGCGTTTCTCGCAGCTTGTGGGCCCGGGCACCCCCAAGGATGTGGCGGTAGTGACGTTTCTGGCCATCCTCGAGCTGTACAAGCGCGTCATGGTGAGGCTCGAGCAGGACGAGCTGTTCGGCGATATCGCGATCGACTACATCGAGAATTCGGGCGATTTGCGTTTGGAAGGCGACGACGCCCTCACGTCGGTGGGGGAGGAGTAGAGGCACATGTTTCAAGGATTGCAGGAAGACCAGCTGGCGGGCGCCCTGGAGGCGATGCTCTTCGTGACCGACGAGCCCGTGGGTACCATCGCGCTTGCCGAGATGCTCGAGTGCGAGGTGGGCGCGGTGGAGGCGGCGCTCGTGCGGCTGCGGGATGATCTGGAGGCCCGCGGCTCCGGCATCCAGCTGCGCGAAGTGGCCGGCGGCTGGCGTTTGTTCACGCATCCGGCCTACCACGAGCTCATCGAGAAGTACGTGCTGTCCTGGGACACGCGCAAGCTTTCCGCGGCGGCCATGGAGACGCTGGCCATCGTGGCCTATACTCAGCCGGTGACCCGTGCCGGGGTGGCCTCGGTGCGCGGCGTGAACTCCGACAGCTCCATCAACTCGCTGGTGGAGAAGGGGCTCGTGCGCGAGGTGGGTACAGAAGACGCGCCAGGTAACCCGGTGCTCTACGGCACGACCCGGGGCTTTCTGGAGAAGTTCGGTCTGCGCAGCCCTGCCGACCTGCCCGATTTGGCCGATTTCGCGCCCGATGCGGAGACGCGTCGGCTCATCACGGAGCGGTTGTCGGCCACGCGCAAGGACGCGGTTGTCTCCGACGAGCAGGCCCGCACCATGGCCCGCGCGCTCATGGGCGAGGACTTCGAGGTCGATGACGGCGAGGCCATGCTGTCCGACGAGGAGCTGGCCCAGGGCACGGATGCGGCGGCCGGGGTACTCGTGGACGCCCTCGAGGAGGAGCGCGATGAGGACGGAAAGGGGGATGGTGGCGCTGATGCCGACGGCGACGTTGCCCATGCCGACACTTCTGGCGCCGACGCCATGTTCGCCCGCGCCATCGCCTCCACGCTTGGCGTCGTCGACAAGATCGACTTCGACTCCCTCGTCTTCGAGACCGACGACGAGTAAGTTCCGCGCGCCATGACCGAAATGCGGTTGCAGAAGTTTCTGGCGCGGGCCGGGGTGGCCTCGCGGCGCCATGCCGAGGAGCTGATCGCCGCCGGTCGCGTGACCGTGAACGGCGCGCGAGTGACCGAAATGGGCGTGAAGGTTAATCCGGCCGCGGACGCGGTGGCCGTGGACGGCGCACCCGTCGCGCTGCCCAAGGAAAACGCCACCTTCCTGCTGCACAAGCCGGCCGGCTATGTGACCACCATGAGCGATCCCCAGGGGCGTCCCACCGTGGCTGAGCTTATGGCCGACGAGCTGCTCGCCCATCCGGGGCTTTTCCCCGTGGGCCGGCTGGACACCGACACCACGGGGTTTCTGCTGTTCACCGACGACGGACAGCTGGGCCATGGCCTTCTGCACCCGCGGCGCCACGTGGAGAAGACGTATCTGGCTCTGGTGGAAGGGGTGCCCGACGCGGGCGACGTGCGGCGCTTGCGCGAAGGGGTTCTGCTGGACGATGGCCTCACGTTGCCAGCGGGCGTGCGCGTGCTCGAGGGCGCCGATGGCCGCCGGGCCGCGCAGCTCATCGGCGCGGGGACGGGTGCTAGCGGCTATCGCCAACGCCACGGGGGCAAGCGCGGGCGCAACGCGCTGGCGGCCAAAGGCTCCTATGTGGAAGTGCGCTTGCGCGAGGGCCGCAACCGCCAAGTGCGCCGCATGCTGGACGCCGTGGGGCATCCGGTGATCGCCCTGCATCGCGAGGCCTTCGGTCCGCTCGTCCTAGGGGATCTGCCCCGGGGTGCCTCCCGTCCGCTCACGGAAGCGGAAGTGGCGACCCTCAAGGAACTCGCGTCCTAGCTCGGGCATCAGCGAAGGCTCGGTCTGGCCCATAGATCGCGAAAATAACAGTATCGGCAAATCTGATCGAGATCACCAATATTTTGGGATGCTGCGCCGGCGCCAGCGCTTATAATACGCGCCAGTGAAGGATACCGTTGCACCCGGGAGGGCCCGGGGCGACAGGATCGAAAGGAAGTAACCATGAGTGTTACCGTATCGACGTTTCTCAAAATGAAGGCCGAGGGCAAGAAGATCTCGATGATCACCGCCTACGACTACACCACGGCACGGCTCGTGGACGAGGCCGGCATCGACTCCATCCTCGTCGGCGACTCGCTCGGCAACGTCATTCTCGGTTTGGGCGACACCGTGTCGGTGACGATGGAGGACATGATCCACCACGGCGCCGCTGTGGCCCGCGGCACGAAGAACGCGCTCGTCGTCGTCGACATGCCTTTCATGTCGTACCAGTCCAGCGTCTACGATGCCGTGGTGAACGCGGGGCGCCTCATGAAGGAGGCGCGCGCTAACGCCGTGAAGCTGGAAGGCGGTGTGGAGGTGGCCGACCGGATCCGCGCCATCGTCGACTGCCAGATCCCCGTGTGCGCCCATATTGGGCTGACGCCCCAGGGCATCAACGCGCTGGGCGGCTTCAAGGTGCAGGGCAAGACGGCCGACTCGGCCCGCAAACTTCTCGAAGACGCCCATGCCGTGGAGGAGGCCGGTGCCTTCGCCGTGGTCTTGGAGGCTATTCCCGCAGAGCTTGCCGAGCGCGTGTCGGCGGAGCTGACCATCCCCACCATCGGCATCGGCGCCGGCGCGGGCTGCGACGGCCAGGTGCTCGTGAACCAGGATATGCTCGGCATGTTCCACGACTTCACGCCGAAGTTCGTGCGCCGCTTCGCCGAGGTGGGCGACGTCATGCTCGAGGCCTACCGCGCCTACGACGCCGCCGTGAAGGACGGCACGTTCCCCGCTGTCGAGCACACCTACGCCGCCCCCGCGGGCGTGCTGGAAAACCTCTAGGAGGCCGGCCATGGAGATCATTCGTACCGTTGCGGACATGAAGGCCCGGGCGGCCGCCTGGAAGGCCGAGGGGCTCTCCATCGGGCTCGTGCCCACCATGGGGTCGCTGCACGAGGGCCACGAGAGCCTCATGGACGCCGCCCGCGCGGCGAGCGACCGCGTCGTCGTCTCGGTATTCGTCAACCCCATCCAGTTCGGGCCGGGCGAGGACTACGAGGCCTACCCGCGCGATCTCGAGCGCGACGCGCGCATCTGCGAGTGCCATGGCGTCGACGTCGTCTTCCACCCGGAAGTGGACGACATGTACGCTCCGGCTCACAACACCTTCGTGGTCATGGAGACGCTCACTGACTCGCTGTGCGGCGCCTCGCGCCCGGGGCACTTCCGCGGTGTGTGCACGGTGGTCACGAAGCTCTTCAACATCGTGCAGCCGCATCGCGCCTTCTTCGGGCAGAAGGATGCCCAACAGCTCGCCATCATCAAGCGCATGGTGGCCGACCTGAACATGAACGTGACCGTCGTCGGCTGTCCCATCGTGCGCGAGGCTGACGGTCTGGCCAAAAGCTCGCGTAACGCCTACCTGAGCGCGGAGGAGCGCCAGGCGGCCCTCGTGCTGTCGCGGGCCATCTTCGCCGGGAAGGCGGCCGTGGAGGCGGGGGAGCGCGACGCCGCGGCGCTCAAGGCGCTCATGGGCGGCATCATCGAGGCCGAGCCGCTCGCGCGCATCGATTACGTGGAAGTCGTCGACGGTGTGACCATGCAGCCGACCGACGCCATCGGCGCCATGGCGCTCGTGGCCATGGCCGTCTACATCGGGAGCACGCGCCTCATCGACAACTTCCTGTACGAGGAAGGGGAATAGCCCATGCTGCTGAACGTCCTGAAGGGGAAGATCCACCGCGCCCGGGTAGTGCAGGCCGAGCTCGACTATGTCGGCTCCATCACCGAGCTTGCCCGCGCGGCGGGCATCTTGGAGTACGAGAAGGTGCAGGTCGTCGATATCGACAACGGCAACCGCTTCGAGACCTACGTCATCGCCGGCGAGCCGGGAAGCGGCATGATCTGCGTGAACGGCGCGGCGGCCCACTGCGTGGAGCCGGGGCACAAGGTCATCATCATGTGCTACGCGCAGATGACCCCCGAGGAGTTCGCCGATCCCGACAACGCCCCGCGCGTGGTGTTCGTGGATGACGACAACCGCATCGCCCGCGTCACCCGCTACGAGAAACACGGACGTTTGGAAGATATGCAGTAGCGACTCCTCGGGGGGGGGCGGGACCACGGGGCACCTTGATTCGCTCAGACAGTCCTCGATGGTATCGAAGGCCCAAGGTCGCCTTTTCCCTGCGTCGTTGCGCCTTCGATACCATCTGCGGAACTCGCTCGGTCAAGGCGCCCCGTGTTCCCGCTGCGCATTGCCATCGTTGAATAGCAAGGAGGCTCCTATGAAGCCTATTGAAAATATCGCCATTGTCGGGTTCGGGTCGCTGGGGGCCATGTATGCCGGCTGCTTCGGGGCCGCCATGGGGCCCGAGCGCGTTTTCGTGGTCGCCGATACGGCCCGCACCGAGCGCTATCGCGCCGAGGCCGCCACGTTCAACGGCGAGCCCATCCGCGTCACCTATCTGACCTACGATGAGGCTGCCGAGCGCGCCGCGGAGGATCCCTTCGATGTCGTCTTGTACGCCGTGAAGTACGGCGCGCTGCCCGAGGCCATCGAGCAGTCGGCGCCGCTCGTCGGCCCCGATACTGCCATCATCTCGGTGCTCAACGGCGTCACGAGCGAGGAAGTGCTCGCCGAGCGCTTCGGGTGGGATCGCGTCCTTTTGTGCGTCGCCCAGCAGATGGACTCCCGCAAGGTGGGCGCCACGGTGACCGCCGGCTGCGTGGGCGTGATGGCCCTGGGCGTCCACGATGCCCAGGACGCGGCCCAGCGGGCGAACCTCGAGCGCGTCGCGGAATGGCTCACCGCCATCGACCAGCCCTTCATCACGCCGGATGACATCCGGCACCAGCTGTGGGGCAAGCTCATCTGCAACGTGGGGGTGAACCAGGCCTGTGCCGTCTACGACTGCTGCTTCAGCGGCATCCACGCACCCGGCGAGGCGCGCGAGGCCATGATCGCCGCCATGCGCGAGGTGGCGGCGGTGGGCCGGGCGGAAGGCGTGGGTCTCACCGAAGAGGACGTGGCCTACTGGCTCGATATCATCGACCACTTGAACCCGGAGGGTCTGCCGAGCCTGCGCCAGGATGTGCTGGCGCGCCGTCCCACGGAGGTGGAGCTCTTCTCGGGCACCATCAACCGCCTGGGCGCGGCCCACGGCATCCCCACGCCCCAAAACGAGCGCTTCTACGCCGCCATCAAGGAACTCGAAAGCTCCTTCTCGCAGGGGCGAACCTCGGTCAAGCACGTTGATCTCGCCTGAGAGGGGCGACCAAGGTCGCCCCCTACGGTTGGGTTGCGGGCCCTTTCAAGTTCACCGTCGAGTTACGTTCTCGTGACCGCTTGTTTTCAGTGATAAACTGACGCAGGAATAACAAGCATGCACAAGGACGGCTTTTGGAGCGCAGAAAGTACATTGCCATCGTATCGGCCGCGGCGGTCGTCATCGTCGTCGCGGTCTGCGTCTACCTGGCCCAACTCTCCGCGACGGTCGCCGGCAACCTCATGACCTCCGTGGACGAGATATCCCGCCACGATGTGGAGACCATCGAGGGCACGCTGAACAATTGCTACGCGCGCTTGGGCTCGGTGGCCGACCGCCTCGAGGTCTACGACGTGCAGACGGTGCACGAGGCCCAGGAGCAGCTGAACTTGGAGGCGGCCTCGTCGGCCATGTTCAACGCGGTCTATCTCATGGAAGCCGACGGCACGCTCTACAGCAGCTCGTACGTGCGCCTCGGTGCCGACGAGCACGCCTACGACGAGCTTATGGAAGACGGGCGCGAGCACTTCGCCATGCTCTACGACGACGAGAACGGCCGGCTGGAAACCACCAAGGAGTCTCTCATTTTCGGCATCCGCCTGCCCGATACGGAAATCGGCGGGCGAACCTTCGTGGCCATGCTCGCCCGCAGCGACTTGTCCACTATCTCCAGCCAGCTGGTCATCGAGAGCTTCGACGGTCAGGGCGTTTCCTCGGTCGTGAACGCGCGGGGCTATTACATCGTGAGCGCCAGCCCTGCCACCGACCTCGCCGGGCGCGACAACTTCTACGACACGCTCGAGGCCGGGCGCATCGACGACGGCGTCACGGTGGAGGACATCCGCCGCAACATCGCCGCGGGCGAGAGCTTCGTCATCAATTGCACGACGAGCGCCGGCGAGGATCTCGTCATGTCCTTCGCGCCGGTCGCAGGTACCGAGTGGTCGTTCATCATGACGGTTCCGACGGAGGTGTTCAGCCAGCGCTTCGCCCCCTTTATCGCCATGACGGTGGGCATGCTCGGGGCCATGGTGGCGGTCATCTCCATCATGCTGGCGGTCATCTACCGGTTCATGAGGCAGTCGATCCAGGCTCGGGCGGAGGCCGTCGCGCGCACGGAGTTCCTTTCGAACATGAGCCACGAGATCCGCACGCCCTTAAACGGCATCATCGGCCTGAACCATCTGATGGAGCGGCACGTGGACGACGCCACCGCCATGCGCGACTACGTGAATCGGCTCGGCAAGGCCGCCCAGTACCTGCTATCGCTCGTGAACGACATCCTGGACATGTCGAAGCTGCAGGCCGGCAAGGTTGATTTGACGAGCGAGCCTTTCGACGTGAACGCGCTGGTCGACAATGTCTGCGAGATGCAGCGCGGGCCCATGGCTGACCGCGGGATCCGCTTCGAGCTGTCGCGCACGGTCGAGCACCCGTGGCTTCGAGGCGACGAGGTGCGCCTGTCGCAGGTTCTCATGAACATCCTGTCGAATGCGGTGAAGTTCACGCCCGAGGGCGGCCGCATCTCCATGAAGGTGCACGAGGCGGTGTACGCGTCGGGGAATGAGGCCGTGCTCACGGTGTCGATCGCCGATACCGGCTGCGGTATGACCAAGGAGTTCGCCGAGCACGTCTTCGACGCCTTCACGCAAGAGCGCAACCGCAACAGCGATTCCCAGAAGGGCACGGGGCTGGGCATGTCCATCAGCTACCTGCTCATGACGCAGATGGGCGGCTCCATCACGGTGGAAAGCGAGCCGGGGTGCGGTTCCTGCTTCACCGTCATCGTGACGCTTCCTACTGTCGCGAATGGTGATGGGCTGACGCCTGCCCAGGCGCCCTCGCTGATTTCGTCGAGTGCAGAAGGCGCGGAAGGCGTGGGAGGCGTAGAACGCGCGGAAAAGGTGGAGGCCGAAACCGCCGAAACCGTCGAAGCCCCCGGGGCCCCCGGAGCCGTTCGGGCCGTCTCCTCGCCGTCTGGTGTCGAAGCCGCTCGGGCGCCCGTCGAGATCCTCGTGGCCGAGGACAACGAGCTGAACGCCGACATCATCTCGTCCATCCTCACCGAGGAGGGCTTCTCCATCACCGTGGCCGAAAACGGCGAGGAGGCCGTGCGCCTGTTCTCCGAATCGCCGGCGGGGCATTTCGCGGCCATCCTCATGGACGCCCAGATGCCGGTCATGGACGGCTACGAGGCCTCTCGTGCGATCCGCGATCTGAAGCGAGCCGATGCCAAGGCGGTGCGCATCTTCGCCTGCACGGCCTCCACGTTCGCCGAAGATCGCAATCGCGCTCTGGCATCGGGCATGGACGACTTCCTCAGCAAGCCTTTGAACGTGACGGTCATGCTGCAAAAGCTTGAGGCCGTTCGGAAGAGCGGTGCCTCATGAGTAGCGAGAGCCGCAGAACGCATCGCAGGATGATCGAGCCGGCATTGTCGCCGACGCAAAGCGTCGCGCCGCCGATCCCTCGTCGCGGCATGACCCGCCGCGCCTTCTGCGCGGGAGCGGCCTTCCTCGCGGCCGCGGGGGCGCTGCCCCTTGCCGGTTGCAGCAGCCTGCCCTTCACGGGTGCCGCGCCCGTTCGTCTGGTGGTCAAGGTGCCCCGCACGGGCCACGATGTCGTCTTCGACGACTCCATCAGTCAGGTGGAGATGGTCATCCAGGGCATGGCCGACGAGTTCCAGCGCACCTACGCGCGCCCCGTCGACGTCGAGGTCATCGTCTTCGAGCAGAACCAGTATGACGAGGCCGTCGAGGGGTCGTTCGATACGGACAAGTCACCGGACGTGCTTTACGGCGACTACTTCAACATCTCCACCTACATTCGCACCGGGCGCGTCGTGCCGTTGGACGATGTCGCCACTCCGGCTATCCGCGACGACCTCTTCGACGATCTGTGGAACATGGGCGTGGTGGAGGGCCGCGCGTATATGATGCCCTATCTGGCGCGCCAGAACGTGCTCGCCTACAACAAGGAGATGTTCCGCAACGCGGGGCTTGGGGAGTTCATCGCCGAAGGGGAAATCACCGCCTGGTCGCTGAGCGAGTGGACGCGCATCTTGGATGCGCTTTCCGCCTCGCTTCCCGAGGGAAGCTTCCCGATGATGATGTACGCGGGCAGTTCCCAAGGCGACACCCATATCGTGACGCTTCTGCGCTCGGCCGGATCCGACATCTACGACGAGGCTGGCCGCTTCAATCTCTCGGCACCCGAGGGTGTGTCGGCGCTCCGGTGGATTCAGGACGGCGTGGGACGCGGCTGGTTCCCGCCCCATGCGGAGAACCTCGAGATCGAAGACTGCTCCAGTTTGTTCCGCCAGGGGCAGCTGGCCATCTACATGGTGAACAACGCCTCCATCACCCGCTACGGCGATGCGGTGGGGCTCGTGAACTTCCCGGGGCCCGATGCCGACGGCAGCGCCACTGCCTTCGCCTCGGGCTTCCAGATCTTCGACAACGGCGATGCCGAGAAGCTGCAGGTGGCGAGGGATTTCCTCTCCTTTGTGTACGGCGATGGGCACTGGCTCGATTACGCGGCGGGCGCGATACCGGCGAGCAAGCGCGTGTCCGACCGCTACGGGGCCGACATCCCCTTCTACGATCTGTTCCGCGCCAATGCCGGCAACGTTTGGGATTTCACGGGCAACAACCCCGACACCCAAACAGTGCGAGAAATCTTCTATACGGGCATCCACGATCTGCTCATGGGCAAGACGACTCCCGAGGGGTGCGCCGCCTTTTTGGACGAGCGCTGCAACGCCGCCATCGACGAAGGCTGGGCCAAAAGCCAGCTGCATGAGTAGAGAGAAGTATAGCAAAGTTTCTCTAAAATACTAGTACAAATGTACGTTGCATTATGGTACCATATAGCTGGCTGGGTGGCATGGCTGCCTCAGATAAGGAGGTTGCCATGGTTACTTGGACGCAATTGCTGACATTCGTCCTCGTGATTATTGCGGTGATCGATCTGACCGTAAGGGCCAGAAAGTGAAATAGCCGCTCCCGGTACCACGGAAAACGGCTACTTCGCCAAGCTATAAACTTGAAAACGAGGTAGCCGCCGTTCGCCCCGGCAAGCCACCCAGCCCCGTCAGTATATAACCCCAAACGGAATCCTGTCAAACATTGCGGAGGCGGAGAGACGTGCGGAAAATGCGGCGCTGGCGGGTTTTGGGCGCGGGGGCGGTTCGTTCGTATACAATGGGTGGTGACTGGTACCTGATCGATTGAGGAAACAGACACTTCCATGACTGAATCTGCTGAACTGAGCGGCACCAACGCCCCCTTCTCGGCCGTGGCCGTCATCGGCCTCGGGCTCATCGGGGCGTCGCTGGCCGGGGCACTTGCGGCCAAGATGCCCGGCGCGCGCGTCTTCGGGGTCGATACCGATGCCGCCACCTGCGCCGCCGCCACCGACCGCGGCTGGTGCGACGCGGCCTCGGGCCCCGACGACCCCGCCTTCCGCGCTTTCATCGAAAACGACTGCGAGCTCGTGGTCATCGCCACGCCGGTGGCCGCCGTGGACGACTACCTCGTCCGCCTGCGCGACTGGGGCTATACCGGCGTCGTCACCGACACCATCTCCACCAAGGGCCACATCCTCGCCGTGGCCGCCGAGCTTCTGCCGGCCCCTGCGCGCTACGTGCCGGGACACCCCATGGCCGGCTCCGAGCAGAGCGGCATCGCCGGCGCCCGCGCCGACCTCTTCGAGGGCGCGAACTGGATCCTCTGCCCCGACGAGTCCACCGTGCCCGAGGACTTCCAGCACCTGCACGAGCTGGTGACCGGCCTGGACGCCCGCGTGGTGTCGCTGCGCCGCGAGGAGCACGACGCCGCCGTGGCCGTGGTGAGCCACGTGCCGCATTTCGTGGCTTCCTCGCTCGTGCAGCTGGCCAGCCGCCACGCCGATGACCACGGCGGCGGCCAGGAAATGCAGGGGATTGATCAGCCGGCGGCCGCCCGCAGTGGCGGCGTCCAGCCGGCGGCGGAGCGGCTCCACGCGCTGCGCCAGGGCCGCGGTACCCGCCTCCCATCTGTCCCGGAGTTGGGCCAGGGGCGGCCGGATGGCCGAAGACTCCTCCCGGGGCGTATGCAGAATTTCGTCCATGAGGGAAACCCTCCTAATTATTTGTTCTTGCGTAAAAGAAGGCCCGCGAGGGCCGAAAGGTAACAGTCAGAAACGAAAAGTTACAAATGGTTACAAGGCGTATCATACACGCTTTTTGCCAAAAAGTCAAGACTTTGACTGGAAAAGGCGGGAATCCGCGGCAATTGAAGGTCAAAGCACAACCGACACGACATATAGTGGGCGGCTTTCAAAAAGATGTCCTACTACTACCAGAA